>JAEHJW020002114.1_pt1 | contig 16687 bp, 23 predicted proteins | sample 9271431 | NCBI WGS metagenome assembly JAEHJW02 | reverse complement strand
CTGCGAGCCCCATCAACGCCGCGGCGAGAGAGCCTCCCGTGAACATCTCGAAAGCGCCCGCCAGGAGTTTCAGTCCCGAAGCGCCGCCGATCAGAACGCCTGTCGTCACGGCCCACTGATCGAGTACTCCCACCGTATCCTGATGGTGTGCCGCCATGTTGGTCAATCCTGCGGCCATGGAAGCGAGCAACCCGTTGACTTCCTGCAACGGACGTACGAGGGGAGCGCCAAGTTCAATGCCCAAAGCATCGAGGTTAGTGCCAAACAATTTGTACTGACCTTCTAGTGTATTGAGGATCTCTCCCTGCATCTTTGCCGAAGACCCAATTGCATTCATGCGATCCGTGAGTTCGCGCAGCCGATCCGCCAACTTCGGTTCCGTCAATGCAAGAAGCGTGCGATAGCCGCGAGAGACTCCGAAAAGTGCGGATGAAATCTGCTCGAACTGCTTGTCTCCCATCCGTGCCCGATCACGTTCGAGGAAATCCACCATTTGATTCAGCGAATACCCAGGATGCGCCGCCCTGAACTGCGGAATTCCCAGCATCTCAGCGTAGCCCATCTGGCGACCACCCACGAAAGGATTGCCCGCCATCGCGAAGCGCGCGAGGAATGTCGAGAGATTCTGAGGTGAAAGCGCACCACGCGCCGCGCCGATGTACTGCGACATGACTGCGAACTGAAGCATTTGCTGGGAAGTCATCCCTTTCTTCACGAGCGGAGCGAAATACGAAAGCTGCCCTTCGAGTGTATCGAGGCCACCTGGTGTAATCAGCGCAGCCCGCATCAGGTTTTCGGCAATCGGGGTGAACTTGGCCGGCGTTGTCGCACCGAACAAGTTCGCGATCTGAGCAGAAATCTTAGCCGTATCCCCGATGGGGGTGTGTTGCTGCAATGCCAACACATCGGCGATATTCGCCACTTCGGGGCGAATCGCGAGTGCCGTGCGTCGGGAAAGACCAGCACCCATAAGCTGCCCCAACAATTGCTGCAAAGAGGTCATCGTGAAGAGACCCAAGTGCTGCTGCAACTGCAAGGACTGCATCGTAGTACTTCGAACCAAGGATGGCGAAAACCCATAAATTGCTTCGAGCTGACGATTGGTCATCTGAAGATGACCCGCCGCTTTCGCCATAAGAAGCGGAGGCACCACGAGCGCTGCGCCTATCCCGAGGCCGATCGCCCCCGTGCGGATATTCGTCATCGCCACTTCGCGCTGCGCCTGTGCTTGCGCTTCAGTCAATGCGATCTGACGCTCGGTCAGATCGTTGCTCATGCGCTTCAAGCGAAGCTGTGTCTCTTCCTGCTGGATCGCACTACGCGCCTCGGCAGACCGGATGCGTGCGGCGAGCTGCTCACGCTGAACGAGATTCGCTTCTGTGTCACCCGCCATCAGGAGCGCGGTTTCACGGTCCTTCATCAGCTGGATACTGTCCTGATTGATCTGGTTCGTGACGAGCATCCGGCGACCGAGCAGTTCATGCTGCGCCGTCAACATCGTGATGGATTGCTCCATGCGACGCACGGCGAAGTCGGCATTGCGAAATCCACCCGCAATCCGCATGAGATCGCCGGTAATGCGCGAAGCTAAATAGACACTAATCCCAACATCAAACATCTCGGCCATGTGTTAGCCCTCCATGCTCCGACCCCCCATCATCCCTTCGACGACGGCTTCTCCGATATCCTCCAAACGTTCCTTGACCACCTCCAACCCCGCAGGCTCGAGGAATGGACGCGCCGGCTGGCTCACCGTCCCGTATTCGAAATACTTGGCGTAAGGTACATTCGTGCCGATCTGCACCTCTTCATCACTCACGACCTGGTGCTGAATACTCTCCTGCATCTCCCCAGACTCGATACCCGGCGTGTTCGCTTCTTTTCGCGCCAGCGTGGACGGGGCGAGCGGGGGCCAGGGCGGGAATCCGGCATGCCCTTGGCTCTGCGGGTGCCCCAGGTAACTCTTGGCCCGGTTCTCGATGAGACCGCCCAGCACGTCGAGCTCCGCGCGAAGCGCCTCGGGCACGCCCATACGCGCGGCGTCCTCGAGATGCGCAGCCATCTCCGCGAAGTTTCGAAAACGATAGACGTGCCCGGTGAACCTAGACATACGCTCCTCTCTGTGGCAGTGGAGGCGCTTCGGGCTTCGACATTTCCCCGGTATCCCAATTCACGACAAAGCCCTCACTTTCCCGTGCCGCGTAGATGAACGCGGCACGTTCGAGAGGGCTCATCGCACACGCTTCCGCCCAACTCACATGGCCCCCGGTGGCTGCCACGCAAGTGCGGAAGGATGGGTCATTGCATATTTTTTTTTACCATCGGCAGGTTTTCCGCCGATGGAGTGGGCCAATACTGCTGAATAGCCCGCAAGACCGCGCGAATCCCTCCATCTGTCAATCGATCCGCCACGCCTTTGTACTGCGCGGCATTGCCCACCATGACCCGCTCACCTTCGATCGAGCGCACGTAGAGGAGCGCCTCGATCTGCGGCTGCAACGCCGTGAGGGCCATCAGGCGAGCCGTAGTGCTGGCTTCCTGCATGACCTCGGTCACCTCCGCGGCGATCATGGTCACGAGCGCCGCGACGGATCGCTGCGGAAGTCCGATCTCCACCGCGCGGCCATCGGGAAGTTCGATCACCTGCGCATCCATCGTGGTCCGCGCAGCCTGGACGGAAGCGATCGCCTTGGCGACCGGATCTTCCGCAGGCGGCGCTTCCGGCAGTGAAGGCGCGGGCGCACCCGGGGGACGAACGGAGATACGATGCTTGGGTTCGCTCATTTAGGCTACCTGCGAGATGAGGGCTTCGGGACCGGCCACGACGATCATGTCGCGGGCGTCGAACGTGAGACTCTGCTCCACCGCGGCACGCGCACGGAACCGACCGAACTGTGGTCGGGTGAACACGCACTGCGTGAAAAGGTACTCATCGAGTGACCCGTCGATGTTCTTCACACCGATCTGAATGTCCCAGCTCGGGCGCCCGCCCGCGTAGAAGTACGTGGACATGGTGGCGAAGATGCCGGTCAACGCGCCGATCACGCGGGTGAAATTGAGCGAACCGGACCATCCCATGAAGTAGTTCTCGAGCACGGGCTTGCCGCCATCCGTGATGGGCTCGGCAATGATGGCTTCCGCCTTCTGCTCCGCGGTGATCTCCATGAGAAGCCCCAGCGCATCGGCCGGCAGCGTCTGCCCCGTGGGCCGATAGATGAGCGTGGCCGAAGCGTCGGGGCCGATGTTGAAGCCGTTGCTGACGAACGTTGCCATTTAGGCCCCCTGCAAAGCGGAGGTAAGCGTGGAACCGGAGGTCACCACAGTGGTGCCGCCAGTCAACTGCGCCACGAAGTACCAGACCGAGGACAGGTAGGTCAGCGTGACGTATACGTAACAGATGTGCGCCGCGATCGACGCAGCGGAATTGTTCCCCAGGTCGCACTGCACGTTGTACCCATCGATCATCCCCTGCTCCATCTGTTGCTGGAACTCGGAGTTGAACGTGGTCCGAACGGCGGCGCGGAACTTGTCACCGGAATTCTGACTCTGCAACTGACCCACGAAGGGTCCACTCATCTTCGCGATGGTGTAGGACTCGAAATTCGTCATGCGTGCAAACTCGACCGGTCCCTCGGTCTGATTGGTCTGCATCGCGGTGTTGACTCCCGTGCGGAATCCGAAGTACGCGCCGCCCGGGCACGGGTTCGTGATAAACATGATCCCAGCGCTGTTCAACTGCCCCACTTCGATGTCGGAGTAGGGCTGATTGACACCCGTCGAAGGGTTGAACCGCTCCGTTCCGATCACGCCATACACGGGCTTGTTGAGCGGCGATTCCTCGGGGGAAAGGGTGAGCAGCCGCCCCACGCCGACCGCGATGGGGTCGGTGAGTCGCACCACGTTGTTCACGGGATCGAAGATGTAGAGCCAATCCTTGAAGGCATTGACCTCGTAATCCGCCACCCCGTAGCCCTGCAGATCGGTCACCGCGGTCGAACTCGACGTCCCCGTGGGGAACGCAAAGGAGAACTGCGCGCCAATCGAATCCGCGAAAGCCTGCATTCCGGCGTAGGCCGTATTGTCGGTGAGTCCTGCGATCCAGAACTCACTCGGCGCGGGCGTGAGACCCTGAAGGGCGTACGCCCCGGTATACGGGAACGAAATATCCGAACCCGTCAGTTCCGCAGTCGTGACCGCGCTGCGCCCATCGAGTCCACCCATCAGCGTGAACACGCCGAGTGCCGGCGCTGCGGTCGAGGTCGCGATGGTGAACCGAGCCAACTGTGATGGCCCGCGCACCCCGGAAATACCATTCACCAACGCCGCCGAAAGCGCGGCCCAGAATGCTCCGGTGGCGGTCGGCAGATTGGGGAAAACCTCCGTGTACCCATTGGCGAAGCCCATGAGCGTCACGGTGGCGGTGTTTGCCGCGCCCCCCGCCGCGATGGCCACCTTGATCGAATTCCCCATGGTGCCCGTGTAGAGCGCCGTCAGGGTGCCTCCGGAAACCGGAGTGGGGGACGTGATGTCGTCCAGGATGATGGACGCGGCGGCATCCGTCGCATCCGACACCCGTACGCCCCAAATCCCGATCGGGGCGTTCGCCCCTTGCGATTGATTAAAGGCGTTCGTAAGTGCCCAACACAGATCGTGCGGATCGGCGCCCCCCGAAGGACCACCCTTGACGGAGGCCGAGGAGAGCAAACCGAAAGCCTGCGAGCCTTGCGCCTGACTCGACATCAGCACCGGGACGTTCAAAGGCCCCCAGGACCCTGTACCGATGACCGCGCCGACATTGGTCTGAACGCCCGAAGGCAGCGGGGGCGGCGGCGAGTTGACGATGTAGGTATCAGGAGCGCTTAAAGAAGCGCTGTTGAAGCTCGAGGAGCTCAATATCTGTGGCATGTCATCCTCGCTCTATGCACCCGAACTTTAGCACAATTACGCTACCGCAACACTGCCCGTAACGGAAGGCAGGAAAGAGAGCACCGCCCAGAGACTTTCCTCCGCGGTCTGCCCGTACTCCAAAGTGGCCCGGAAACACCACCGATACAAACCCCGGTTCACGTCATCGTCGATGAAACGATCGGACATGCGCCGAATCCGGACCCACGTCCCATCGGTTCCCGAAAGCCCCTGCGCGCCGAAGTTCGCATCCAGGTACGTCAGTTGCTGCTCCACGAGCCGCGCAACGACGACGCGCTGCGCATCGCTCCCGGCCCACACGTCAATCTGTGCATCACGAACCACCCGACCCACTTCCGTGTAGCGTGACCCCACGTTCCCGACGTTCGAAGCGACTCGAAGCACACTGGACGTAATATTGGTCAACGTCACCACGGCGCCGCTGGCGCTCGCACTCACCCAGGACGCGAGGCTCGCGTTGACCGCGCTTGCGAGTTTGGTGGCCATCGTGATGGGCGTGTCCGTGGCTCCCGCGCTCGCGGTTGCCGTTTCGGTTTCCTGACCTTTACCAAGTACCACCGAGACCGCATCATTCGTGACAACCGTGCCTCCCAGGGTGACGGTCACCGTATCGACGAGCAGCGGTCGCGAAACCGTGCTCGTGATGCCGGCCTGCGTCGTCACTTCATTGGCCGTGAAAAGCAGAAAGCGCGAATCATCGCGCGAAAATCCGGGATCATAGAGGCTGATGAATGTGTTCGAACTCTTGGCCACCTGGTTCAAGAGCGCCTGCTCGGTGGGCCAGCCATTGAACACGGAAGGGACGGGCATCACGCCCGCAACGGCACCCTCCAATTGACTCTGCAGCACGTTGTAAGCGTCGCGCGCGAACATCAGGTCTGCATCCCCACGCGCTCGACGCCGAGCTGCGATCCGGCGAACCCCACCATCTGCTCGTAGGGCACCTGTACGAAGTACCGCGACCCGTCCTGAAACTCGATCTGATCGCCTTCCTCGAAGGTGAACCCGTTGAGCGGCGGCACATAGATGAAATACTCCACCACCTGACTCGTCGTCGGGATGGACTTGACCAATTCCCCACGCCACCGCGGCATCACCGAGATGCCCACGGGAACCTGTGCCGGCGTTGCGCCAGGTGCCCCTACGGTAAATACCCCGTTCGAAAGCACAACCGGCGATGCCGCGTTCGTATCCGCCGAGAAGTACCCATTCGCAGGCGCTGCGGCCATACGATAAATCGAAGCGATTCGATCGAGTCGCGCGCCAATCGATTTCTTTATTAGCCCATGAAAAGCGAGGCAGAACGCATCGATCTCAACCGTGGGGAATGGCACTCGCGTCGCGCCCGCCCCGTACCCGGACTGTGCACCAATCTGCTGTGGGTTATCCACCGTGATCGTATTGAGATCCGCCGTCAACGCGCCGCCATAAGGAACGTAGGGGGTATCCGTGCTCACAAACACGTCCCCCACAATGAACGGGGTCATGTCCGCGATGATGTCATAGAGAGGAATCTTGACATTCGTTCCTTCGAAGGAACCTCGAAACGCCCCGGCCGGCTTCTGCATGAAATACACAGGCCATCCGGCGTTCACCTGATTCACGGGGTCCAGATAATTGAGCGCTGTGCTCGTCGTCAACGGGCGGTACGCCGCGTAGTTGACCCCGAGGTGCTTCGCGGCCATGCCGCGCCCGCGGTCGATCAGGTATTGGATGTGATCCGTGTCAGGCATAGCTCAAAGCGCCATGCCGCTTACCCTGCAACGTTCTATCCGGGTCGAGCGGCACCCCTAGAAAATCCGCGAGCCGACCCTGCCACATCCGATAGAGCGAGTACCGCTGTCCGAGTTCGTTCGAGCGCCCCTTCCACACATCCGCCTGGATCGTGTCGAGGTTCCCACTCGCCGCCGCGTAGGCACCTTCCAGGATGTCGAGAATCGGCAGGTACCCATAGACCGCAGTCGCCATATTCGGGCTCTCCGCAGACGCGAGCGACGCCACGGGGGGCAACTGCGTGCCGTGGGATGTAATCTGCGGGTAAAGTGCCCCGGAACCCGATGAGGTGATAGTGAATGAGACCGGACTCTCAAATGCGACCTGCGGTACCGGAATCGCTTGCTGCGAATAGGGGCCAGTCCCAAAAGGCGTCACCGCGAGGATGCCCGCGGCCTGGAGCACGGGGTTCAATTGCGCGGCGGAGGCCAGGAGATTGCACAGCGTCAGTCGTGCATCGACTCCATTGACAGGCGCCGGGGCCGTCGCGGTAATCGTCTGGGGGGATGCAATATTGCCGTTCGAGAGCGTGACCGACACGGTATCGCCGGCATTCGGCTGTGGGCCGATGAGCGCCACCGCGCCGATGGCGTTGCCCAGAAGAATCGACTCCTCCACCGGGTCCAGGTTGTTCATCTTGAACTCGAGCCGGCCGTAAGTCTGGAAGAACCGGTACCCGATGAAGCCCGAGGCCAACGCCCCGCCGGCCGGTGAAGTCGTGATGAGACCGATTACCGGATAACAGAGATGCCGGCGTACGGAAACTTTCGACTCACTTGTCAGCGCCACCAGCGTCTCCAAGCGGGAATAAGACCCGACAATGCGGACACTGGATCATTTGACCCGCTTCATCCTGTCGAAGCAGTGGCGCACCTACCTTCAACAACTGCTGCGCCACCACCGGATCACGGATGATCTGGCCCGCCTTCAAACTCGTCGTCACGGAGCCGAGATACCCCCGCCACGGTCTAACCGCAACGTAGTCTCCATCCTGCTCCAGATCCCTCGGTGCGCCACAAAACCGGCACTTCTTCGCCTTCGGTTTCAGTTGCGCACCGCATCGGCCGCACTGATGCTTCATCAGTAGATCGGCATTCCTTGCGTCAGCATCTTCGCAATCACGTCACTCCCCAGCGAGTACGGCCGACCATACCAGTAGTTGGACGTGACGTTGTTGTTGAAGAACGTGAAGTTGCTGTACACGAGAATGGGACCCGAGCCACCCGAGAAGTCGCCCGACACCGGACTCAGCGTCGCGGTCATGGCATTCTGGACGGTCGCCGAGAGCACTGCGGAATTGCCGATTGGGCCTTCCCAGTTGAAGGTCAACTGCCCACCCACCGGCAGCGCCTGGAGTGCCACCGGCTGCCCGTCAATCGCTTCGAGGAACTGTGTGGCGAGCTCCTCGGCGATCGAGTCCACCGTATCCGTCCCCGTCGCCGTGTAGGACTCCGTGAGCGAGCCCCCCGTCAGCGCCGGGTGCGTCACCGTGACGGTCGTCACATCGCCGCTCGCCACCGTGCCGCCGAGCGTCACAGACGCCGTGGCGTCCACGCGCGGAGTATCCTCGAGATAGCGCTGCGGGGACTTCAGATCAATCGTGCCATTCCCACTCGCATAGTGCCGATCGAAGTTCGGCAACAGCGTCGGGTTCTGTGGCTGCTGAGGATCATTGCGCGGATACCCCAGCGGAACACGGAAAGTGGTAGGCATCGATCAACTCCTGCGCAAGCGCGCATTCCCGCGCGGCGTCATCTTATTGCCCATGCGTTCCCGAGGCAGGATGCGGTCAAGCTGCTGCGCAGCGCCCGGCCGCTTGTCCCAGTTCGGAACGAAGGCGTCGCGCATCGACGAGTTCATGGCCCCCGTCGTGCGCTTCACCTCATTGATTTGCCGGATGCGCTTCACTTACGCCCGCCGAAGATCCGACCCACCTCGGCCCCGTAGCGCGCCGCGGTGTTCTCGTTGTGATCATATCCCGGGGGCGGCTCGACACCGGATTCGCCCTGGAGCATGCGCGAACCCGCGCCACCCTTGAGCTTACTGACCTCAATGGGCTCGGACGCGCGGCCCGGAATACGCTGAGCGCGGAGGCTCCGGGAGACATTCTTGGTCGGTCGCTGTGGTCGCATAACTTGTCCTACTTGCCGTAAGTAAATTCACGGTCTGTCTTGCCGCCAAAGATCGCCCCCACACTATCCCCGTAACGTTCCGCCGTATTGGAACTGTAATTGTGGCCTGGCGGGGATTCGACCCCCGAAGTCCCGGGTAACAGGCGTGAACCTGAACCACCCTTGAGACCTCGCGTTTCGATCGGCTCCGATGCGCGCCCCGGAATGCGCTGTGAGCGCAAACTCCGGGACACGTTTCGAACGGGTCGTTGCGGGCGCATGGGTTATCAGCCTGCGGTTTCGATCGTAACAGCGCGTTTGTAAAGAGCGCTCGATGCGGTCGGGATGATGCTGGTCGTCGCCGTGAGGTCGGTCGGGACGGCAAAGTCACCGATCCAATCCCAGGAGAGCGACAGGAACTTCTGCAGGCGATCGAGCGGCGGCCGGAAGATATGCGCCACACCGTTGACGAGGGTCACATCACCGATCGGGTTCACGCCCTGGCGCGCGAGCCACAGCTCGAGGCCCTCGAAGTCGCCCTGAATCATGTGCTCCGCGCCGATCACGATCGGCCGGCGCACGCGCACGTTCACCGCAGCGGCACCCGTGGCCGCGGTGCTCGGGGCCTGCACAATGGTCTCAGTCGTGGGGATGAAGGACAGTCCCAAGAGCCGGATCACGTCCGCGTTCCGATATTCCGGTGACGTGTCGCGGCCCGCGAAGAGCACCTTGAAGTCCTGGTCCGCCCAGAGCTGGCGCATCGTCGAGTTGTCGAGGATGACGTGATAGGTCCCATCGTCACAGGGCGGTACACCGTTATCACGCAGATACGCTTCCGCGTCCTGCACGATACCGAGAGTGAAAGTATCGGAGCCGGAGAGCTGCGCGGTCGTCAAGTGCCCGTAGGGGCGCATCACCTGCGGCGCGTTCGACCCGATAACAGCGTCGCCATTCACCGGAGCCGTCGCCGTGGTGAAGGTCAGCGTCCCCGAGACTCCATTCGGGTTATCCGAATGATTGGTGCCGTCCGCAGTGACTCCCGTGATGGTGAGGGTCTGCGTGACACCCCCCGAAATGGAAGTTTCCTGCGCGGTCAGCGGATTGGTGGCGCTGATCGGCGTCACGACGCCATTCACCAGCACCGTGCTGAATCCGGTGATGTCATCGACATGGCAGGTCGTGGTGGTCGAGGCTCCGAGATCGGTGCGCACCCGGGTATTGCCGCCGAGATACGCTGCGAAGAGCTTCTTGCGCGCGATACGCTCGAGCGACTGCGCCGCCTGGACGCCGTTGTTGCGCGCCACGCGGATCACGTTGTTCGCGATCGTCGCCTCATCCGACATGAGATCCACGTCGGTCGTATCGGCGTATTCGAGCATCGAGAACTGGTACTGCTCGAGAGCGGCATCCGCAGGCGTCAGCCCGTTGTCGAGCCCCGTATCCGAGGACGGATTCAGGTTGCTCGTGATCGGCGTCTTTCGACCCGTGCGAGTCCGCGTGATGGTCTCACCGATGCGGTTCGGGATGGTCTCCCGGAGCGCCTCGCGCCGGTATGCCAGATCGGAATCGAGACCTTCCTCGAACTCCCGCTCGAGCATCCCCTGCTGAATCATCGCTGCGAGGTTCGCAGGCAACGTGTCGAAATTAGCCATGTGAGACTCCGGGTGTGTGGACAGCTCTCGAGCACCTGGCTCACATCGGACGTGCCTCCCCTCGCGGGGCCGATGAACGGAGGACCTGCCTCAGCGCCCGCTGTCGATCCCGCGGGGAGGATGGGGCGGACACCTGGTCCACCCCGCGCCTGAGTCTACTCCCTCTACGCCCGGGAAGGCAAACCACGCATCTTGCGCAGCGAGTTCGCCTTCCAGGCGCGGTACTCCTCCGGCTTCATCTGCTTCACGTTGTCGGGCGGCGTATCGCCGGGCTTCGGCGCCCCGCCGTCGCCCGTCACTTTGGGCTTCGGCTTCGGTTCGCCACCCCCGGAAGCCTTCTTGAAATAATCAGGCTTCTTGGCCTTGAACGCCTCGATCGCTTCCTTGACGCCCGTCACGTTTCCGTCGTCATCCATCTTGATGCCGGACCGGTCAAGCAAAGGTAGGAGGTCCATATCCTCGAGCCCCGCGGCCACGGCCTGCGCCTTGAGATCAGACTCGATCACGCGCTGCTGCATCTTGGTGATGCGCGCCGTCGCCTTCTCGTTCTCCGCCTTCAACTTCCCATCGATGTCGGCCTGCGCCGCGGCAAGCGCGGCTTTGGCCGTCTCCGCTTCCTCGCGCGCCTTGCGCTCGCCCACTCGGTGCGCGGCAGCCTCGGCCCGAAGATCGGAGATCATTTTCTGCTGCTTGTCATCCCCGTCCCCTTTCGGTGCCGGAGGAGTAGCTGCGTCGGGACCATCAATCTTTATCCGAACGGTCGCCGGGTCAGGAGTTTTGACAGGTGGGGTAGGATCGTCAGCCATGGATTGTCAGACCTCTTGCTTATTTGACGTAGACGTATACAGCGTGCGCCGTATCCGCATCAACAAACTGTGCTGCGATGTACTGAAGCACATCGATACCATCGGGAGCCAGGTTGAGCAGCGCATTGCTCGAAACGGCCGCTTTGAGCTCCCCCAGCGCCTGCGACCCCGCAGGAATGGTGCCCGAAGGCTCTTCGGGACACGACCACAAAACCACATCGAGCGGATCGGTGGCTCCCGCCACCCCGAGCACGCCCGCAATCTGCCCCACGGCGGATGCGCTGTATGAAGAGACTTTCACCGAAGCGATGTTTGCGCCTGAGACCGTCAACTTGAATGCTTGTGCCATGGATCACTCCGACTCGACCGTTGCCACCACGTCCCCGTGCCCCACGAATTCGCCCAGTTTCAACCGAAACTTGACGCGCCCCGCGATGGGCGCGACGAGCGGCCAATAAGTCTTCATACACTCAACCTCGGCGATGCGCTCACCTTCCTCGACGAGTGCGCCGTCATCGACATCGAGATGCGAAAGAGTGCCATCGGATTCAAACACCACATTCTTGATCATTTGCGGTACTTACGAAACGTCTTGGCGAGCGCCACACGGCGCTTCAACGTCGTGCTGCCACGTTTCTTTGCAATCCGTGACATTTTCCGAAGATTCACCTTACCGCCCTTGGTCATTGCGCCTGCGCGCTTGGCTGCTCGGCGCAGCGCACCAGGATGTTTGACCGCACCTTTCATCCAACGTTTGGAAGCCATAGCCACTCTCCAGAATCACATGACATCGAGCGAAGGCTCTCGCCAGTTAACGGTAAGGTTGGGGGCATCATACGGCGAAAAACAGGCCATTTCCACAATAAGCGCTCCGAACGCACCCGCCTGCAGAACAAACGAGCCGGTAAAGGTGCTCGGCTGCTGCCAAAGATTCCGATTTTCCGCATCTTTGATGCGTGCGCGGCCCCAGGAACCCGACGAGACGATCATCACCGAGTACAACTCACAATCGCGCCTGCAAATCCGATACTCCCCCGGCTTGTAGATGCGCACACTGCGCATGAGAGACCCGGGCGCGGGGCGTGTAAGCACATCGATCATCGCTGAACACGCCTTCGTGCCTTCGCCGAGGGTGCCGATCCATGGTAATAGAGCCAGTACCCGGGCTCAGGCGCATAAGGAGCCTTTTTCGCCTCATGCAGCCACGGAATCGGGCGTGCGCGGCACCAATTGAGGAAAATTTCGACCTCGAAACCACGCTTTCGAAGCCAATCCCGGATCGCATTCGGCTGCCGCCACGACGTGTAGGGCTTGTCCGGCCCGTTTCGAATGACCCGGCTCGGCACGAAAATCGACTGCGCCCTGCGCCCAATGACGCGCGAGTATTTTCCGATGTCGATGTTGCTCGCAGACTCAATCATGTGGGGTCCGCCCTGTACATCCATTCGATCCGTTCCATGATGTGCAGGCAACTGCGACACTGAATGCTGCCGTCCACCTGCATGAAAAAGAGTTGCGAACCACAGGAACACTCCCACACCAATTCGACTTTCTTGGGCCGGAAAGCATCGAGGTCCACCACTTCCGTCATGACTTCCTCACCGTTTCCGATAGGGAATCCACACCACGCTCGCCATCGGCATCACGCGATCGTGCCCACCCAGAACCTTGATGGTGAGCCCATGGTAGAAGCCCCCGTCCAGCATCCAGGACCCCATGACGATCGGGTTCGCCTTGTAGATGGGCCGGCCGATGCGCGTGTCGTAGTCGGGGTCTTTCTCAGAAACTTCCGGAAAGTCCCCCTTCGCATCCGGCACGCCGTCGTAGGCGATCATGCTGCCCGAGCCCGCATGCGTGCAGGCGATCGTGCGCAGCGTCCCCGGCGTGTCCTCGAAGATGAAGATGCCCTTGCGATCGATGAGATAGCATTTCCCCCCGATGGGCGGCAGCGGCATCCCGCGAAGGTCGATGATTTCGATTTCTGTTGACGGCACTCGCACCACTCCTACTTCGTAGAGTACGGACCCTTGATCGGCTCATGAATGTTCCACATTGGTCCCACCTTCTCCACCGCTTCACCGCCTTCTTCATCCGAGGAGGGTGGCGACGGCGGAGTTTCCTTCGGCGGCTCCCCGCCCACGTCGGTTTCGAGGTTGTGAATGTCCATGTTGGTCACGAGATACGTGCGCGCCTGCTCGGGACTGAGAAGCCCCTTCGCCTGCTCCGGATCGACCGGCGGCACGACCCCATCGGCACCCGCCGCCTGCGGCTCGACCAGAGGCTTCGCGGCCATGACGAGCGCCGGAATCATACTCGCAAGATCATCCGGCGTCGGCTGGAAGAGCCGTGGCCAATGCAGGCTCAAGTTTCCGGTCTCCGGCCCATCGGTGGCGCGGATCAGTTTGGCGATGAGCGGCAGCGCCCCGAGGTCTCCATAGTGCGAACGCAGCTCCATGACGAGATCATCGGAGTCCTCATCGAGAAACTCCATCGCGCGCCCCGACATCGGACCTTTCAACTTCTCAGGGTCCTTGCGGGAAGCGGCGATCTGCTCGAGCGCCATGTTGCGTAAATGGTCAATGAGACGCAGCGATGCCTCCATGCCCCCGCCCGACATCTCGAGGAGACTCGCCGAGGACCCCATCAGGGACCCATCGTCCGATTTCTTGTCCGCTTCGAGATGGATGTAATTCATCGGCCCGCGCACCACATCCCCGTTCAACACCTGCCCCTTGATGACGAGCTGGGGAGCGGCGTTGTAGCGCACCCCGCGGCCCATCTGCGACATGGTGTAGTCGATCTCGATGCTGTTCGGGATCGCATCCGCCCAGGTACACGCCCCGTCCGGCGCATCCCCGCCCGCGAGATTGGTGAACCAGTGGCCGGGCACGAAGCCAAGACCGTGCTCGTAAGTCTTCCACTCGGTGAGCGACTTACCTTCCTCCTGGAACCCTTCGACCGGATTCCAGTCCCGATGGGCAACCGGGGCGTAGGTCACTTCGCGATCGGACAGGTAGTCCCGGATGAACCAGTAACTCTCGTTCGACTCCAGGCCCTCGGCCCCCATCTTGCGCAGCGCCTGCGCGCTCGTCACGTAATGGATGCGAAGTCGGGTGAGGCCGCCATCATCTGAGAACGTCGGCTCGCAATACTTCGCCCGCCATACTTTAAGCGACGGCTCCGGGTTCAACCGGAACGTCACGGCCACCGCGCCCACCGAACCGTAATACGCCGCCTCCAACATCGTGGGCCAGAACCCCATCGAATCGAGGAAAGATTCGATCTGCGCCGACGTGTCGGTGTCGGGATGGCGCACGCGCGGCGCGTGGCGCCCGGCGAAGAGCTTCCGAGAGGTCCATCGCGCCACCATCCGAGGCAGTCGAAACTGCGCGGAGGGCCGGCGCTCGATGATCGGAATGGCGTCCTGCGTCCCCGGCTTCAACTCATCATAGAACGCATAGTTCAGATGGTCATAAAAGGTGCCATCGAGCAGCCGATCGTACTTGTCGAGCTTCTTGTAGCGGTCGGTTACCCAACGCGGATATTGAATCGTCGAGGATATCTTGTAAAACATACTCGCTTCAACGCAGATAGATCGGAAGAATGGGCGGCGAGCGGCGATTATTCATCCACGCGGGTTTTTCGTGGAGCATCAGAGCACTCAAACTCCAGATAGCCGCATCGACGCGATCGGGTGATCGGTGGCCCCGGTAGCCTGAACTCGACATGTTGAGCATCTGGTCCTCGAGAAGCGGAAACTTGCCCACGATCCGGATTCGATCCTGCTCGAAAAGCCCTGCGATGGGCTCGGCACGGACCACTTTACCACGGGTCGCGGAGACTTTCTTCACCGGCACCTGGATGCCACGATCCTTGGCGGCGGTCTGGATGACGTGCCGCACCATCTCACCGCCGTAATTGTCCTCGGCCACGATCGCATCAGCCTTGTGCAGCAGGAACGACTCGATGGCCTTCGAGCCCCACGCATTGGGTGAGCCCTTCATCGTGGCATCGGCCAAGATGTAGCCCCGATTGTCCTCACCGAGACCGCACACCGAGATCCCGATCTCATCGGAGCGCTTATCCGCAGGCCCCGAGGCACCCGAGGGGTCCACGCCCACCACCACGCGCGTGAGCGCGGGCACATCCGCGGGGTCCACCCGGGAGCGCTCGATCGTGTCGATTTCCCACAACGCCCCTTCGACCTGCGGCTGGTAGATGCCTTCATAGAACCGCTTGCGCTGCTTCTCGGGAAGATTGCGCAGCGTGTCGAGATAGGACGGATCGAGGTTCTCTTCGTTGTCCCGGGGATTGATGAAAACGTACTGGTAGTCATCCGGGTTTTCGAGCATGCGCCCCGAGTCGGGCTCGCGCTTCTCGAAGAAGAGTTTGTAGGACCAGTGCCCCGTGCCCACCGGGTTCAGATCGAAGAATGCCTTCTGCGTGATCCCGGGAACCTTCTGTGCAAGGCGCGACAAGGCGATGACCACCGAGGGCCAGGGGATCTGCGAGCACTCACTCAGAAAAAGGGTCAAGTATTCATTGCCCAAGATACGCTCGACACGGGCCTGCTCATCGAGCCCGCCCAACCAAATCTCGGACCCATTCGGCAACGTGAAGTATTGAAGCTGAATGTGCGGCTTCAACTTCAACCCCGGGAAGCACTTCTCCACCACCATCGGGATCGTCTGCAACCCCACCGCGGGCCACGTGGCGTTGGACCGGAAGCGCAGGATCGCGTGGCGCGAAGGGGCACGGAGCGCCCGATGAAAGATCGCCTTGGTGAAAAGAAGCGTCTTTCCGGCGCGCGCACCCCCGACGAACATCGTGTTGCGGATAGGCAGCGCCAGGACCTTTGATGCCTCGCGCTGCGCGGGGTTCAAATGAAAGCCCGGGGAGGGACGAACGATGAGGCGGGCCATCTAGTACTGCGCCTCTTCGGGCGTCATCTCGATGACGACCTGCGTCACGGGATCTTCGGCCTTGGTCCCGTAGTTCTGCGGCACGAACTTGGACGCGAGCCACCGGTAATTTTCGAGGATGACCTTGGCCGTCTGTGGGTCGATGTCGCCGCGCTTGAGTTTGTCGATCGTGGAGACCATGTTCTCGACGAGCGAGTGACCACGCTCCTGCTTGGCGAGTTCGAACGAATCGGCGAACTCAGGGTACTTGCGCAGCCACAGGTACAACTCTTGAAGCGAAGGGAACTTCGGCTTCTTCGCAATCGAGTTCAGGCTCATCCCGCCCGAGACCAGATGGCACACCTTGATCCCGATCTCCTCGCTGTAGGGGACCTTGCGCTTCTGATGCGAAATGGGGTCGTCTAGGGCGTCGAGGTCGGTGGCGATGTCCTCGCTTTCATCTTCGAGTCGCGCACCCGCGTCCGGTACTCGCTCCAAATCTTCATCCGAATCTCGCG
>JAEHJW020005840.1_pt1 | contig 16722 bp, 19 predicted proteins | sample 9271431 | NCBI WGS metagenome assembly JAEHJW02 | reverse complement strand
TGGCATTACAGCTTTGCAACAACAATTGGCGCAGTTTTTGACACAGGACGCGGCACAACCCGCTCCGCTCTACGCTTCGTTGTCCGACGCTGCGGTTGCCACTGCGCTCAACGCACAGACAGTGCCGGTCAGCACGCCGTTGACGATCGGATATTTATCAAATGTATGGGGAGCATCGTCTCCAGATATCCTTATGGCATTGGTTAACGCATCCAAGGGAACATCGGCAATCGCCGGGTATGCTCTTCTGGCGTATGACGCGATTAAATCTGGTGATTTATCCGCGCAGTCTCCATTGGTGCAAGCGCAGATCGCAGCATTTGTATCGGCAGGCATCTTAACGCAAGAACAAGCTACTGCGGCACTGTACACCTATGTTTGGCTGCCCGGCGGTGGCAACGTGCAGACAGCCGATGTAACAGCGGCCAGAGCACAAATGGCTTTGATAAACGCGCAGAACGTAGCGGAGGGATTGGCGATCAATGGATTCAACGCGGTTCGAGCGTCGATTCAGTCGGCGCAAACAGCATCTGCCGTGCCGACAGCATCGCAGATAATTTCAACCTTTTCGACGGCGGCGGGAGGGTAAGGGATGAGCCTTGAATCAACGATACTTGGGCTGTCGCCCATCGCTTATTGGCCCCTGACAGATTCCGCTGGAAGTTCCTCGGTGCAGGATTTGGGGAGCGGCGGTTACACGCTGACCGCCGTTGGCGCAAGCCCGACTCTTGGCGAGCCTCCGATCATAGTTGGGGGCGGCACTTGTTGCTACTTTGATAGTTCCCTTGGCTTTTGGCAGTCTGCAAAGACTTGCGCCGCCGCATTGGTTCCTGGATCGGCGTTTTTCTTCTACAAAGCGACCGCACCTCCGACCGGTTACACCTACGGTGCCGCGTCCAACTATTTCAGCGGCGCACAAAATTATGTGATGCTTATGAACAACAATTCAACTCCGGCACAATTGTCGATTAGCTGGGGTGGAAACAATGAGTACGCATCTCAATCCGGCTTAGAGACGTTTGTCAATCAGACAGCTATTTTTGCGGCTTCTGTTCCGGGGACGTCTGTTTTATACTCGCAGGCGATTGGCGGATCGCTTGCCTCTTATGCGTCCGGTACGTCCGCATCTGTCATAAGCAAGTCCGTTTTCACTGTGGGAGGCGCACAAAACGGGCAGCCCGCATTTACCGGGTATTTCTCCCATGTCGCATGGTTTAATTATGCGCTCACTCAAGCCGACATTGAGTCAGTTGTGGCAGCCGCATCCTCTGCGCCCTTGGTTATTCCCGGACGTGGCTTCAATCGCGGCTTTGGTCGTGGCTTTTCTAGGGGACTCTAATGTCTGAACAATGGATGCAACGTGCGGTGCAGCAAATTCACGAGAACACGAAGATTGTGAATTCTTCGGGTGCGGGAATTACTGGAATCGCATACAACACACCCGGGCTTCTGATTCAATATCGTGCTGACAATCAATCGACGTGGACAACGATGACTCCGGTCGCGGGCACGCTGGGAGTCTATGTTTCAGGGAGCTTTATCGGCGATCAGAACGGACGCTATCAGATTGACCTGCCATCAAGCGTATATGCCACCACAGCGGCCAAGGAAATTTTGGTTGATGTATCGGGAATTCCCGGGCAGATGCCGGATGTTCTCTCATTCACGCGGCAACTTGTCGGGGTTAATCCGCAGGACTCGGCAGCAGGCGGTATGAGCGATCTGGCGGGTGCGCAGCAGACCGGCGCGGCTGTGACGCTGCCAAGTGCAGTCCCGGCGGCGTATGCCACAAGCGCAAATCAAACCACGATCTTGAGCCAGACCACGGCGGCCAGCATCGCGGGAGCGGTGTGGAACGCATTGCTGGCAAGTTATAATGTCGCTTCAAGTTTTGGAAATTGGTTACAAAGCCTTATCAACGCGCCCACGGCATCGGCTAACGCCACTGCCGCGGCAGCGGCGATACTTGTCACGCCCTCCAATAAGTTGACGACTGATGTTAATGGGAATGTGACTTTCAATAATGCTATTCCTGTGCCGCCGACAACTACGCAAATTCAAGCGGCTCTGGCTGCGGGAACCCCGTTGCCGGCAGTCTTGTCGGCATCGCAGGACTTCAACAACACTGGCCAGACAACGCCATATCCGACTTCTGGCGGGGGCGGGGGAAGCGGTTCCGCGGCATTGTCATTCACCGTTAAGTCTACGGCGGCTGGCACGCCTGTCATTCCGAACGCCACTGTATCGGTTATCGACGCATCGGGTGCGGCTGTGGCATCCGGTGTGACCAATGGCTCTGGCATTGCATCTGGCATGGCTTGTGCGCCGGGGAGCTATACTTATGCGGTTAATGCTGCCAACTTTGCGGGTATCAGCGGCACGTTGACTCCTGCACCGGTTGCGGGAAATAATCCGTATGTGTTTAGTTTGACGCCGAATACGTTGCCTATTCCATCCAATCCATCCGAATGCAACGTTGGAATCATGATTCAAGAGGGCGCCGCCCAAACTGGGAATGTTACCATCACCGCGATTATGACTCGCGTACCGCCGGGCAGTGGCAACTGGTTTGTTGGCCAGACATCCACGGTTGTTCTTGTGCCGGGCACCCAAGGCTACCTGACGCTTTATCAAAACGCACAGTACAGCTTTAGTGACGGCAATACGTTGATCTACCAAACCATTCCGCCACAGACAACATGGGAGTTGCCGAACACATTTAGTTGATGCCCGCGTATGGAGAAATGTTAGATTCTTTAAGGTTTGTCATGCTCTGGCCGAAAAGCCAGTACCACATTTCCAGATCAAAGGTTTCACGGAACTGCCACGAATCCATTGCCGCAATCATTTGAGAGGCTGCGAGTTCGCAGGACTCCACAATTTGAATACGATATGTACAACACAGTAAAAGATGGCCGTCGCAAGGCTGTAAAACCTTCCATCGCCATATCTTGCGTTCGCTCATAATCTGGACGCCAAAACCGCTTCCTTTCCAAACTTTGCCAGTTCTGGGTTTCAGCGGAGGTATGATTGACCACGGATCCCAATGAAGTTTATTGGGCCACGGATATGTTTTGTTTTCCCACCATGCCAGTGTACGAATATCAAATTTGGACGTTTCGGTCTGCTGGTGGTATCGCGTAGTAGTCGGCGAGTGCTGATGCGAGAGAGAATTCTTTTTGTTCACGCGACTTGCGTTTTTTGTCGGCAACATCGTTTACTCCCGCACGTTTGGCTCGGGCTTCATTCCTCGGCTTAGGCTCTCTCCCCGCATGGTCAATGCGTTCCTGTTCATCGTGGATCGCGTCCACCGGGTGAGCTTCAACCGCGTTTTCGGGATGATACACCGGTTCGGACATTATCTTTTCGCATTCCTTGGTCGGGGTAACGCCCATGGCGCGATAGAACACCTCTTGCGGGATCGGCACGTTCGATGCGCCCCTGTCGTACAGTTCGATCAAATTGAGCTTATGGCGTGCCCGTTCACTGGCCTTGCGAAGCCTTGGCATTGCTCCCATCGGGGCCGTTCGCCATTTGGCGTGCGCACGTATCATCGCGGGCACAAACTGATAATTGATTGTGTTGCACATCGTCTGGCAGTGCCAGTCAATCGCTGAATCAAAGCCCGTCTCGTTGGTCTCGGCCCGTTCGGAATAACTCATGGAGTCCCCGCCCATGCTTGGATCAAGCGTCATAATAGATCGTATGGCGGGCGTTGTGTAGAGCCGGTAATAGTTGTCCAGGGCATCGTAGCTTCCCATTTCGCGGTTCAACGCCTCGACTTTGTACTGGCCGTCATAAGGCCGGTCGGCACGACGCGGCAGTCGTATAACGGACTGACGCCGCATGGATGAAAGGATATTCTGGAAGTTGCGTATAGATTCCGCACGTTCAGGGTAATAGAGCAAAAGCGGGGGAATTGCGAACGTCTGAAGCAACTTCAATCGCAAATCAAGAACCGAATTGTCCACGGTGACAATGCGGTAAAGCGAATTACCCTCGCCACGGCCCCAGTACATGAATCCCCAGTCCGGTGTGCGATAGTACGGGCCGGTATCGTAACGATACACATGGTAGAGCCACTTGCCGGGCAGCCCGTTCAGCGGAATGAGTTTTTCGTCTTTTGGCCAGTCGGCGGGCATTGTGGACGGGTTTCCCGCTACGCCCGCACCAAACGGGATTGTTTCACGGGTTACAAGAAACAGGTATCCGTTGATATTTCTGACAAACTGCGTTTTATGAACCGGGAAAAAGTGCTTGGGCACCCATGTTTTGTCGTTCTCGCGTTCCCATATAAATTCGGTTCCGATTCCCCCTTCAACGACCGCACGCATCCAAATATCGTATAGGTGCATAATGTTGGGAATGGATTCCCAAGTGCTTTGCGCCACGTAGGCCATTTCTTTTCGCACGCTAAGCGGCACGCTGTCATCGGTTCCGACATGCCACGATTCGGGCTGACGCGAAACATTGAAACTCAACAAGTTCCGGCAATAAGAAATTTGCGGGTGCGTAAACAGCACCGCATCCGCGTTGGGGTTCTGATTGAGGTCATAGGCGCCATCGGGAACGTAGTCAATGAAGAAGTCATAGGCCGTTGTCATTACCGCTTGCCGTGCGCCCGCAGCATCCAGGCCACCAGGCGTAACCAATTGTGGCATCCATAACGGAGCGCCGGGATCATTGACGCCACCGGGCGTAGTACCCTGACTACTTCTGAATCGGTATTCCGCCCTTGATTCAGAACGGGTCTGGACAGAACCTGACGAAAAAGTTTTAGCCAAGGTCTTCTCCTGCGTCAGATTCCGGCGCGATATGGCCGGCCGAGGGCCGGATAAGATTGTGGTTCTTTTTCGATTCGTCTAGCGCCCGCGAGTGAGCGATCTGATTATTGTATAACGCCTGCTTCACTTCGTCCGCAACCTTGACGTAAATCTCTTGATTTCTGTTCGCGTCATAATGATCCATGGCCGCCAAATCGGACTCGGTGGACATCGCGGTAAGGACTTGTGCCCAGTTCATAAGATGGTTGGCACTGGCAATTGCGGTCTTTTCATCGGCGGAATCGCATCCACGGGAGAATGTGTTCATGGCTTTTTCGACAAGCTCTGTGGCGGGGAATTTTTTCAAGTAGGACGCGGCCACTGCCTGAAAGGTTGGCATGGATGGGTTGTTAGAAACAACGATGAAATTATCGGCCATAACGATCTCTTACTGGTTGACCGGCAATATCGAATAATAACTGGTCTCAAAGTCCAGCGTTGTCGCGGTTCCGCCGGTTGCGTTGATGATAAGGCTTTCAAATGCCCGTGTATCAAGTACGACCAAGAAACTCGATGACGCCGGTACAGGTATTGCAAACGTTCCCCCGCTGGCAATCGTCAACGGATTGAGTGTACTTGGCGTACCCAAATTTGATCCCGAAAGCCAAGGAATGTAAGTTCCGCCCGTACGCGCGGCCGCAGAAATATTAAACTCAGTCAGCGTTCCACCGGCCCCAACTATGAAAGTTATGCCGATAAACGCGGGCGCGTGAAACACGTCCAGTTGGAAGATATTTCCCGCAGCGGTACCTACCGTTTGCGGCCCGGCGTACACCGAAACACTGGGGTTGTATTCCGCGTATCCAAGCGGCGGTGACGACAATTTGATTTCTACCATAAATCACCTCATTAAGAGTAATGTTCGCCAGAATGAATTCGCTTCATAGTTTTACCCCATCCTTTTTCGGCGGCTTTTTTATTGGCAAATCTCCCCAGCACTTTGCCGGTGTGTTTTGACACGATAACCTCTGGCTTGCCTGGAGCGCCGGAGCTTGGTTCACGCTTTATATATCGGTCACGTTGTTTGCGATCCATGGAGAATCGTTGGCTAAGGTTTTCTCCGGAACCACCGCACATATTGTCCATACACATCTCCTTGTCACATATACTTCTGTAAATGTTATATCTTTGCTTCCGCTTTGGCAACCTTAACGTGATTCAGCTTGACAAGCAGATCGCAATCCATTACCACTTTTTCCCGTTGCCCGGTCTTGCCAACCCATCGGGAAGTACGCAATCGTCCTGTAACAAATACCGGGTCGCCGGTATGAAGATTGTCACGCGCGAACTCCGCAAGCACGCCATAACAATTCACATCTATATATGTTGCACAGTCACGCGGCCTGCCGGTCTCTGAATCCCGTGCCCGATAATTGCAGGCGGTCAGCAAGATTGTCATCTTTTTGACAACCTTATCGGTCGGCTTCTCAAGGTATCGCGGCTCGGCGGTTAGCCGGGCGGTAATCTGAACTTGGTTTAAGTCACTCATTGCCAATCCTCGTCATTATTTGCCCCGTCCGGGAATCCGGTAAATGGCGTGCCAGGTTCTCCAAACGGGTAGTCATTTTGATATTCCAACGGGAGGGGGGGCAATTCATCCAAGCCCACGTCCGGGGCGTTCATGGCATTAAACGCCGTGGCCAAGGCGTCCACGAAGTCGTTCTTTTCGGCCTTGCTTCCGTTTACCACCTGCATTTGATCCAGCAGGGGATGCAGGCTGGGGTCAGTGCTGAATCGTACCCATCCCCTTTCGACTGCAGCCGCAACGGGTCTCCACCGGTCTAATTTGGTTCCACTGGTGGGCGAGAACGTCAGGTCATAATCGGGCAAAACATTATCAAGGAAATGGGCGTCCATGATCTTGCCAGCCGCAGCAGGCTGGTGTTCGATATTGATTCTTGTTTCGTACCCGTCGCGTTCCGCGCACCGCTTCATCTCATCTTCCAAGTCCTTGGGGGTGCCCTGTAGTGCCACCATATTGACCACCACGTACTCGGCGGGGCCGATTCGATGGATAAGCACCCCGGCGGCATAATCGGGGTTAGGATTCTCGTATGTCGGTGCGGTCGCGGCAATATCCCATCCTCGAACCGATTCAACGATTCGTGACCGATCCCATGTACTGATACGTTCAAACGAATCGGCCATGCGAAACAGGTTGCCCGCATCCTGTATCCAGAAGTTTCGGTGAAACTGCCGGGCGCGTGTTACCGGATCAAGTGACGATTCGGCCATGGTTCGATACTCTTGGGTATCAATGCCGGGGTTATCCTCGGTGATGGATTCTATCCATAACTGATCGGGTCCGGGCTTTTCAATGAAGCGTTCAACGTAAAACTTCTGGAACGGGCCGCCGGGGTTGGAGTTGGAAAACAAGCGTCTGGGGATACCAGGCACGCCACGCAAGGATCGGTTAAGGAACGTGTATCGCTGTGACGGGGTGTAATGCACTTCCTCGATCCCGGCGAAGCTCATGCCGGTTCCCACGACATCTTCCACGGCCTTCATGGAGTTGATCGGCTCAAAGCTGATTCTCGCCCCGGACGGGAAGTGCCACCGATGATATTTCGCATTCCACTTGGCTTTGGTTCCATCGAGCCATTGGTGGGATTGCTGGATGATTCGGTCAGACTTTTCCATTGCCGCCAATGTTTTGCCGAATATAACGCCAACGTACCGGGGGTGATCGACGTGTTGTAATGCGGCAGCGAGCAATCCAGCGGTCTTGCCGCCCCCGGCGTCGCCCGCATAGTAGATTTCGCGGTGAGGCATCATCAGCAGCAGGCGTTGTTTTGCGGACGGGAACTTGCCATCCATTTTGGGTATGAATGGATTCTCGACCACGGTGCGAATGTAGCGTTCTAGAACCGCCGGGCTTTTGATGTATTCTTCAATCTCTTTGATTGGTTCCATTGTCAAAACACCATATTTGGATTACGTTCGCCCGAACAATACAACATCCACCGCACGAGCCGTGGTCGCAACTTCTCGCTGATAACGTGGACGCGACCACGGGGATCAATAATGCTTCCCCATTGCACTTCGCCATTTTTGGATCGGATATACGGATATAACCGAACTTTTTCCATAGCCAGTTTGCAAAGGTAGTATTTGCTCAATCCGGTTTCCTTGACCAAGTCTCTTATCAATGACTTTCGCTCGCGTAGATGCTTATTGTGCATATCAAATGCTCGCTAACAGGGAAGATTTTTTATATTCCGATTCCGCAATTTTCATGTACCGTCTGAACAGGTCTTGAAGCGTCATATTGGTCGGGCCAACGACATGTCCCAACGGCCTCGGCATTCTCATCAGGTCGAATACAAACGTTTTCGTTTCCGGCGGCAGTTGGCGGGGGCCGCTGGCTGTTTGGACTATTTTCCCCGGGACGTTCATTCCAACTTGGCCCTTGAATAACATTTCCGTTGAGCCAATCAAAACCTGTATTACGTTCACGCCGTCTGTGTAGGATTTTATCTCGTAAACGGATGCAGGCGTCCCGATAACGTCTGGCTTGCTTGGCGATTCGGCCTCGCCCTCGTTTAATTGCATTGCCGGTTCCATGGAATACTCCTTGTGTAAAAGTGAACAGAAAAGACAACAGGTCGCATAGTCGCGAAGTCAATCGTGATTGTTGTGCGGTTCGATAGCGTTTTGACCAGCCGCACCCACGGCAGGTCGCGGTAATCCAATCGTGGATTAACTCCCCATCGCTTTCATCCATCGCGTCGTGATTTTGATACTTAATCTTATCGCCCCCGCACGCGGGGCACTTCAGGGTTCTCGGCTTGTATGGGGGGCGTCTCTGTACTGCATCGTAACAGCTTTTACATATAACCAGAGGGTCTTGATCTCCCCGTAGCCGCACATACCATCCAGAACCGCGAGCCAGTTCTGCGGCCATGAGGTCGGGCCGGTCTTTTGCAGCACCAAGGATCAACTGGTCTTTGAAAACAATCTCATTTCGGCAACCCGATACCGCACAGCTTATAATCACGTCGCCACGTTCCATGGCTGAATCATCATAGTCAATCTCTTTTTCATCCATGAACATAGTCGCCTCTTTTCAATCGTGGGTGACTGTATCCAATGTGGCCCGCTTCCGATACAAAGTCCAGTGATCCCTGCCGGGCCGCACTTTCCCATCGTGTGATCGTGTCACGTCCATTGTTGCGTTTCCGCATGGAATGCAATTCGTATGGCCATGACCATAATTGAAAATCTGGGTCGGCGGAGAATGTCACGATAAAATCGCTTGATTTCTGTATGCGGAGAAGGGCGCGGGCGTGGGCAAAACCTATACATGCAATTCTCTGTATATGTGCATCTATACTGGTTGAGGCCGGTACTCGCCACTTGGATCGCATTTGTATGTAGGAATCTCCAAACTTAGATGTATGGTATCCGCCGAAAAACTCATCCATTACCCATCCGCACCACGTCAACTCGCGAAGTGAGTCTATATGAACGGAAATTTGCATACGTTTATTTGCAATATGAAAGCCCGCAAACAAGGCCGCGTTAATCGCTATGGGGTTAATGGGCTTGAGAAAGATCAATCCGATCCTCCTGCGTGAGTTTGTTGAACTTGCGGAACGCCACGGCCTCCAAGCACCTTTGGCGTCTGGCTTTTTCGTAGGTCAAAACACGCCGGGTAATACCGCGAATTCGATCCGAGTGCATTTCAGCATTGTTATGCTGCCTGTCCTGCGGATCGTTTCTTAGCGAAAAAGTTCTTACCATGTATTCAATATATCGCAAAGTGATAATTTGTGTCAAACGGTACACGATAAATTAAAATAATTATCACATAGCTTGAAAAAACAATCACATTCCGCATCCATAACGGTACACCAAAAACAATTTGAAGGCTTTCATAGGAATCTCATAGAGGTACCTATGGCGAACGTCGCGAACGCAGAACCCCTTCCAGACGCAGTAGACAAGATACTGCGCGAAGGGATGTCTTACGCGCAATCGCGAGGCCTGTCGGGTGGGGACGCGGAATCCATGGCGTTCCGACACCTAAATCTCGCTGGGTACTACAAGTCTGATAGCGGCTGGAAGCAAATGGGGCCGGATCGCCGGCAAACCGTCCAGATTCGCCGGGCCGTTGAACAGCCGGATGGAACTTTTACCATTGAAAATCTTCTTGCATTCTGCCCTGTTGAAGTGACGCGGAACGGAAAAACGGTTCGATACGATGAAAATCGTGTACGTCGTGCGGTCGAGAATACCAATCGCCACATTGAAAATGGTGGCCAACGCCCCCCGCTTAACGTTGGCCACAAGGTCGGCGCCCCCCAGACCGCCAAGGCTGGATCAACCGCCGCATTTCGCATTCACCCAGACGGCATGGTTGGCATGAATGTTCTGGAATTGAACCGCGAAACAAAAAACGCTTGGGCACGCGGCGAATTTGAAGGCTTGAGCGTAACCATCTTACCAGACGTTGAAGACCCTTCTCTTGACCGGATCGCCGAAGTGGCGTTGCTAGGCTCGGAAGTCCAAGCTATCGGATCGCTGCCCGCCGCTCATATTTTTTCCGCACAAAACGATTATGTCTGTTTTTCGATTTCACATAACCAAGGAGCTACTATGGCTATCACCAATGAATTAAAAGATGCTTTGCGACTGGCTCTCGATGCGTCCAAAAATGGCGATGCGAGAGCGGACGAAAAGATCGCTTCTCTTGTGGCATCAATTCACGCCGAGTCCGGCAAAACCGGCGACGGGAAACCTTTTGTTCACTCATTCTCGCTGGAAGAGCATGAACGTGACCACAAGGGTCATGAACATGAACATAAGGATTGTGAACATTGTGTGAAGGCGTCCATGGGGACGGAAGGCAAAACTGAACTCGCTGCAGGCGACGACATCCCCACTAAAGCCAATCCGATAATCGAAAGCAAGGGCACTCCATCGGTGAACGCCAAACATGGCGATCCGCGAAGTGCTACCGGCGAGCGTCACGATGATCCGCCCGCGTCGATGGAAGGCTTCAGCCTGGCCATGCAGGCGGCAATCAAGCCGCTGGCCGACAAGATTTCAAACGTGGCGGATCGGCTCTCGCTCATTGAAAACAAGGGCCGCAAGGAAGACCTTGGCAAGAAGTCCGAGGCGTTCAAGGCTTTCATGATCGACAAAATCGGCATGGGGCACCGTTCGTTCGGCACCATGCTTAGCCTGTATGAATCCGTGGCCGAAAACGAAAGTGCTGTGGACAACCTGCGAAAAACCGTTGAGGAATTTTCCGCACAGATTACGCAGGAAGCTGATTCATTCAACATGGCTGGATCAGCCTATGGCCGCACCATCGCCACGGCGACCCCTTCTATCACTGGGGCAACCGCGTCCAAGGGTGCGGCTGAATACATGGACAAAAATTGGAACAAAGTTCGCACTGCCGCGTCCGCCAATGCTGGCGGACTCGCGGGCGATAAAGAACGCAAATTGGCCGCTGCATTGTGCGTCGGTAATTAACTGAACTAAGGAGTTTTCTATGGCTACTCAAACAATGGGTCAAGCGGCCGCGCCGGTCGGGTGGGTTGGCCCGATTTCCGTGGTTGGCTTATCAGGTGAAGTGTTTTATGGGAATTCTCCCATAGCCGCGAACGCCGCCGGAACTATTCAAAATGTTTCGGATACCGCTGGCCTTAAATTCATCGGATTTACCGTCAACATTCCGCTCGGCCCCAACAGCGTTACGGGTAACGGCACTACCTCCAACCTGCAATATCAACCGATACAGGGCGGCTTGGGTGGTGCGCAGTTTGGAGATTTTACCACAACTGGTACAGCGCCCGTGCTTGGCCAGACTGTGTTCTGGTCTAATGCGGACGGCGATGTCCCCACTGTATCTGGAACCACAACCAACTCGATCAATGCGGGCGTCGTTGTTGGCATTAACTCAACATTATCGACTGTGACGATTCGATTTGTCGGTGCGTTCTAATAACTTCTGAAATAGAAAGGACTTTGTATGTATTTTCAAGGCTTTACTCCGGCGCAGGTGGCGCATACTAATACCCTGCTGGCCAATACTTGTATGCCGGTTGTCGGTGATTTAACGTGGCCGTCCGTATGCCGTATGGCGCCATCCTTCACTGGGAATGAACCTTATTCATTCCTTGGTGCGGCCCCTTACATGACCGCGTTCACCGGAACGGTGCCAACGAATGCCGTGCAGTCATTCAAGATGACCGTGCCTAACCAGGTGTGGGTCAACAGTACCGACATTTCGATCTTCGACCTGTGGGCTGACCAAACGGCGGGCACCATCGCTGGGATTGCATCCCAGTTCGGATTGTCTACCGTATGGAATCCCGAATACCTGCTGTACTACAGCTTGCTCAATGGCCGCAACGCAGGCAGCCAGAATATCAAGTCTCCGTTTGACGGAAATACGTACACGACCACCGCCGACGGCTTGCCGATCTTCTCGGACAGCCATCCGACGTTTGGAAGTAGCTCCACGTTTAGCAATATCATACGGGGTTCCGGCCCCGGCACCCAAGCAACCATGAACAGCAACGGAATCATCGCAACCGCGCAAAGCTACTGGGCTGACTTGCAGGCCGTTACGGCTGCGGCCCAGACGGCCATGAACACCAACGGTGCGCCGCTGTTCCCGACTTTGAATCCGGCCAAGAACCTCGTGGTTATCGCGCCTTCCCAAATTGGATTTGCGATGAACCTGGCACTTCGCACTGAAGGCTTCGTCGATCTGACGACTAACATTGGGCCTGAATACCACAAGAATCTAATCATCAACGGACTGGCTTCGTCCTGCCCGCAGATTAACCAAGGCCCGAACGGTACGATGATTAACCCCGGTGCCCGCGTGACAGCACCCGTTTACCCAGGCACCACGACTCCGCAGTTGGAGTATTATGTGATGGTCACGGGCTGGACAACCGGCGCGGCCTACATGCAGTTGTTCAATCCGCTTTCCCAGAATCAGACATTCCCCGGAAATTACAATCCGGTCGAGCAAATTGATCGACTGGTCAAGGACGCGGGCTTGTCGCCTGCGGTTGCGACCTCCATGGCACTAAGCCTTGTCCAGACGAACTTCCAGTTCTTGTCCACACAGTCCGATGCACAGGTTATGAAGACCAAGCAGGTGACGGTCGCGGGCACGCAGTTGGCCAGTTTGTTCTTCCCATGGGCACCTCTGATCTATCGCGTAATTCCATCAGGCGGAACCGCATAAGGAATCAAGGATGGCGTCATGGCGAACTCTTACTGCACGCTGGATCAACTCAATGCGTTCATTGATCGTCGCGTTTTGACGCCGGTGGCCAACGACGGGGATGGTATAAACCAGTCTGAAACCCGTCAGCAGTTAATCCTTGACCTTCAGGCGTCGTGGATGGAATCTAATCTCGCGGGATGGTACGCCTTTCCAATCGTTGATTCAACGACCGGTGCCGCGCCATTGGTATGTACGCGATATGTAGCGTTGACCGCACTGGTTCCATTGCTCGGACGCCGCTTGACGGAGTTCCGGGCACTGGCTCAGATGGTGGCCGGTGCGGAAAAATGGCTTGAATCTGTTGGCAAATATCAGGCTAGCATACCCAATGTGACGCGATTGGCAACGGCTCACCCGGCACTCGTCAGTAGCGACAATATGACCGGCGCTCCCGACACCGAATATCTGCCATGGATGACGCGGAATGAGTTCGTTGTGCGACCACCCGGCACGTCCGGTTCTGATTACCTTGGAAACGGCACGTACACCGGTTCGGGCGATGGCAGTTATGGCGGAATAGGGCAGTAGTATTGGAGCCATGATGACCGGAACAATAACCTTAACTTTGAAAGTGGACCGCAAAGCACTTCGGGAATCCATGGAACGACGTTCTCTGTCTGTGGCAAAACAGATGCGTCAGTGTGCGGAAGAAAATATTCTCGATGGCGTAGACGGCAACGGCGTCCGTTTTGCCGCGATATGGCCACGATACGAAGATGGAAGCACGGATAACATCTTGTGTCCAACTGGAACGCATTTAATCCCATCCATGAAAGCTAAAGCAACAAGCAAAAAAGCGATACTGGAAGTGCGCCACCCCGGCGCAAGAATCCTGCATGAAGGCGGAACCGTCCATTCGGATGAGCCGTTTCGTATTTGGAATGTTGAAGAAAATGAATCCAATGGGTTCATTAACCCCGAAGAACGCAATTATCCATCCCGCCGGTTCGGTATACCGGGCCGTAATTGGAACCGATTGTTAAACGCATTTGAGAAAGGATAATCTTTATGGCCGGTACATACATTACACCAATTGCAGGTGCCTACAGCGCCACATGGAACGCAGTTGACATTGGATCGACGTGGGCCGGATACGACCACATTGAAATGTTTCACGATGAACTCATTCGCAGCGACCCGAACGGCGATGCCCCAGTTGACGGAATCCAGCTTGGACAAGAGGTTGAGGTGGTGCTGACATATATTGAGTACGCCAAGATCATCGGAGCGCTCTACGCCCAGATGGCAACACCGGGTACTGCGCAAGGGACGCCGGGTGCGCCGCCTGCAATCCCGTATGCGTTCAAGGGTAATGCGAACGTCGGTGTCCCATTGACGTTCTTGGGTGGGCCGCTGGTCCTTACGCTTCTTAACACGGCTTCGCTTCCCAACACAAAGCCTCTTACTCGAACGTATCACAATGCCATTATTCGCGGATCATTCAATGTCGCGCTGGCCAGCCGTTTGCGTAAAGGGCCAATCCGATTCCATTGCTTCCCCGATGCCACTGGTTCGGTTTACTTGGATACATAATCGCGTTATGATGCCCTTGGCTTTTCAAGGAGTTCCTAAGTGATTGTCGAAATACAAGTTTCCCGCACCGAGTTGGAGTTTCGGTTCCCCGATAAGCGTCCGCCGATAATTATCAAGGACGTGGCGGAGTTCCGTACTGACGTTATGCTCAAGTGGCAGGCGCACCCGGAGGCAAGTAAAAACGACATTGCGTTTCGCGACCTGATGCGGGAAACGGTTGGCGATCAGTTGGTTACGATCCAAGACGCCTATCGCATCTGGAAGGAGGTCAATAAGGCCTATGATGAAAATATTCTGGAAAAAAAAGAATCCGGGATACAGCCTTCTTAATGGCGTTTTTTCACATTCCGCTTGTGGAAGCACAGGCGATGAGTGACGTCCAGCGATCCGCGTTCTTAGACTGTATCCCGGAAATTGAATCCATGAAGGCATGGTTCAAGGCTGCGGCAATTAAGGCCGGAGCGGGCGATACAGGGGCGATGACAGCATTGGCTGAAAGTGTTTTTGCCAACGATCCAATTCGTCAGGCTGCGGTTCTTGAAGGGCTTGGAGCGCTGAACACATGAACTACATAAATTTCTTTACCTCGCTTGGTAAACTGGTCAAATGGAACAATCTGTTTGCCACCTACCAATCATCAAGCCTTCTCGGATCGTCCGGTGCGGCCTCCGATATTCAGGCTGGTTTTTCATCCAATCCAACATTGGTCAGCGGCCTTAGCCCGTCGGTTGTCGGATGGGCACAGCAGGTATCGGGCTGGGAATCACAGTTGCTTCAGGTGTTCGGGGCAAATCTGTGGGCTTCGATCCAAGGGGACGTGAACTCACCGTCGCAACAGGCCAACGCCATTATCCCGTACCTGTATCTCAATATGGTGGCCAACAGCCAGACGATCAATCGCAACACCAGCACCATAGCGTTCACGACCGGCGCATCCAACAAGGGCAACGGAACGCTTCTGGTAAGCGCGTTGAATAACCAGACGGGCATAAGTGACGAACGGCTGCTCAATGAGACCGTCCAGATTCAATGCACAGCGGACGGTATTTCAGGTGGCGTTTCAGGCGGGGAGGCATGGTCGATTACCGGCTTTCCGACCGCACAGCAGTTCTCGACCCAGACGCCCGGTTCCGGTTCGCTTACTAATGGACTGAATACCGCCGATCAGTCAGCGGGCAACATCTTGTCCAACGGATCATTCGACAGCTATTCCAGCAGTGGATTTACGGGCTGGACAATCGAATCACTGGGGGCTGGGACTTGGTATGGCAGTTTCACATACGTTAATTCTTCTGGACAAGAAACCACGCCTTCGCCAGTTGGCAACGTGACATTGATCGCCGGGCAGGCCGCAACATGGCAACTTGGAAGCCTGCCGACCGGTGCGGTGTCGATGAACTTTTATCTCTCGAAAAGTTCCACAGTTGCCGGATCACTTCAAAAGACCGGCATTACCGCGAGCTATATTTCCACCACGCAATACAGTGCGGGTCGGTTCGCGCCCACAACCAACGGTACTGGATTAGCGCCGCCCGCGTCCGCACCAACCGTTGCGGCTTACACGCCCGGCAGCAGCGTTACGCAGAGTTTGAATTATTGTGCCGTTGCGACCGGCGGCGGATCACTGGCCTTGACGCCCAACAGTGGTGGGGACGTGGTGATAAGTCAAAGCTTGTTGAATATGAACCGAACAAACATGTGGGCATTGATGGGGTATCTAAGTGCCCAGAATCTCACTACCGGATCAACGCTCACGATTGATATTGAGGATGTTACCGCGTCAACCGCTATGTCGATATGGAACGCCGACCCGTCAACCATTACTGCGGCCTTTACGATCCATGACGCCTTGGCGTACCTTGAAAACATATTCCCGCCTCCCGTGCTGCGGATACGGTGGGCACAGAGTTCAACGCAAGGTTCTACCGCGATAATCTATGTGGATGCCATGTCGGTTATCGCGGCCACCAATTTTGGGAACTGGAATGTTTCAGTTGCACGCGGCACCACAGACTTCCGGGTTGGCGACATATTTACCGTTACCACGACCAACAACAACGCGGGTATTTTCCAGACGTATCTGGGAACCAACTACAATGGGTACAGATC
>JAEHJW020002930.1_pt1 | contig 16733 bp, 36 predicted proteins | sample 9271431 | NCBI WGS metagenome assembly JAEHJW02 | reverse complement strand
ATCTCGTGAGACGATCCAGCTTGTACACCAAGACGAGATCGATCCGGCCTCCCGCTGCATCGGCTAAGAGGCGTTGGAGTTCGGGACGATCGGCAGTTTTGGCGCTGACCCCTTCGTCTGTATAGACTTCGGCGATCAGCCATTCCTGGCTGTCACAGTAGGCTCTCAGACGATCAAGTTGGGCCGCGAGAGAGAACCCCTCATCGGCCTGCTCCTGCGTGGACACGCGCAGGTACAGGGCTGCTCTCACCCACATCGCATCCTTCCTATACATTGGTTTGCCCCACGGATAATCCGTTTGACCGATTCTTAAGCGTGCCGACGCGCCACGATAGTCGGTCCGACGCCTTTTTTTTGATTTCCTCTTGCGCTACCGAGGCGCTCTATTTTGCTCGGTCACTCATTTGGCTTTCCTTGCTGCCGCGATATAACGATGGATCGCAATGCGTGCCATCGTTGTATGGCCAACACCCTGGTCGCTCGCCAAATCTTTGAGGCCTTCCAGGTCGTCGTCAGACAGGCGCACCGTGATGATGTTCAAGCCCTTGGATTCGGCCTCCTCAGAGCGTCGACGCATCTTCTTAAACTCCTCGTCAGAAACACTTGTGATTTCGAGTGGTTTAACCAGTTCGACCTCGACCTCTTCCAATTCCAACTCGTCGCCCGAGTGATGATCGAAGTATTCTGCCACCGAAGCATCATCGTCCGGATCGAACGGAAGCGGTTCTTTCCTCATGTTCATCTCCTCCTCCCGTACAATCTGCGTTCCGCGTCATCCATGTCGCGCGCGGTGATCACATAGGCGTGAAAATCCTCATAAAGGCGGAAAATCACGGTCAGATACCGTCCATCTTCACCTCGGCCAAGCACCTTTAATAACGTACCATCCGATTCGGGTTGTTTATCCGGAACGCGGAGAAATACATTTTTTTGGCCACCGTCAAACACATGAATCACATCGTCTTTGGTGACTTGGTGTGCCTGCCAGAAATGATCTTCCCGGCTAGGCGGAATGTTGACTTTTCTGATTTTCACCCATGCCACCCGCCTTGTGATTCTATAGTAATCTTATGTATTCTCCGCGTCAATCGCGGTAAACCCATATGCGCCTCAAAATGCCCTCATCGCGGGCGGCGGTTGGATTTCATTCCGGGTGGCTGCCACTTCGGCCACTTAGAAAGCTCGCTGCTCAGGAGCCCACCATGCCAGTACTGCATGTGGTTTCTATCTGCCTCTCTGCGCGCCTGTTGTGTGAGATCAGAGGTAGTAATTAGCCAGGAGGTGTAGCAGGCAGGTTTGGTGTTCTTTCGGGAGGAATCGAGCGCCCTGACGATATCAGGGCCGACAAGCCTGTGGTCTGCCCAGTGTTTCGCTTGCACCGCGATTCTCTCCCCGGATTCTTTGTCGATCAGAACCAGGTCCACGCCCCCGTCACCGCTGCCGCCTCTCTCCTCAACTCGGTAGCCATGGTCCCGGAAATAGAGCGCCAGCAAGTGTTCAAATTCGTAGGGACTCAAGCCGTCCAATGGAGCCCGCAGTATTTCTTCATCTGGGCGCACGGAACGGGATCCAGTTGGTCGGGGCGCAGCTGAGACGCGCTCGGAACCGCGCTGAGTTGTTTTGCTCGGAGTGAGAGAACGGATCAGTTTGTCTATGAGAAACATGAGGACGATCGACGCGACCAAAGGTAGTGACCCATAAGTGAGCGCTAGCCAATGTGGATGCACATGTGCCCACGCGGAAAACCCTACATAGATAGACCCCAAGACACCCAAACTTAGAACGAGGTCTCTCCAATCTTGCTTCTTTCGTCTTGCCAATTCACTGCACACCCTTTCCCTTCGATGATTCGAATATTAATCATTTAGTCCTTGGCGCATTCCTTGCCTTGAAGCGGCAGAAAGGCGCGGATCACTCGGGCTCGAGTTTCAAAGTCCAAGGACCGCAAATCCCGAATGATCCGTTCCTGTAGCCACTTCTCGCCACCCTTCCTGGCAGGGAGGCTCTGGCGGAGACGTTGATAGCGAAAGCGCACCAGCCGGGTCTCGAAGGCTCGCAGTCCCAACTCGTCCATACGGATCGCCATGGCCAGCTCGGAAACGCGGAACCAGAGCGCGATTTCCGCGATCGAACACATTCGCCTGTTCAGTAATTTCACCAGCTCGCGGGGCATAAGTAAAAAAGCTGCGAATTGATTGGCTTGTACCTCTGTCCAGTGGTTCCGAGATCCGAATGTAGACGTACTCGAGGGATGGCCCAGGATGTAATGGCCAAACTCGTGCGCTAGTGAAAATCGTCGCCGTACATAGGGGCGCTTTCGGTTTATGTAGATCGCGTGGGCCCTTTCATTCCTGACGTATGCCCCATCGGTTGTGGGGGAGAGATCCGTAAATCGCAGAATAAGGTGAGGGTAGCGGGCGAATATAGTGCGCAGGGAAATGGGATTAGTCTCCAGTGTATTCGACAAGGGAATGCCGCAGGTAAAGAGCACTTCGAGTGCCTTGGCCTCTATGGTCGCCCGCAAATTAATCCTCCATATCGCGCTTAAAGGCGTCGAGAATTTTAATCAGGTCCCGTAGACTTTCTTTGCTTCCCGCTTGGGCCCGGAGTAGAGCGGAGGCTTTTAGTTCCTCTGCTTTGGCAGTCGCCTCCGCAAGCAATTCTTGATATTCCAGTTCTCCAGATGAATCATCATTCAATCCCATTAGATAATCCGTACTGACGGCGAAGTAATTCGCGAATTTCCTGAGCACATTGAATCCTGGCTTGCGTTCATTTCTTTCATACATTCCCAAAGAACTTCGTTTAATGCCTATTTTGTCCGCCAACTCTTGTTGCGAGAGTCCTTTGATTGCGCGCAACTTGATGATTTTATCCCCAAACTGTTCCATATGGCGCCTCCCCTCGTTCCAATTTCGACACGAAATGTGAATTTCCTTTTTGTGTCTTTTAACGTCCTTTTTAGTGTTTTATATACTTGACTTTAGTCCTTTACTGTGGCTAAATTAGACACAGTAAAGGACTGAGGGAGTGAGGAAATGAAGAATGTCCGGATCGCAAGATTAAGGGGAAAGAGGACCCAGACGCAGGTGGCAGCCGATCTAGGTGTTCCGAGAACGACATATGCCATGGTTGAAAATGGGGAGCGGTTCCCCCGCAGAGACTTGCAAGCCAAGCTCGCGAATTACTTTGGCGTCTCGGTCGATTATTTGTTTTTCGCCGATGCGCGAGGGGAGGAAAGAGACCGTGCCTGATCATGAGGAGTTTCCTACCCATCCAAAGGAGGCTTCAGGGGGCGAATTGCATCCCCTTGCTCGGGTCGTCTACCGCTTAAATTACGCCGCCGCGATCCTAAACGACCTCACGAAGGACACGACGCTTCGGGTCGAGGATATTGCTTCTATTACCGATATTTTACACTACAGTCTCAAGGATTGGAAAGAGGAAGTATCCGAAGCAGGCGCGTGACATTCGGCCGTCACCCGTCCGAGCAGCAGCGCATATCTTTTCGCAGGAGGTGGGAGGAGTCATGCGACCCAAAAAGGAGCTTCCGGAAATGAAAGTCACGATCATCGGAAAGTGGACCGAGAAACATACTGCGGCAATGGTCGCTATGGGGCACCGGATCGCCGACGACCTGGACGAGCGAGATCGCTTTTTAGAATTGAAGGTGGCGCAAAAACAGGAGGCGTAAGAGTTTCGCGGATCGTTTCGCAAGGTCATAGGGCTGCGATCCGCAGCACCCACAAATCGGACAGGCTCTAAAGAGCAGAGAAAGGAGAAAGGGATCTTGAACAACCCAACCAACTGGATGACCTCTTGCGGGTCTGAGAGCTTGATGGGCCAGGCGACTGCTACTGGGTCAAAGCAAGGCGCGTGGTGGAAGGGATATAAATACAGATTGCGCAGACGGTCAGTCAGACTCGATCCGATCTTAGAAATTATTTTACCCATCGCAATACTGCTTGTATGGTACGCGGCGATCATTTGGGGAGTGAATCACGGATGATAGTGGTCCGATCCGAGGTTGTAGATGATCTTCGTTTTGGCTCACGACGGTCCATGGGAGCTGGACCAATCACTCAGTATCGACTATCGCCCAAGGAACTGGAGGAGTTCAACCTCCGATGTCCCCCACTGGCCTCGTCCAGCGCTCCACCGCTTTGTCGGCCAAACCCCTTGACCTTGGCAGCAAGTATCGAACGAGAAAAGGCCGCGACGAACCAGATGGCCGGAAGGGCACAAACTCTCGTTCCTGAATCCGCACCCGAGGAGGTTGAGTACACCGTGAGCGCACTACCCCCACCATTGAGGCGAGCCAATTACCTCGCTCTTCGCCAGCAAGGGCAGACGCCAGAGCAAATAGAAAAAGACTTTGGTTTCACACATCGCACTCTCCGTGCCATGCGGGGGAAATGGCGATTACTCACTGAGGAAGACGAAACCGCGGCGCTCGCCGCCTTGGACACTTCTGTCGACCACATGTCCGACTCCACAGAGCCGACGGCGCCAGTTGCAGCAGTCGCTGCGGTTGATCAATCGCAGGAGTGTCCAGGGCCTAGCGCCGACGAATCATGCGTGATGATCCAGATTCCGCTGCGGGCGATCCACCAGTGGATTGAGGGAACGGGCCAAAAAATTATTCCTGCCACGAAATTGCATCGCAATGAATCTCTTCTTCTATCGTTTGATTTGGTCTTGGAGGCTCTTGGGGGGAGTTGGATGGAACTGGAGGACTTGCTCGGTGACTCGGATATTTTGGTGCATCTGCAAGGGTACATCGACCGTAAACTTGCGGTGCACCTAAAGAAGTAACCGACAATCTCAAATCGAGACTTGGAGGGATGATCATGATATACAAGGCAGAATGCCCGGAGGGCATGTCGATCCGCAGGAGCGCATGGACGTATACCCACGCGGTGATGTGGGTTCGCGACGGCGTAGTTGTGAATACGAACTGGTGCGCCAGCTATGAGCTCGCTGAAAAGCAGTCTCGTCGTCCACATTTTCCATTTTGGACACCGGAGATCGTGCCGGTTGTCCGTTTTGGGTTCGAGAATTCCAGAGAGGGGATGGTCGTCCGTGAATAGTCACGCCATGTCTGCAGAAGCAACGCGGCAGGTCAAGCATCCGGCCGGAGACTATGAATGTCAATGTTGTCACCAAAAGAATGGGCCAGGGGAGTATTTTCCGCTGACTAGTGGCTTTCCGTTTCCGTATGACTTAGCACGTTTATGTTCCGCGTGTGCCCGAGCGCACTTATTGAACCAGATTGATAAAAGGAGATTGGCAGTTTCCGAGTCCCCCTACGCAGATCCCCAGGAAACGCAAGGAACCGATGGGGTCATCTGCCCTTACTGCGGGTATCACTACTCGGACTCGTGGGAGTTCGCCGGAACTGACGGGGAGGCAACATGTGAGAGTTGCGACCGGGCATTCCACTATGAGCGGACGATTTCAGTTTCCTATTCCACCCGCAGAACTGAGGGGCAGCCATGACCAATGCGAGACGCGAGGTTATCGTCTTGACATGCCGCAAGTGCAAAAAGGTCTTTCGGTCCAGCGCGGTTCACCCCAGCTGCCCATGCTGCGGCGCGGCGCATGGCGGCCGGCAGCATGCCGCTGACTCCCTGCCGGGACGCCGTATGGTCGATTATCCGTTCGGGACGGCGCGATTGTGAAGCGCAGGAAATCTTCGTGGGAGGTGAGCTAACTTGAGCTGGTGGATCACGAGTCGTTCCGTTCGCACGCGCCTGCCGCATGTTTGCATCGGCTGTCTTGAGGCCATTCCCGCAGGAGAATACGTCACGTACACCGTGGCGAAAGCGGGGTGGGACTTCAGCGCTTACTATCTCTGCAATGAATGCGAGGAATGGTTGCGCGAGAATCCTGACTACTTCGAGGAGGGTTTCTCAGAAGGTGATATTGCCACCGCGCGTGAAGAGGAATCGCGAGCATGAAATTTCATGTTGCGATGAGGGAGGCTGGGTGTGTTGCTGGGTTTCTTGATCGGTGTGGGCATTTTCTCCGGCTTCGTTTCACTCATTGTAGTGATGTTCTTAAGAGACGACTTTATTTGGGGATCAAATAAGCCTCTCCTCTGGCTTCCCCCTCTCGCGATGCTTTTGTGCATTGTGGCAGCCATCACGGCCTACCATGTGCACTGGACAACGCGCTATGCCCAAGAGATCGCCATCATGGACGCTCGGTATGGGGCGCGAAACGTGGTGGATGTCATCGATCTGAGAGCGAGCGGGTCATACGAGGGATGGCGGGTCGTGGAGGTGGTATTGCGGGGAAAGCGGAGCACATCGTATGATCGCACGTTGCAATTATGGGTCGATCCGTCAAATGGTGGCGTCATGATGTGGTGGTGAGTGGGTGGGAGGGCAAGAACATGATTAACTCAGAACGTATATATACCGTGCTCCATTTGTTTTCAGGCATTGGCGGCGGGGCGCTGGGATTTCAGCAAGCCCGCGAGGAATTCGGGGGTCGGATGGGCCATTTCGAGACGCTGGGCGGGATCGACGTAGATCCGCAGGCGTGTGAGGACTTCCGACGCATCACGAGTGCGCCGGCCGTTGAGATGGACCTGTTCGCGCGTGAGGATTACGTCGCTTTCCACGGCCAGGAGCCTCCAGCAGACTGGACGGAAGCCACGTCTTACGACATCTGGCGTGCGACGGATGGGGAGACACCGGATGTGGTCTTTCTGTCTGCACCGTGTAAGGGGTTCTCCGGACTCCTGCCGCAGCAATGCGCCGCTGGAGACAAGTATCAAGCGCTCAATCGCCTCACGGTGCGTGGACTGCGACTGACGATCCAGGCGTTCGAGGACGACCTGCCGTCGTTGATCTTGTTCGAGAACGTTCCGCGCATCCAAACACGCGGCAACGCGCTTCTCTCGGAGATTCGCGCGATGCTCACCCGCGTTGGATACATGTTTGACGACCGGACCCACGACTGCGGTGAGCTGGGCGGACTCGCACAGCATCGCAGGCGCTATCTGCTCTTGGCGCGACTGCCGCAAAAACTGGACAGCTTCGTGCGTCTCCCGACCAAACAGCGTGTACGCGCCATCGGCCAGGTGATTGGGCCGCTCCCGATGCCTGATGATCCGGCGGGCGGGCCGCTGCACCGGATGCCGCGCCTCGCGTGGAAAACGTGGGTGCGACTCGCACTGATTCCGGCCGGTGGGGACTGGCGTGACCTGCAGCGGATCGACCACACGGCGTATCGCTTGGAATACACACCGCGAGGAGCTGGGGCGATGGGTGTGCAGGCTTGGAACGAACCAAGTGGCGCTGTGACCGGCGCTGCGGGGTGGGGGCGGAGCAACGCGGCAGCTGCAATTGCCGATCCGCGTTTCGAAAACAACGACGAAAAGACACGCCACACCACGCACTATCGACTGACGCACTGGACGGAGCCGTCTGGCACGGTGACTGGCGCAACACACGTCGCGAACGGGCTGATCAGCGTGGCAGACCCCCGCGTGAAGGCGCAAGGACATCCAGGTGGCTACGGGGTGCTGGATTGGGAAAAGGCTGCGCCGACAGTTCGGGGTGCGGCCAGGATCATGAACACATCGGCGTCAATCGCGGATCCGCGTCTTGGTTGCGCGCCGCGTTCAGGAACAATGGGTGTTCAAGGATGGAATGAACCCGCCAGAACTGTGATTGGCGCCGGAGACATCCACGCCAGTGCGGGAGCGGTCGCCGACCCGCGCATTCCTGACGACACCGATAATGGCGTCTGGGTGGCCATCGCGGAAGACGGAACCTGGCACCGCCCACTCACCACATACGAGTTGGCGATGCTCCAAGGCTTTCCTACTCACCTGCCGGATGGCACGCCGTTCCAACTCGTCGGAAAGTCGGACGCGAAATGGCGGGAGCGCATTGGCAATGACGTGCCACCGCCCGCCGCCCGCGCTATTGCTGGAGAAGCACTGCGCGCGCTCATGGCCCAAAGTGAGGGCGTGTGGCTCATGGACGCGGCGGAGATCTGGGTGGCGCCAGGAGGGAGGGGTGAGAAAAATGCGCCGAGTCGAATATGACATGGCTTGGCGGTATCTTCGCATGGTTGGTGATGCGGACTCAGCCGCACTCTATTCTTCTGTTCTTATGCTCCGCCGTGGCATAACAGTCGCGGACATGGAGCGCTGGCACCTCCAGACTCAGAAATATGAGGCACAGAGGGGACGTGGAACGAATGAATACTCCTGTTAACGAATGGCGAAGCCCTCTGATCTGGTTCGGGGGCAAGGCACGCCTGGCGCACAGGCTCATCGACCTCATGCCTCCCCATAAGGTCTATGTCGAACTCTTCGGGGGGGGGGCACATGTCATCGCGGCCAAACCGCCAACATCCTGCGACGTTTATAACGATATCGACGGTGACCTGGTGAATTTCCTGTTGGTGCTCCGCGAGGATCCGGATCGGTTTGCCCAAGCCTGCGAAACCCTTCCTTACTCACGCGCCCTCTTTGAGCGCTGGAAGTGGGAGGAGTCGCCTGACGATCCTTTTGAGCGTGCTGTGCGGTGGTTCTACGGCAACCGCTCCGCGATTGCAGGCGGGAACGCCTACAAAACAGGGTGGGCGCACAGCCGGCATGCAGGCGTTAATCCCGCGCTTAAATGGGCCAGGGTGCCAGATCGGTTTCGGTCTTTCTCAGAGCGAATGCGAGGTGTCATGATCGAATGCCGCGATTTTCGTGAGGTTTTGCGGGTCTACGACAGTCCTCAGACACTTTTCTATGCGGACCCGCCGTATGTAGGCCAAGAGCATAACTACAAGGGGGGATTCTCGGCGGACGATCATCGAGAACTGGCGGCGATGCTGGCAAACATCCGTGGGCGGGCGATGGTGAGTTATTACCCGCATCCGTTTGTGGATCAACTCTACGCTGGCTGGCAACGCTCCACACTCGGCAGCTACCGATTCGGGAGACCTGGATGCGATGTCAAGGAACAGGCCACGGAGTTAGTGCTGGCCAACTATCAACTTCTCACGCAGCCAGATCTGTTCGAAGTGGAGACGAATTTGGAAGGGTGGTGGGAATGAGCCGGGCAAAATCTGTTTTTCTGGTTTGGTCCAGGAAACGTGGCAGCATTGAGGATTGGTCTCTCGTAGGCATCGGATCGGACGAATCTAACGCAAAAAACATGGTCGATTTGTTGAGCCAGCGCGGACGGGTGGGCAAGATCCAGCCTGTGAAATGCAATATATTTCAACCGCTTACCGGAGGAGGTGTGAGAATGTTCCAGTTTGAGGTTCGTGTGGACGGATGGGATTTCGGATATCGCTGTGTGGCCAAAACGGCGGGAAAGGCGAAGTATGCGTACTATCGGTATCTACAGGACGGGATTTGGGAAACGACGTTTGCGGAGATCATGCCCCGCTTACTCGTCAAGAAGATCGGTAGAGCCAGCATTCAATCTTTCTTCGGGAATCCCGACACCTTCGCATCGGTACGCGACCAAAGAAACATGCCATTTGTCCACCAAGGCACGCGGATTGAAGTGGGCGGCAAGATGGGTACTATCGTTGGAGCGAATTCCAGCAGTAATTGGGCGGTCGTTCTTGACGGCAGTTTCCATGAGGAGTACTGCCATCCACACTGGAAGACGCGGTACTTCGATGCAAACGGACATGTGATTGCGGATTATCGGGAGGTATGACTCATGAGTGACAGCGAGCGGAAGTTGATGCGCGCTACCCGGCAAATTCTTGAGATGGTCTGCGACGGCGACGCTGTCATGTGGTCGTCTACGTCGAGGATCGGCCGCCATAACCTTACCGTGGCCGACTTGCAGCGCTGGAGCTGGTCTGACAAATTACCAACTTGTCACGCAGCTAGATCTGTTCGTGGAGGCGAATTCGGAAGGGGGATTGAAATGAGTGGGGCAATATCTGTTTTTCTGGTTTGGGCCAAGGAACGGGGGAGCACGGAGGATTGGTCTCTCGTAGGCATCGGATCGGACGAATCTAACGCAAAAATCATGGTCGAGTTTTTGAGCCAGAGCGGGAGGGTGGGAAAGATCCAGAATGTGCAATGTAACGTATTTCAACCGCAAAAGAACTTGGATATCTCTACGCCTTATACAGTCGATGAACACTGGGGGGAGGAGTCAGATGGGCATTAACAGAATGGAAGAAATCGCGAGGTGCATGGTGGCCGAAGCGATGCAGCTCCGGTCCCTCGCGCATCAGGTCGAACAGGCGGCGAAGCGCTCGAGAATTTCCTTAGGGCTACCGCCGGGTCCGGACATCAAAACATGGGAGGTAACATTATGCCGGAAATCGTGATGAGGCGATCGGACGCCATGGACAAAGTCAATAATCTCGGGATTTCGGGGTTTCTGTCCGTTTTGTCTTTTCGCTATCCGTGGCTGGGTCTGTACCAAATCAGCACATCGTGGCTGTGGAATCCCCAGTACGTTTGCAAGGCCAAAGGGGCCGATGGAGACCTGATCATCACATGGGAGCAGGCAACCCTGTTCCCTGTCGCGGGCCAGGAAGAGGACGGACTCATGGCCTCTCCACAGCCGGAAGACTCTGCGCCCTCATCGTGTCGGAATCGGGGGAAGCTGAAGGAGGTTTGATCATGGCCGAGAATGCCATGGAGCGACATGAATTCTGGTGCAGCTGCGGTGGATGCGAGGAATTATGGTGCATGGGGAGCGTCGTGATCCCCCCCAGTTGTCCTCGGTGCCGCCACGCCATGCGTGAGGTCGCGTTCCTCCAGTTCGCCTGGCAGTGGAATGAGAAAGGCAGGCGGAATCTCGTCGCGCAGAATGTTCTCCGTAGGAATTCTCAGGGAGCAACAAATCTCAAGTAAGAAAGAGGGCAGTACGATATGGCGCGCAAGGTTTTTATTTCCAGCGAGATGAGTTCGGACGACAAGCTGCTGGAAGTGGGGGAGAAGGATCAGCAGGCGGTCCTCCTCTGGCCATGGATCCTCCTCACTTTTGACGATTGGGGGCGGGCCGAGGCGAACGCCAAGGTACTGAAAGCACGCATCTTTCCGTCCCTGGACTCCCTCTCTGCAGAGGACATTGAGCGCGCCCTCCTTCTCTTTGGCGAAACGGGCCTTGTGGAACTCTATGAGGTCAGCGGTAGACGATATATGCGAATTCCGGAAGAACGCTGGTACAAGTTTCAAACACATATGAACCGGACCAATCGCCGTCCTGGCAAGGACAAAATGGAATCCGATTTTCCTGCTCCCGAGGGCATCGGCAATAACGCCCCACAGACCCCCACGGGGAACCACGGGGCCCCGCAAACCCCCGAAAATCCCCATGGTTCCCCGCAGTTCCCCGTACCTTCACCTTCTCCTTCACCATCAAAAGACCAACAGCACCAGCAACACGCGCGTGCGCGCGAGATCCCCGAAGTCACGGAACGATCTCCCGTGGAGCGAGATCCAGCGGCATACAAGGCGGTTCACAGCGTAATCGAACGGACATTCGGAATCCTTGCTACCGATTTTCAAGTTTCGCGGCTCCTGCTCTATGCGCTTGACGACCGCATGGAACTAGGTCTTGTCATCCGTGCGATCGAGCAGGCCGCGCTGGGCCAGAAGGACCTGCGGTATGCCATTCGGACACTTGGGGCCTGGCGAGAGAAAGGGATTCTGACCATCTCTGCCGCCACACAGGAAGCCGAGGAATTTAGAGAGCGAAAGGAGCTGCGTCATGGCAATGGAACCGTTCGCCCCGGTCGCGCAAGAGATTCTACAGCGAATCGAGAAAATCAGGAGCGTAGACCGCGACTCGTTGTTCCGGATTGGACACCGCCCCCCCTCGACGCATGAGAACTACGAGTGCCCCATCTGCCGAGACGAAACAGGGTATCTCGTGCAGTCCGACAATGGCGAATGTACATGGCGCATCTGTGATTGTGTGCCAAGAAGGAGGGTACAACGGTTGATGGCATCTTCCCATATTTCACCTGAATTTCAGAAAATCAGCTTTGGGAGTTTTAGGGTTGAAGGACGGCCTGCATGCGTGCTGCGCGCTTACGAGTCTGCCCAGTTTTACTCCCACAACTTCGATGTTTTGCGTCTGAGGCGGCAAAACAGCATGGCATTGCTGGGGCCCTCGGGAGCCGGAAAGACTCATTTGCTGGTCGCGGTCTCCAACGCCCTTCTCTCACAAGGGATAGGAGTCCACTACTTTCCGTGGGTGGAAGGGAGCGGCGATCTTCGTGACGCAGTGAAAGGCCACGGAGATTCCGTGACGCGCCTGCTTGGCGCTTTGAAAAACTCTGACGTTCTGTATGTGGACGACCTGTACAAGGGGCGCAAGGAGCCCACAGAATTCCAACTGGAATTCTTGTTCGACGTCGTCAATTTCCGTTACCTGAATCAGCTCCCGATCCTTGTGTCCAGTGAGCGAGATATCGAAGGGCTCTGCGAGGTCGACGAAGCCATTGGGAGTCGCATCTACGAAATGTGCAGCCATTTTCTGATTAACATGCGGCTGACAGACGGGGAGCAAACCGAGGGAATGAATTTGAATTATCGCTTGGGGCAGAGGGAGGCATAAACTTTGGAGCTAAAGCTAGTCAATGTGGGGTACGGGGCGACGGTATTTGTAGGGCGGATTGTGACCATCGTTCCGAGTGATTCATCACCAGTTCGACGCCTCATCCAGGACGCGAAGTCTCGGGGAAAAGTAATAGACGCCACCAAGGGCCGCCAGATGCGTTCGGTTATTTTCTGCGACAGTGATCACGTCATTGTCAGCTCGCTGCTCGCGGAGACGCTGGCCACACGACTCGGACACTCGGGCGCCGAGAGCGGGCCCGCATTGGTCATCGGAACCACCGCTGACGTACTGGAGGAGCAGGCATGAGGCCACATTTGCTCTTGGCCCGCAGGGTCAGCATCCCCCAGGGCGCTCGAGATGCCGCCCAGCTCCCATTGCTTCACGCGGGCCCGCACGCTTCGCCCGGCGATGCTGCCTATGTAGCCATGTACAACTACGCGATCAAATCCCATATGTACTTTGCGTCTCCTGGGCACTTCATATTGGGAATGGAAGTGTTCTTGATCGCGCTTTTCCTGGCCGCGGAGATCTCTGAGAATCGCCACCGGCAGCAAAGAGGCGGGGGTCACACATTTTCCTATGCGAAACAGGGCCGGGCAGGGGCCGCTCCACGGCGTCCGCTCTGGATCTTTCGCCCCCGCGTGCACTTCGTCGTTGGCGTGCTGGGGAATTTGGCGGCCATTGGGGCTGCCGCGGCCATTACGAAAATTTTGTTCTCTCGTAGGCGCGCCAAGGGGCAGCGAGTCGAAAAAGACCGATTGAGGAATACCACATGGTGGTTTCCTAATGGGATTCGGAGGGGGGAAGGAAAAAATAAGTGAAAAATGCGCTCAGCGCACGTGAGCTCAAAACCGACTAAAACCGGCTTAAAAAGGGGATAGAATCGGCGAAATTCGGCGGTTGCCCCCCGATGCGGCGCGCTCCAGGCTTGGTCTATGGGCGCAGTGCATTTGGCCTGCCCGCCGGGTGCGCAGGGAGCGGTCAGCGCGTGGCTAGCGGATCGCTCCTGGTCGCGAAAATTGTAGCCTCCCGGCCAGAGAGGTGACAAGTGGGAACGACACTGGGAACGACGATCAGCCTATCCACCGGCAGCTTCTTCGTCTCCTACCAGATTACATTGGGGCAAGTGCTGTTGGCCTGCATCCTCATGGCCATCTTGGTCACGATGCTGCTTCGATGGTTTGGGGAGTGGATGTACCGCTAAGGGGGAACAGACGATGTGGACCGTGACAAGTGGGGTCGCAATCGTGGCTCCATGGCTCTTGATGGCAGTGCCGTTCAGCGTTCTCGGAATCTACGCCTGGTTCCCCAGACGCCTCCGATGACGAGGACAATCCTCAACGGTCTGGTCGCCTGGTACTTCTCGTCACCCACAGTCCTCGAATTCCTGCTGATCTACGCCATGCCGGTGGCCATCGTAATGGCGATTGTGGGATATGCGAGGAGGGAATAGGGCATGTATTTCGGGAATGTGTGGGACTGGAACTTCTTCTGGTCGGTGTTTCAAAACTTCCTCGCTTCGGCCTCCCCATTTGTTCTGATTGTCGTGGCGGCGATCGTGGTCGGACTGCTGCTCAGCGTAGTGGTTCGGGCCGTGAAGGGGATGGGTCACTAATGGTGCCCATTACTGCCTCTCTCGACCTGACCACCACGCAGAACATGGATTTCTTTTACTCCGTTTTAACCTGGGCGATGGGGCAAGCGGCGCCTTGGATCATGCTCCTCTTTGCCGCCAGCGTGGCCGGGTGGGTCGTCTGGATTATCCGACGCGCCTTGGTTCCCGCGATCGACGGAGAGGAAAACCCCTATTTTGAGGAGGATGAAGAGTGAACGTCATTCCGTCAACTGGCATCAGCTTTGGCTTCACCGCGAACGACATTGTATCGAACTCGGCCGCACTCGTTGGATCGGTGGCAGGCTTTATTCTACTGGCCATGGCCCTCATGTTCGCACCCAAGCTTGTCGGCTTTATCAAAGGCGTATTCTCCCGGGGAAGCCGCGGCTAATCCCGGAAAATTGACAAGGGGGGATCGGAATGCGCAAAGGACCACTCGCAACAGCGGTCGCATGCCTTCTGATCTCCCTTTCGCTGCCGGGAAAGGCGGGTGCGTCTACCGTGCCCGCCACATACCAGCAGACATTGTATGTGGGCAACTATTGGACAGCGGCGGGAACATACAATGACAGTTTGCAGCAACAGGGCGATCCCTCAGAGGAGATTGTCGCGGATGTGTACGATTTAACGACGTCTTTCTCCGGATTCGAACTCACCGGCTATTTGCCCAGCGATGCCGAAGTGCAAATGGAGTACCTAAACAATCAGGGAACCATGATCGGAACAGCAAACATCACCTCCGCGCAACTGAACCAAGAAATTACTGCCCTCCCGACCGGAACCTGGGGAATGATCATGCATATCTATGAGCCCAGTAATTCTGCGGGGGATGTCTGGCTGACAGAGACATGGAGCAACGCGTATGCGGAAAGCACGTCCGGGGCGGTTCTGTGGGTGACTCCTCCGTGGGGCTATACCACGGCGCCCACGACCGGCTTGGGCCCAGGCTGGCCACCACCCCCCAATTGGACGCAAATCGAACAGGAAATTGGCCATGACATATGGTTCGAGGCGCCGCCCATCCCCCCTCCCCCTTCCGGGTCGAGTCAGGTGAGTGCGCCGCCCCCGATTACAGCGCCAGTTCTAACCGGGATCCCGCAAAGTCCTCCCGACCAGTCTCTGACGGTGGACTTCACGAGTGGGTACACCCCAATTACCGTTTCGACCTCCGGGAGCAGCGCGTTCGCGATCGGGGATCCAGAAAATTTGCCACACCAAGCGCCGGGCGCCATTCTCGTCCCAGGGAGCGCCCCAGCGGTCGGTTTTACCCCTGTCGCGCCCTCTTTGGTCAACTCGTCTCCAGCGCCGAGTGCGAGTGCACCCCCTCCTGCGAGTGGGCCTTCGACGCTTTTCAGCGGCTCCTACGCGGGAGGGGGGCCGCAACCGGCCGTGGGAGCGCCGATCCCCGGCACGGGGGCTATTCCTCAGACTACGCCGCCGTCTTCGGCGTCAGGGCCATTTCCGGGTAGCTTCACTGGATCTACTTACATTAACCCAACGCCGTCGTACTCAGGGGCCACGATTGCGAACGTTCCAGATCCGATCTACGGCAGTCCCTAGTCAGGAGGAAGATGCATGAGCGCTTCCGACATCTTTTCATACTGTTTGCCTTTTATCAGCGCTATGGGTCCTGCCATTCTAGTGACGGCGATCGTGGCTAATGCAGATTCCCTGATCAAGCTCCTTTATCGAACGTTCGGGCGCGACTTCCATGCTTAGCGTATTCGCGCAGGATTTATGGGCGTGGGTCTCCAAGCTTGTCAACAACGCCGTAACTGCCATAGGACAGCTCCTCCAAGGGGTCGTCAATGGGATCGGGAATTTCCTGCAGCAACTTCTCCAGCCTGTTTTTGCTATCATCAATGCTTTTTTCTACTTCGTGCAGCAGTTGTTTACATTAGTGGGCCTTCTCTTTGAATTACTGGCAGGGGTGTTTCACGTTCTGTTTGCGTTTGCAGGCGGGCTTCTCGCGACATTGACGGGAATCTCCTACAACAACAGCGCCCCAACGTTGCCAGGGGACGTGTCGGGCGTATTCGCGCACTTCCAGACTGTGTTCGGACTCCTGCAATTGGACAACATCGCCTATGTCCTACACTTCGCCATTTGGGTCTTCACGGCCTACATCGTGGTCAAAATGCTTGGAAACTTCGGGATGGGGGGAGGGGGATCATGATCGGACTGATTACCACTATCTTTCAAGGTCCGGAGCAGCTCCTTCGCCAAGCGATTTTGTACTTGTCGAATCTCGCCACCGTGGCGGCGTCCGGCATTAATCTCTCAGACTATCTGTCGTGGTTAGGAGTTCTGGATGGGGCCTGGCAGGGAACGGTGGACAGTCTGCTCGCCAGTTTTTCTCTGGTAGCCATCCTCTTTGTCACCCGATCGGCCTATAGAGCCTATCTTAGCCTGAAACAAGGCGTGAAATGGTGGTGAGTTGCGCAAATGACGCCATATAGTTACTTCTTTCAGATGGGGGCCGGATTCGTGACTGGGATCCTAATCATTGGGCTGCCGGGTCTCTGGTTTTACCGAAGATTTTTGGGGGGCGGGAGGTC
>JAEHJW020004793.1_pt2 | contig 16749 bp, 34 predicted proteins | sample 9271431 | NCBI WGS metagenome assembly JAEHJW02 | reverse complement strand
CCTTTTGTGTTTTTCCCTTCCATCAATTCCCTTGCTTTTGTTTTTTTATTTTTTAACTACTTCCATTTTTTTGTTTCTCTTCAGATTCAGCAAGGGTTTGTGGAAGTGATTGAAAAGGAAAATGGGGAAAAAAGAGGGGAAAATAATAAAAAAAGAAAAAGAAATAATAAAAAAAGGAAGAAGAAGAAATAATAAAAAAGGAAGAGAAATAATAAAAAAAGGAAGAAGAAATAATGGGGAAAAGAAAGAAAAAATAATAAAAAATGGAAAAAGGAAAAAACTAAAAAAATGAAAAAAGTTAAAATTCTTTTGAAAAAGGCTTGATAGAGAAAGGGTTAAATATTTTGAGATGAAATAGAAAAAATGAGAAAATGGGAAAATATTCAAATGTTGGACCTATTCTTATGGCAATGAATACTTGCTTATTAATGCTTCTGTTTACAATGAATACAATAAGCCCTTTAATTAAATTGGTATATATTTTTGCATTTGATTTTATTGTAGTAATAATGATTTCATTTTTTATTGATGATGAAGAAAGTGGGGGTAAATCAATAGTGACTAAAATGATAAATGCTGTTGACCAAAGAGCAGTTGGAAGGAGCATGAATAAAAAGGAATAAATAATATTTTAAAATTTAATAAAAGAGGAGAAAAAATGGCTTTTAAAAAGAATGAAAGAAAAAACAAGCATAAAAGAAATATGAAAAAAACTTCACACCATAAAAACTTTATTGTTAAAGTTTTTGGAATACTTTTGTTATTTGGTGTATTTCTTGCAGTATTTATTTCAAGCTTTTTGCTTATGTTTGATGTTTTAATGATTGAAATTATTTTTTTGGTCATGTTTGTAATAATTGGAATGGATATAGAAATGAGGATTAAGTTGAGAGAAAAATTAAATGAAGGAAAAGAAGAGAAAAGAAAGAAAATAAAATTTAATAGTTGGAAGGAGTATAAATAAAAAAGCATAAATAATATTAAGATGAAATAAAAAAAGGGAGAAAAAAATGGGAAAATACTTGAAGTATTTAAATGTTGCACCTGTAATTATTGCAATGTATTTTTGCCTGTTGATTATTTTTTCAATGATTGCACCAGCACATTTAATTCAATTGGCAATTGTTCTTGCAATTGATTTTATTATAGTCATAATGCTTTCATTTTTTATTAATGAAGATGAAAAAGCTGGGAATAAATCAAATGTAATAAAAAAATGGATAAAGGCTGTTGAAAAGAACAACAGTTGAAAGGAGTAGGAAGAAAAAAGATGGGAAAAAAATATTGATTAAATAAAAAAAGGGAAAAAATGGGAAAATATATAAATTATTTAAAAAATATACCTCTCTTTATTAAATTGTATGTTTTTATGTTTATTGTTCTTTTGGTTATTGCACCAACATATTTTCTGCAATTAGGAATTTCTTTTGTATTTGTCATTTTGGTAGTTATAATGTATTTATTTCTTGATAAAGATAAAGATACAAAACTATGAATAAAAAGTCATGAAAAAAGACTTCCAGATTTTAGACCCCCTGGTTGGGTATTTTCAGGCTTTTTGGAAAAAGGTTTTTTCAAAGACCAGATTTTTTGGAAGTATTATTCTAAATAGAATAATTATAAAAAAGAAAAGTTATACCCCTACAATTTGAATTTATTTCAAAATTTTTATTATAATTTTATTGTCTAAATTTTTATCTTTAACTGTTTTTGCAATTTTATACATAATTACATGATTTTCATAGAAATCTTTTAAGGCAAGTTCATCCAAAGTATTGTGGTGTCCTTCAAAAACATATTTTTTATTTGAATTGATTGATAAGTCAATGTGAAATTTTACAGGTAATATTGCATCTATTGTTCCATATAATGTTTGATTGACAGGAACAAACCTTAAATCTTTCACTTTATAATGTATTCCCATACCATCTTTTGTTATTCCATAAACTTTTTGTTTTATTTTTTCAATTCCATCCATCATTTTATCACTTGTTTTTTATACAAACCTTACTATTGTCCTAACATCCATTGGGTCTTTTGTATTTGTTGCTTTAAATGTAATCAGATGATGATAGAAAAAATTATCAAAAGCAGAATCAAACAAATCTTCATCATCTTTATTGCCTTCAAACTTATAGTGTGCAGTTACTTCTTCTGACATATCAAGTTGAAATTTTTTTTCTTTTTTGCCTATTTCCATAGTTCCATATATTATTGGATTGTTGCCATCAAGTTCAATATTTTTTACTTTATACTTTACTCCATCTTTTGTTTTTCCATGGATTTCTTTTTTTACTATTGTCCTTTCAGTCATTGCTTCACTATATTATTTTTATTACTTGGTCAAGATGAAGGTTTTCATCCTTGTCTTTTGAAACTTTGCTTCCACTTCTTCCATCCAAATGATTAAGATAGAAATCCAAAAGAGCATCATAAAATTCATCTTCTACATTATCATCTTCAAAATAATATGGGTCATCAGGCTCTTCAAAATTTTCATGATAGCTCAAATCAATTCCAAAGTCTCTTTCCTTTTCATTTATTATAAGAGTTCCATATAATACTGCCCTGCCATTCTTTTCAAATCCAAGATTTTTAACCTTGTATCTTTGACCATATTCAGTTTTTCCATTTATTTCTTTGTTTATTTTTATTTTTTCATTCATGTTATCACTTATATTTTAAAGGATATATTTAAAAGCTTTTGCTTTCTTTGCTTGAGTATTTTTCAATATATTTCACACTTGACTTTATTATTTTGTTTGAATTATTTGTGTCTATTTTGTATTTGACATTTCTTTTGTATTTAACATCTCCAAATACTTCATTGTCTATTTCACTGTATAAGTCAATAGAATATTCATCATCTTTTTTATTATACTTCATTTCTGATAAAAGCATTTTTATATCCCCATTAATTATTCCTTTGTAAATCCATCTTTTCTTTTCTTTGAAAAATTCAATCAATTGATTTTCAATCTCCATCATGCTTTCAATTCCTTTCATTTTTGGAAAGAGGCTTATTCTGTTTTCATTTATTTTTTCATCATTTTTTGCTTCAAATTCAACTGTTATGTAATATTGATTTGAAGAAGTTAATATATCAAGATAGTATTGGCTTGAGTTTTTATCATAAACCATATTTTCCAAATCAAAATGCAATTGACCTTTTTTAAATCCACAATATATATTATGTAGTTTTGAATTTTCAAAATATGCAATCAATTGATTTTTAAAACTTTCATTTTTATCTTTTTTATTTTCTTCCAAGTTATCATTTTTAGTCATTTTCATTCAATCATCTTTATATTTTTTGTCCAGTATATCTCTTAATTTATCAACAAGTTCATCTTCATAATTTTCTTCAGTTTCAAGTTCATTAATTGCATATTGTATCTCTTCATCAGTTAATGAATTTATTTCTTTTAGTGCATCTTCATCATGCCCAAGCATGTAAAACAAATCTTCCCTTGACACACCACTTACAACAAATTCTTTATCTGGATTTTTTATTTGCTTTTTTAACTTTTCTATATCTTCATCCATGGTATCATCTATTTATTTATTATTATAATTATTATTTATTTTCATCTTATTTTTCATCATCTCCAAAATCATCTTTTTCTTCATCATTTTCAAAATCATTTTCTTCCTCATCATCAATTCCATCATCAGTTACACAATATGAAACATATATTGCATCATACATGTCTGATGGGTCTATATTTCCAATGATTTCATCTATGTCTTCATCAGTTAATTTGCTGAATTTTTTCTTTGCTTCCTTTTCCCCCATATTTTCTTTTAATGCTTCATATATATCTTCTGCTGTTAATTCTATAATATGAGGTTTATTCATGCTTTTCTTCATTTTACATCAATTATAAATAAAAAAGAATATATTTAAATGTTATTAAAAAAGAAAATTTTTACATCAATTTTTAATTTTTAATACATTGTAAAATGTGAAACAAAAGCAATAAAAAATAAATGTTAAAAATAAGAAAAAAAGTATCATCATTAAAAAAATATGATGAAAAAGGTATGAAGAAAAATATAGAGAAAATAAATAATCAATTAAATATATTTACTATTATATGACTAAATAATAAAATCTAAAAAGAATAATTGAATTGATGTAAGAAAAAAAATGTTTTTAATATTTTTATTAGTTGAAGAAGATGTTGAAGTGTTTTGTTTTGGATTATTTATTATTTTATTTCTTTCATAATATTCTTTCTTTTTTTCTTTGCTTTTCATCTTCCATTTCCCATTTTTTCTTACACTTCCTCAATATAATTTCAATTATTTACAATAAAACATCTTGACCTATGCTATGTTGTATATAGTCATATTATAAGTGTTTTCTCCTGCATTTTTTTAATAACATAGTCTTTTTAATACATTTAAAATATTTTATTTTATTAAAAAACAGAATAATAATTTAAACACTATTTTTAATATTTGTGTAGTTTTCTATTTCTTTTTATACTTTAATTAACAAAATAGTATTTTAGTAAAATTAGTTTTTTTAATGCTTTTGTCTATTGCTTTGCCAGCACACATTCTTGCTTTTTAATTCTGTATGTATAGCTTAAATGGTTTATTTCTACTGGCACACCAAATGTTGCATTTTGATTATAAAAAACAATGTAATTTTCTCCCACTGGAAGTTTTGTTATATTTTCATTGATTGAATAATTTCCACTGATATTTCCAAAATATATTATTGAAAAAAACTTAATTTCAATTGGGCTTCTTCTTATTGCATTTGCAAGCCCACCACTTGTTAGTATTCCAGCACTGACATTTCTTTCAGAATGAACTGATAAATTTATTGTTAAATACTGTGTTGCATTTGGCTGTGATATGTTAATTTCATATGTTTTATTTGGAATTATAAATTCTACAAATTTTGTATTGTTGTATGGAGTTGCTGTTTTATTAAGAAAAATAGTTTCATTTTTGCATGAGGCTGTTTTATTTGTTATTGAAGAATTGGTTGTTATTGTTTTGTTTGTGTGTATTGTATTATTTGGAAGCACAGATGTTGTGTTTTTTGGAAGGCTATTTGGTGTTAAGCTTGTTGAACTTTTAAATGGATTTATAAGAATAATTGCAATAACAGCAATTGACAATAAAATGCAAATTCCAGCAACTGCTATTTTTTTGCTTGAATGTGCTTTTTCTGTTTCTATTTTAAATGGGTCTTCTGGATTTTCCATGACTTACACTTATATCTTATATTGATTTATTTAAAAACAAAAATAGCCCCAAGAAGATTTGAACTCCTGTCTTCTGGTTCAAAGCCAGATATACTTGACCACTATACTATGGGGCTAAAATACAAATACAATAATTAAGACTTATAAAATTGCATTGAAGGTCCTATTGCATCTTTTGTTATATCTTCATATCCAGTGCTGTCAAATTCAGATTTTTTGCTGACAAAGACATTTTTTTCTGCAAATAGCCCAGCAATTTCAGTTTCAATAGCTTCATAAATGTCTCCACCCCCACCTTCACTGCTTTTTCTCAATAAAATAACAAGCATTATTGAAATTTGCTTTGGTGTTCCAGAAACAAAAGTTTTATCAGTTTCATTTACAAGGACATATTTTTCTTTTGAATGTATAAAATCATTAAATTTTTCTTCCTTGACTTTGTTTGCAATTTCTCCTATGTGCTTATAAGTATCTTTGGCTTTATCATATAGACCAGATTCATCATAATCTCCAACAAGAGCAACTTTGTTGTTCTTCCATTCCTTCATAAGAAGCAGGGCAATTGTGCCAGACTCATCAAAATTAGCTATCCATTCCCAAAGCTTTGCTAATCCACCATCTACATCAGATGCCTTAAAATATTCTTTTTTATCTTCATTTATTGGCAAAAAATATTCTCCCATTTTATCACTATTTCAATAATTAATTATAAAAGAAGATATTTAAATGTTTTTATTATTGCTTGTTCTTTAGTTTTTCTGGTGTTACTTTTAAATATAAGCTATAAGCATTTGGCTCTTTAAAGTCATGTTCTCTTGCTTCCAATCTTATATGCTTTGCAAGTATGGGCATTGTTATTTTTTTGTCTTCCCAAATTTCTTCAACTGTTTTTCCTTTTCTTTCTGCAATTTTTATTATTTCATCAATAGTATGTTCTATTACTCTTTCTTTTGTATGTTCATCCATTTCAGGAAAAGTATTTTCTTCTTTTTTATGTTCTTTTTTTGGTTTTGGAATTGTTATTTTTTCCTTGAAAAATATTTGTGGTCCATTAGGATTATAATATATTTTTCCCACAACTCCTTCTCTTTTTGCAGATTTGCACCAATTCATTAATTCTTCTATGTGGCTGTTCAATTCTTCTTTTGATTTTGGAAGCACTGTTTCTAACAGGGAAACAACTGGTATATTATAATCAAAATGATAAGTTTGTAAAGCACTATAATCTAAAAATTTATTTGCTTTTGTATCTAAAATATCAAGCATTATTAATTCAGGTTCTTTAATAGGTTCTTCAATTTGGGTTGGTGTTTTCCCAGGTTGCATTAGTTCAAAATAAAAAATGTAGTCTTTGTCTTTTAAGCTGTATATCATTTTTAATATATTATTATAGTCATTTGTATTAACAATATATTCATAGACTTTTGGGTTACTAAGATTTTCTTGATTATGTGAACTTATATGCACATTGCTGTCAAGCAAGCTTAATACTTCTTTTTTAACACCTATTTTTTCCAAATAATTTTCCCAAGAATCTGCATTTTTTTCATCATACCAAAAAGATATATTACTGCCATCTCTTTTTACTGTAAACACTATTGATTTTCCTATAAGCTGGTCTTCTCCACCATACAGTCTGCTTTTGGGGTCAATATCAGGATAGTGTTTCCATATCATGAAATCATCTTTAATATTATTTGCATGGCTAATTATTTATAATATTCTTTTTATTATTTTAAAATCTTCATTGGCATGTTTTTTTGCTCTTTTTTTAATTTCTTTTAGCTTATTTTTATCTATCATTTTTTCTGCTATCTCCATTTGCCCATGTATATAATCATAATCAAACACAACTGGTTTTGGAATTTCTTTTTTTAATTTATTTCCAAGATAATAAATATAATTAAAACTCATTAAGTCTTTTTCAATGTTTTCATCCCATTCTTTTTCTATATCCTGTGCTGGTTGCTTTATTTTTTTCATATTAATTACTTTTATCTTTTATAATAAATATTTAAATTTAATTATAAAGAACTTTCTTCAAAGAAAAATTCCCACAAACTTATATCTGAATCATCAGAATTATTTTTGCATGTTGCCAAATAATATTTTTTATAATCTTCAAGACCAGGAATGTCTTTATATCCTTCACAATATTCTTCTCTTACTTTTTTGCCAAAAATGTTTTTTCCACTATCATATTTTCCATACCAGCCTTGATGAGGATAACCATGGTCAAGGCTTAAATAATAACCCTTTTTTGATTGGCAGAAATAAAGTTGTGAAGAATTAGATTCTCTTTCATCTGCCTTGAATTTTCCAATATATTTTGTTTTTATTCTTATTCCAATTGGCAAATATTCATAATGCATTTTATTTGCTCCAAATAAATTAATTATTTTTTTGGTTTCTTCTTCACTTAAATAAACTACAAGAGGATATTTTTCTTTATTAATTTGAGCATAGTTCATGTCTTCACTCAATCAAAAAATTTGAATATTTCTTCTTTGTTTGTAATTAAACTTTCATTTTGCTTAATAATTTTTATTAAATCATTAAAATAATCTTCTCCTTCTTTTTTTGAAGAAAAATTCTTTTCCTTTTCCCATTTTACTTTTAACAAATCAACTAAAAGGCTATTTAATTCATTTTGAAATCCAATTGCTATTTGTGAGCCATTATTGCTTTCTAACAAAGAAATTATCTCTATTGGAAAATTATAGCTTGATGGTGTAAACATAACAATTTGCCTTATTCCAATATATGATTCTGTCATACTATCAATTATATGCAATTTATTATATTTAAATCTTTTCATATTTTTATTATCTTTTTATTTTCCATATCTATTTTATATTTATTATTTTTGGCTGTTGCAAGTATTGCTGGACTTAATATGTTTTTAGGAATTATTGATAAAAATGCTTTATATTTTTTTATAAAAGAATCAAAGTCCTTTTTTTCTACAAAAATCATCAATTCTCTTATTGCACTATTTTTTAATATATTGCAATCATCACAAAGAATATCAAAGTTATCTTTAAGTTTGCTTTCTGGCATATTTAATACTTCATAAGTATTTGATGAACCCCCTTGTGATTTTTCAATTGTTGAATTTCCAATATTTTCATCAATCAAATGTTCTATTTGAAGTTTTTTGTTTTGCTTTTCAAGCTCAATTTGTGTTCTGCCACATATGAAGCAAGACATATTATGATTCCAGGCATTGCATATTTTTTTCATTGCTTCTTCTCTCTTTTTTCTAAAAAATTCAGCATCTGACATTTAATCACATTTATTATAATATATTGCTTTAAAACAAAATATATTTAAACATATCTTTATAAATATTATTGATTATATGGCAAGCAATAAAGAAAAAAACCAGAATAATTTACTTAGTAGTGATGATGAGCCAGAACCATATTCTTATTTATTTATAAAGAAGGAAGATGAATTTAAGGTTTCTATTGAACAAAGTGATTTTGTAGATTTTACTGATTTTGAGGAAGAAGTCAAATCTTATCTTCCAAAATATTTTAACATATTGAGCCTTGATATGGATGTTATTAGTTCTTATGATTCTATTTCAGAAAAATATTCTTATTTAGATGATAAAAAAGATTTTCTTATTAATGAATTTAAGCCACTTGCAGAAAAAAGAAAAATAATTTATTTTCCATTTTATAAGATGGACCATTCATATGTAACATATTCAATTCATGAATTTGGTGGAATTTATGGATATTTTGATAGTGGGCAAATAGGATTTGTGTATATTACAGAAGCAAATGCCAAAAAACTATTAAAAGCAACTTCTATTGGACCAAAAGAAGTAGAAAAATTAGAAAAACTTATGGATAAAAGCCTTGTTTTAATAAATGATTTTACTAATGGGGGGTATTCAAATATTTCAATTTCTTATAAAGGTGACTATTTTTACAGTTGGGAAGGATTGCTTGTTGAATTGAATTATCCTGATAAAAGAAAAGAATTTATTAAAGATGTGTATAAGGCATTTATAGATACCTTTGGAAAAGAAGAACATGTTACAATTGAAAATATAGGAAATGTTATAAATAGAAATATATAATGCACAAATGTATATTGAAAAAAGATGATAAAATGAAAAATGAAAATATAAGCCTAAATGGGCTGGAAATAATTCCAAAGTATTTTTCAAAGGAAGAGGATAAAAAGGTTGTTTTAGATTCTGATAAAGAAGTAAATAAAGATATACTTTTGTCAATTTTAACTGACAAATATAAGGTTAAATTGTCATCAGTTAAATTTGCTGTGGTTAGGGATGAAAAAAATACTGCACTGCAAATGGCAAAAGATAATATGTATGAAAAATTCTTTTCTTTTGATAAAGGGGCTGATAAGGAATATTTTTCTTTCTTAAAAAACTATCTTAATATTCTAAAAGAAAATGGCTCTCTTTTTGGAATAATATTAATTACTTTAACAGATAGAGAAATGCATTTTATACTGTCAAAAGAAATTGAAAAGCCAGAATATTAAATTAAAAAGCAATCACATATAGCCAAGGTCTCTTAGCTTTTTCATTATTTGCTCTTTTTCTTTGTCTCTTCCACTTCTTTCAGTTTCTGTTGATTCTTGTATTTCTTTAATTATTTTATTAACTGTATCTGCATTTGATTTTATTGGATGTGAACAATTTTGGCATCCCAGGCTTCTATATCTTTCTCCATTCTTTGCAAAATATAGTGGGCTAACTTTTATTTTGTTTTCTTTTATATAATTCCAAATATCAAGTTCTGACCAATCTAATATTGGATGTATTCTTTTTTCTGTAACATATTTTTCATTTGCTCTTGCAGGATTTTCATCTCTTCTTATTGCAACAATTAGTTTATCATATTTCTTTTCAAGTTGCTTATTTGCATTTGCCTTGTTTATTCCACAACAAGAAACACCACTTCCTTTTACAAGGTTTTCAATTGGTGGTGTCTTTTTTACTATTGCCTTAAATCCAAGTTCTTTTTCTTTATCATGTAAAAATTTATATTGTTCTTTAAATTCTAATCCATTATCAAGAACAACCACATCAAATGGAATTTTCCCATATGTTTTTTTAATTATTTGCAACATTACTGTGCTGTCTTTTCCCATGCTAAATAAAACAGCAATTTTTCCATTTGCATATTTTTTAAGTATATTTTTGCTTTCTTCTTCTAAATCTTTTAATAGTTTATTCATACAAGAATAAGAAAAAGTTATTTTAAAAATTATTTTTAATTTAAAGTAAAAAATCTATTAATTATTAAGTAAATAGTGTTTAAATGGAAGAAATAACAGATGATAATTTTGAAGAAATTCTTTTAAAAAGACATCCAAAACTTATGTCAAGGCAATCTAAGCAAGACCTTGAAGATAATTTAGACATAATGGCAAAAAAGATGACAAAAGAACAACTTGATTCTTTGTCAAATGCAGAAGAACAGCTTGGAAAGCCAGGACTAATAACAGATGATGTTTTAAAAAGAAAAAACAAATATGAGCCAGAAATATATGAAAAGAAAGAAAAATTCATAGAAGATTTAATGGTTTTTGGAATTCAATGCAATAAAGGATGGTTTTATCTTATTGATGCAGTTATGGATTTGGTTGAAGGTCATCTTGCAAGAATTGATGAAGTAAAAGAAAAGTATGGAAGGCTTGAAATCTATATTTCTGGAGATGATTATGCTTATGATGTAGTATCAAGAGCAAGTGATTTGTCAGAATCAATATGTGAAGAATGTGGAAAGCAGATAACTAAAAAAACAATGTATGAGCATGATAAAAACTATAAGCCTGGCTCATGGATATATACTCTTTGTGATACTTGCATGATAAATCCTAAAAAGTCTTTTCCAATGTCAAGCAATCATGTCAAAAAAGAAGAAATTAAAAAATATTTGGAAGATGAAAATTATGCTTTTACAAAGGTAAAAGATTTTATACATATGTCCAAGAATGGAACAATTGATAAAAGACTAATAATAAATATGATAGGAGAAATAACTATGGAAGGAAATAATTATGTTTTTAGTGATGACACAGGAAAAATTGTTATTTATGCCAAAAGAACAGATTCTTATTTAAAGGATAAAATAAATGACAGATGTTATCTTGAAAACTGCTATCCTGTTATAAATGGTGGGAAAATCACTCTTGGCTTTTCTTCAATAGTTGGCTAAATCATATAAATTCAAATGTAAACAATTCTCCTTTTATAACAAGAGTTGTGCTGTTTGTATTTATTGATTTTGAATATTTTATATCTGTAAAAATCTTTACAGTTCCATTGCTATAAATAAGTTTGTTATTGTATATAATAGCTTCAGCTTTTGTTTCTTTCAAAAATGTTTTTGCCATATTTTCTGTTATTCCTTCTCCAATAACAAAGTATGTTTCTTCAAAAAGGTCTTCTCCTTTCTTTGTTGTATAAATTCCAGTTCCTTTGTATATTTTTAGTCCAGGAATTTTTGATATTTTTGTATAAAATTCTTTGTATTGCTTTTTTGATTTTTGACCAATAATATCTTCTTTTTGTGCTGGTGCTATTATTATAAAGCTCATTGTCTTTGTTTTTCCATAAAAACAATCTTCAATTTCTTTTTTAAGTTTTTCTATTTCTTTATTCATTTTTCACACCATTATTCAAACTTAAATGAAATTTCTGGAAAATTGCTAAGTGTAGAATAATTTTCTTCTCCATTCTTTTCAAAAAATGAGGTATCTTTTATTACTATTTTATTGAATTTTAATATAACTTCTCCTGTTTTTGTGTCATACAAAATCAAACTATATATGTATGATTCTTGATTATATTTCTTTGCAACTTTTTCAACAAATTCTTTTGTTAATGTTTCTGAAGAAAACAACATACTTCTTTCATCTGCCATTGTTCCATCAGAATATTTGTAATGACCATGTATTGGAATCATAAGTAGATTTTTAAATTTTCCTTTTTCAAAATCATCAACCAATGAATCTGTTGCAGTTATAGTTTCTTCTTTGCTCATGCTTCTATTGCAGGCAGATATTATTGCAAAATTGTTTGTTTGCATTTCTTCTGCTATGCTTTCTGCTTCATCTTTCATTTTCTTTGCAGTGCTTGTTGCACTTGCCTCATTTTCAAAACTTATTTCTTGTTCATATTTCATAAAATCACTTATATTTTATTTTAGTTTTTACCTTATTAATTACTAATTTATCTCTGCATCTTGCACATATGTTTTTTACATGGTTGCTGTTAATTATAATGTCAATTGGTTGCATTAATTCTGGGTGCTTTATTTCTTTGCCACAAATATAGCAATATTTTTTAGACCCCATATAATATAATATTGTTTAAGAAGGTTTAAATATTTTTGTATTTTAAGGCATATTAATAATATTAAAGTGGTTTTTATGAGTGGCAAAATATCAGAAGAAGAAAAATATAATCTATGGAAAAATAACTATACTTTATATGCAAGTTATTATCTAATTCCACATGGCACAAGAAAATCTTATTCACTTGAATATATACAGAAAAAAATAAAAAAGATTTTTTCAATATCAGACATTGAAGCAAGGAAAAAACTATCCTTGAGCCTTTCTGATAATATTGTTTTTAAAATGCTTTCTTATGATTCAAAACATGTTAAAAAAACAATTATTGATTGCATGAATATTGCATACAAAAAGAATAAAGACTATGGAAGTGCAAATATTCTTGATTTTGGAATCTCTGGTCTTTTGGTTAGAATAAATGATAAAATTGCAAGATTAATAAATCTTCAAAAAATAAAATCAAGAAGTGTAAAAGATGAAACAATAGAAGATACAATTAAGGATATAATAAATTATTCAATATATATTCAAATGCTTGCAGAGGATGCTTGGTTTTAATTAAATTCAAAGATTATTTTTTATTAAAAAATTTGAATAATCTATAATCTAAGTTTATATGAGATATTAATCTGCTTATTTCCATTATTCCTTCTTCCCCAAGAACAGACTCTGTATAGTTATCAAAATCAGATATATTTAACTTTTTTAGATATGCATAATTTTTATCTTCTTTTGTTATTATATAATATGAAAAGCTGTCTGCAACTTGAAATCTTACTATTTTTCCTTTTAATTTTCCTTTTTCTGCTGGCTCTTTTATGCTTTCATCAAATAATCTTTTCACTTTTTCAATACTATATTCTTCATTTTCCATTATTACACCTTTAGTATTTTATTATAAAAAATTTATTTTAAATATTCTAATACTTCATTCCAAGACCTTGCTATTTTCTTTACTTTTGGTCTGCCAAATACTTTATCCAAACTCCAAGGCTGTTCAAGCAAAATTCCATCTTTATTGTTTTCTATCATTTTTTCAATATTTGATGCCTTATCATCAATAAGTATATCACAATAATTTGGCTTTTCATTTGAATTTTTTACAAAAATAAGGGCATGATATTTTATATTATATTTTTCAAGCCATTTTTTAATATTTCCAATTTCCCCCCATGTGCTTGTAACTATTTCTATTCTATATTTTTTATCCAATGAATTTATTTTCTCAATTTCTTCTTTGCTTGGAACAGGATTTATTTCTTCCCAATGTTTCCATGCTTTTTCAAAATATTCTCTCATTTTTTCATAAGTTATTTCAGGAAAAATTTTTGACATATTATAAATAACAATATCATCTTTTGAAACAAGAACATTAAATTCTTTTTTATATAAAGAAAGCCACATTTCCATTGTATCTGCAAGAGTTCCATCTATATCAATTCCAACAATTGTTTTATTTTTCACAATATCACTTATTCCATTTTTTATATTCTATTATATTTTGTATTATTTCTTCCTTGCTTAAATTAGAATTAGATATTATTCCTTCAAATTGCCCAATTGTGGTGTTGCATCTATGGCAAATTATGCTTTTAATTTTATTTTTTGAATGGTCATGGTCAATTGTCCAATAAAATTGACTATGCTTATTGTTTGAATATTTTATATTGCAAATTGGGCATCTGTATTTTTGATATTTTAGCATTTGTTTTATAAATAATTTTAGTTCTCCATCATGAGAATATGGCAAGTCTTTTAATTTTGTCTTATCATAATATCTTTGAAGTGATAGTAAAAACTTTTTTGTTTTAACATTTCCTAAAAAAGAGGAACATCTTGTGCATATTGATTCATTTTCATTTATTTTATTCTTGCAAATCTCACACAAGTGTTTCATTAAGCATCATTTTATATGGCTTAAATTTATCTGCTTTCAATTATATTTTCAAGCTTGTCTTTTATCCAATCTTTTTTCTTATAATTGTCTGAAATGTCTGACATGCTTTCTGCAACAATTTCTATATATGTTTTCATTTTATCTTTATATTCTTTTTCCTTCATTTCTCTGTGCTTTTTGTTTACATATATGCTTATTTTTCTAAGGGCTTCAAGTATTGCCAAATGCAATTCATTATGTATTTCTTCTATGTCAGCAATGCTCATTTTTGAAACATCTGAATATGGAATATTACTGCTGTTTATGTTTGTTATTATTGTTAGTGGAAGATTATTTCCTTCTATTTTTATATAGCTCTGAATTCTTATCTCTTTCATCACATTATAAACAATATCTGCTGACCAATTAAATAAAAGTGGAACTCTGTTTGCAAATCTCACATTGACAGGCTCAAAAAATCCAGTTGTTGAATTTTTCTTTCCACATGAACCTTGCCACCCAACAGCACATTCAACCTGAAATGCTATTCCCCCTTTATAAACCTTTGGTGGTCTTTCAATTATTGAATAAAACTCTGGTGTGTAAAGTTGCTTTAATGAGGACTCAAGTTCTTTCTCTCCAATTGGCAAAAGATTTTCTGATGATGGTCTTGGAAGCTTCAAATCTTTAAATCTATTTATTATTTTTTCACTTGTTTGAAAGTCAAGTTGCCCTTTCTTTATTTTGCTAAAATCAATATTTAACATTTTTGAAAGTTCATTTTCTTTTCTTGGACTCATCTTTTGAAGATGATGGCTTAAAAATTCAGACAAATTCTTTGAATTTGATTCATCAAACAAAGAAACTAAGTCATGTGCAGAAAGACCAAGAGGATGATATTTCAATTCTTTTGGTGGCTCTGGCATTTTTGTCAATGCTTTATATTCTGTTTTTTCTCCATTTGGATTTTTAAGAGTTATTGTTGCAAATGGATTTGCAAGAAACAATAACTTTATATATTCATCAACAGAAGCTTGCCCAACAGAATAAGCAACATTTTTTAAATAAACTTCCAAAGTTGTGCCATGCTCATTTTTATTTGCTTTTTCCATGCTTATTATTTTATTTAGTGACTTTCCTGATTTAATATCCATGTCAATTTCTACAACATATTTTTTCCCATTATTTATTGTAGTCATTTTAGTTGGCTTCCCAGTTGTTGCCTTTGAAAAAAGAATTACTCCAGAAGCCCCTATTCCCTGCTGACCACTTGACTCTTTATTTACTCCAAATTTTGAGCCTTGCAGGAATTTTGAAAATATTGTTTCAAGATTTTTTTCAGGTATTCCTGTTCCATTATCAGAAACAATAAGCTTAAAATAATCTTTCTTATCTTGTTCCATTTGCTTTATTTCTATTTTTATTATTGGCTCTATTTTGTTTTCAATACAATTATCAAGGCTGTTTGTTACAAGTTCATGAACAGCTATTATCATATTTTTTCCAGGATAAGTAAATCCAAGAAGATGTGCATTTTTATAAAAAAATTCTGATATTTCTGTTTTTTTAATTTCTCCAACCATGATGTATCAACTATATATTGTTCTTCAATTATTTAAATGTTTTGTATTAAAAATACAAAAAAGAAAGATTATGAATAAAATATTGAAAAATCAATCCATTTCATCTACTGAATTATCAACAAACTCTTGAAATTCTCTAAAAGTATAATCAGTTCTTCCAGTCTCCTTTTTTACTTTATTTCTTTTCCTTCTGAAAGCAAAATATAAACTGCCCCCAATTTCCTTCAAAAATTCTTCTTCCTCTTCAGCTTTTGATACCATTTTATCACACTACTATATTGACAAGTTTATATTTAAATGTTTTCTTTTATAAGTTATATTTCAATTCCTTCATTTCCTTCTTCTGAAGATTTGCAAACTTTAATTTCTATTATTTTGGCATTTCCCCATATTCCATTTTTCCAATCTTTTGCAACTTCATCTGCTATTGATTTTGTTTTGCATATAATTAGAACTTTTTTACTTCTGTCTGTATAATCCTTCCAGAGAATAACAGCATATACCTTTTCATTTCTTTTTAACATATTATCACAATAGTATTTTTTAGGAATAACATATTTAAATCTTCTTTTATTTTTTGTATTTAAAAACAAGTATTTCTTGTGCATGAAAAATCATGCACAAGTTTTGTGAATTTCTTCACACCTCTGATTTGTAGCTTTATCTTTTAGACTTTTGCCCTTTCTTTTTCTTTGATGCTACTTTCTTTGATTTTCCT
>JAEHJW020000855.1_pt1 | contig 16751 bp, 33 predicted proteins | sample 9271431 | NCBI WGS metagenome assembly JAEHJW02 | reverse complement strand
ACCACCCTTGAGAGGTGGTTTTTCGGCGTATCGTAGTAAGTAATAGTAAACGGAAATAATGCCAGTTAAAACTTAGTTGGTGTAATATATTCAATAGATTTAATTAGATTATCCCAATATTCTCTATCATAAGGTTTAGCGCCAATAATGTTTAATTCGGTTTCGCTGTAATAACCCGGTATAATAAATGAACCTGTTTCATAAGCTGTAAATTCACTGCAATTATCGTCTACATAATGAATAATATTCAATCCAACTTCGCTTAATCTAAACCCCTTAACAACATAAAACATGTACAAAACCCCTTTCAATTCCCTTAACTATCTACTATTTTATCAGATAGATAAAGGTATTGCAAGGGGTTTTTATCAATTAGATAAAGGTTAATCTTCTAAGTAAAAGTTACCAACTTCCATTCCATGTACAAAAACAACAACACCCACAAACATTCCTAGACAAAACCATAACGTAATTTTTGGCATAACCTAAACCCTCCCTTCTTAATTTAAGGCGAAACCATCCACACAAGCCACGCCGTTTTCCCCGTGGCGTTACCCTTAACCACAACACAAACCGTAAACAATACAACCCCAACTAACGCTAAACTAACAACACCTTGATATGGTTTTAACCCTCGTTCAAGTGGTTCTGACCACGGCATTTTAAACATTAACCCACGTTCCATTTTCATTATATTTTAAACCGATATACGCCGTTGAATATACTTCTACTTTAATCATTCTTGAAATAAAATCGTGCTTGTTAACAGTAATTCCAGTTACGGGGTTAAATTCTGAATTATCTTGGTAATTGTATTCCGCCACTTCCCCAGATAATTTAGCAACACCGACACAAATATTATTTATATCGAGTTGACAGTATAAAAATTCACCCATTAAAGCCCCTCCTTTAGTTAAATTCTATGACTTGCCATTTGATTGTTTTAGTTGTCGACCAAGTTAAAACCCCTATTGAAGTAGCTGTCTTAATCCGATTAATCGCAACTCCAGCGGCGGTTGCATTATTCGTCGTTTCCGATATAAAAAGAAGGGCTTTCGTAACGTCGACGCTGGAAATTGTAATAGACTGTTCTACACCACTACCAGTAGAAAGAACATAAGACCCCGTTTGTAATGATTTAACGTTGTAAAACTCGATAACTTCCCAATTTATAGTACGTCCTACAGTCCAAGTATTAACCGTTAAGGTTAGTTGAGTTGATGAAGCAAAAACAACGGCATAATCAATATTATTCATCACATTGTCACTAGTCCCATCACTCACCCGGATTATGGCTTTTGTGGTATCGACACTGGATATTGAAATCGTTTGAGATGTTCCCGTTGTCGTAAACTGTCCACGTTGAATACTCTTGATACTAGGTTGCCAAGGTGCATTTAAAAGCATAATTTACCCCTCCTACACCCATGCAAGGATTTGAATAACATCACCAGCATTACTAGACTTGAAATATAATGTTTGTGCGGCTAAATAAATCATTTCTTCGGTATACCCAACATTACCGGGAAAATCCATCGTCGAACCTGCCGCCGAAGTGAAATACATTTTCCACGTTGTACCCGGCGAATTACCCTTATTCATTACAGTAAAACGTTTCGTATTAGCAGGTAACGCTTGAGAATATTCTGTATTCGCTGATGTACATGTTAAATTATAAATGGTCGGCGTTGTAGCGTTTTGTTTAGATACTGATGTATTAACAGTATTTACAGCAGTAACTAAACTTGAAATTGTCGCGTCTAAATTAACATTCGTTACTACCGTTGACGGCGCGGAATCAACAACAACATGCCCAATCACATTACCCCCGGTTGGTAACGCTGGAAGGCTATTAACAGAAACTTCGCCAACATGCGCCGCGCCAGCATCCAATACAACGTGTCCAATCGCATTTGCGCCAGCGTCCAATACAACGTGTCCAATTTGATTTGTTCCAGTGGCAATACTATTAACATTAACATACGGCGTACCTGTCACCACAACGTTACTAGCAACGCCGCCCGTGGTCATTGCGCCGCCTTGTACTGGAATCGTGATATTAGAAAATACAAATGTTCCTTTATTATCTCCGGGTGCTAATGGTGTTGTTGAAGTCCAGAAAACTGTTATAATATCAACATCTTCTATGGGTAAACCTAAATAAACATGGGGTGAAACAACATAAGCGTTGGCAGGTTGTGTAATGAAATGTTTACCTACCGCATAGCTTAACGTTGCGCCGCTTGCGTTTAATATGGCAATATATTTTGCTTTTTTGGGAATATTAATTTCAAAACTTCCACTCGTTCCCACCGTTGGCAACGCCATTAAATATTCCCATAACCAACGACCTTCGACTGTTGACTCTATAATCATTCTGCACTTTCCTTTCTCAATTTTCTAACGTGATGGGTTGCAATCGCCACCGCTTGACTATGAGAATAATTTGCATTTTTCAATACAGCAATAACTTTGTCGCGGTGTTTTAGTTCTTCCTCATTCAACATTTTTATTCACCCCTAAACTACGTATTGCGTCGGTTAAACCTTCCATTGGGTTTGTAATCATTTGCACCCCAAAAAACACCAACACGACACCCACCACTAACCAAAAAGCAGAAATTAACTTATCAGACGCTATGGACGTAAGATTTAATAATGAACTTCCGTTCACTCCATTGATTCCAATAACCGGGGCTATACTTGCCCCGGTCACTGAATTATAAACATTGGTTAACGTTGACCCATCGCCGCCGTAGTGTCCAGCGTCCCACGGACTAGAAGCAATTGCCTTTAATTGTGCGGTTGGTGTGTCCGTTACACTCGCACGAACTTTATCATAATACGAACCTGAATTAATCAGACTAGCGTAGGCGGTTAAACCATCCGTAGCACTAGCATAGACAACGGGTTTTCCATTCGACATAATATTACCGAAGTTATAACCTTTCGGAACAGTCCAACCGTTTTCCGCTATCCATTGGGACAAAATCACATTCTTATCTAATTTGGTAAGGTATGACGCTTGAGCGGCATAGTTGGATAGTTCGGCTGGAATCGTCGACATCGGTTAAACCCCCTTAAAATTTGGGTTTGATGGGTCAAATACACTTCCAGCCAAAACGGTTTCTGTGCCGTTTTCTGTTTTAATGGTTACAAGCGCATCGCCGTGTTCGCCAATACTACGTCCAATAACTCCATTAGATAAATCTTTCCAAATTTGGTCAATAGCTTGTTTTAACTCTTCCTTAGTGACATAATCATTGGTATTAACAACAGCTGGAACAATTGTTTGAACGGGTGCGGCAGGTTGTGGAACATCCACGGGAACGCTACCCCCTAACGTTTTAACTAACACCTTAAACAAATTCGGCGCTACTTCATTTACCCGGTCTTTAATTTTCTGAGCGTCCGACGAATCAACATAAGCGACTTCTAACAATACGGCGTGTGCGGCTGTATTCTTTAAAACGTACAAGTTTGCGCCGCTTGCGCCACCGTCTTTAATTTTTTCCCCATGATAACCAAACGTTAACGCGCAAGCGTCAACCAACAACGGCGCAAGGTGAATTGCTTCGCCGCCTAGTTCACAATAAGACTCTGCACCCGTGCCGCCACCAGCGTTAAAGTGAATGGAGACAAACCAATCTACGTTCGCCGCATCGCTTATATCACATCGACCTTGTAAATCTTTTGTTACCCGTTCTTGTCCCGTTAACCCCTCAACATCTACCGGGCAAACGTCCGTTTCTCTTGTCATTACAACATCGATTCCAGCGTGTTCTAACAAATCACGTAAATGTAAAGCAACAAACAAATTTAAGTCTTTTTCTTGCAAACCGTTCGCACATGCGCCGGGGTCATATCCACCGTGACCAGCGTCTAAACATAATTTTAATGGCATTGTTTAAACCTCCTTAATTTAATTCCGGTCTAAAATTTGAACTTGTGGGGTCAAACACGCTCCCGGCTAAAACGTTGCTCGTTCCATTTGCAGTTTTAACCGTAACAAGTCCATAACCTTGATTGCTAACACTCGTTCCAATAACATTTCGTAGGTCGTTTTGCGTTGTTACATGGTTTATACCCATGTTTCCAACAGTTAACCCTCCCGTTGAACCAATGATCATATTACCCCCGTTGTAACTTCCTGAACTCGCCATGGGTGACGGTGAAGGGTTAACAGGTTGCACGGTTGCCATTTTATTTATTTGATCTGTTATCCCTTTAATAGCAGACGCGTTATTATCTTGTGTTTTTGTTAACGCGTCTGTAAAACTCGTTTGCATGGCGTTGATATGTTTTTCTTCGTCTGCTTGAAACCCTTGAATAGCGGTTGTTAACGCGGCGTTTTGGTCGTTTAATAACTTACTAATATTTTCAGTTTGGCTAATCGTTGCCGCCGCCGCCGTTTGTGACGCTTGCGCGGCTGTCGTATCCACAACCGCCGCGCCTGTCGTTACTCCAGAACTTTTAACCGAACGAACCAAGAAATATACAACCATCGCCGCGCCGCCAACCACTAAGGTTTTTTCTTTAGCGTCCATTTCCCCAAACGTTTCCGATAGTCCCACATCGTCACATCCTTACAAACGGTGTTCGTCCCGTTATAGCATTGTTTTGAGTAGGTACACTATGCACGAACATTGCGCCGGGGTGTGGTTGAAGATTAATCGCGTTGTCAATCGCCGCCCTACTTCGTGTCGCTGATGGTGCAACAATTTCAGCGTTATCAAAGGTTTTAAAACCTTGTGGGATTGGTTCGACATATGCTTCTGGTCTACGTCTAAAGTCCATCGTTGAACCCTCCCCTTATGCTTTCAGCGCATCAATTAAGGACACACTCGTTTCGCCGCCTTGTTTTAAGATAGTTTGAAAGTTCCAACCGTTTTTCAAAATGATAGAAACCAATATTAAAAGTAATACTCCAGCTATAACCCCATAAACACTATCCACATTTTTAAACAAAACTATCACCCTTTCGACATTATTAGCGGTTCAATCACTGACCACTTAGCGAAAATAATACTAACCAATAACACTAATAAAAAAAGGTTGTAGACTTTTCTTGCTTCGCCTTGCGCGGTTTGTGAGAATACCCAAAACAACACGGCTAACAATATTACACCCACAACCGTAAAACGTTGACTTGTCATAACTTACACCCCTACCCCGTTTTCTAATGATGGAGTTTTAAAAGGGTCACCTTGTTTAGTTTCAGGAACAGACGGCGTAACCGCCGCCGTTCCTGTATTTGAATTGGAGGGGGAAACACTTTTAACAACCGTCAGAAACGCCTGTGAACGTGCATTGGTGAAAAACCAAACGCCGATAATAAGTAGAAGCAGAACCGTTGATTTTTCGTTCATACGTTCGTTGTGTCCTTTCCGCGTGTTGTGACATTAGGGTTTGGAGTATCGCCGGACAGTTTAGTTAACGTGTCCGGCGTTTTCCCGGTATAAATTGCGGTGACAGCATCTCCTAATTTGCCGTAAAACCCTAAATAGGCAACCAATACACCCACCGCAATTAAAACGAAACCAATACTTTTCAACTTAACCAACCTCCTAAATGTTATTCCCCGTTTTAGGCGCTGGCGTAGTTGTAGGCGAATTTGTAGAATTAGTAATAACCTCTAATGTTTGTGTGGTTGGTGTAACATTCTGATTATCTAAAGGCAATATTTCTTGTACTTGTTGAGGATTAACGGGTAGTGTAGGCGGTTGTTTGTACAAGGTTGCAATAAGATTCTTACTAGACATATTTTGAAACCAGAAGTAAAGCACTAACATTATCGCGGATATGATAAAGTTAGCATCACCCTTGCCCATGTACAACATAAAGCCCCCACCTGCTATCACTAGCAGAGAAACGAAAAAGTGAAGCAATAGCTCTAACACCTCCAAATTCAAAATTAAAGTACCCCCTTTCTCGCCCATTTTTCGACTTTATGCAATACAAAGATGATAATGAAAAATGCGCCTAAAGCCATGACTAAGGTCTTACTATCCGTTCCCACTTCGACAGCAGGAGCGGCGGCTTGTTGGATTTGGGTGTGGGTATCGCCGTTGGATGATGTGGAAGGGTTGCCCGGTTCAACGGCGGCTAACGTGTTTCTTAAATCCATGCTATTGAACCCCCTTAAAATGCTATAGGCTGGAAGGTTTCGGCGTATGTGATAATACGCGCTGGTGCGGCAACGTTAGTGCCACCACTAACGGCAATTTGGGTCTGCAACGTCTGGAAGTCCACACCGTTAATGTTTTGATTACCGTCACCGTCCACGGGATGAACGTCCGTGTTTAAATCGAACAAAAATACCCCAGTGGGCAAATCGGTTTCATATAAGCGTCGAACTCCTTGGAAATACTTCGCCAAACTGGAAGGAGAATTATAGAGTTTACGCGCAAATCCCGGCATGGGGTCAAGTTCCAAATTAGTGACCCCTGTCGTATTCGGTGCGCCTGTTCCGTCAATAACGAGCATCCAAAGTCTCATATACTGGTAAGGGTCTGGAAACTTGAGGGGGTTGTTACTTCCAGCGCCTACGAATCCAAACGCGCGTTCTTGAACGTTTAACAACCAACCAATGGACGGTTTAATCCCGGCTTTATGCGGCATTTTATAGTCGATATTCGGCGCAACATAGGACGCGGTCACATTACTAATTGCCGCGCTGGTGACGTTAGTCCCACCATACAAAGGTGAAACGTATTGATCTGTACCATAAAGAGTATTGGTCACGGTCAGACGAATCTTACATTTCACGGCGCTTGTTCCAAGTGGAATATGCCCCCACACTTGTTTAGGAATCGCTTGTAAAGGAATGTGAATGGGGAAACGCCAAACGTTTTCAGTGGTTGTACTTGATGGCGCGGAAATGGCTGGCATAGAGTAATGCGTTGACGCGGCATAAGCAGGTGATAAAATTGTTTTGTCTGGTGTCCATCCTCTATGTGTGACCATATCTCTTAGATAGAAGAAGTAAGGATTAACAGAGATAAACGCGCCGCCGCCTAATGAAACTTCAATTTTAGAGAAAATATTATAGGGTGCAAATTGAGACAATGACGGGGGAGCAGAAGTGCCGCCCATGGTAATATTAACCGCCATTTTACAATCCAAATCGAGGGTGTCCATATAGCCGCCTAATGAATCAAGTTCAATGTCTAAGACTTGTCCAGCCGTAGTAACGGGAACAGGTGGCATACCCCAAAACATTCCTTGTGAATTATCCAATAATTCTTGATTGTCGGTTAATTGTGCTTGTTGAGCCAATTTACTACCTTCTTTCATTTTCATTTACATTCAATGAACTCAGCGAAAACCTCGCCCGGTTTTCGTTAACTTCATTTTAATATTAAGCGGTTTGAACGACAGTATTAGCGGCGCTGGTAAGAGGATTAGGAAACTTTTTAGCCGCATAGCCAAACACCAATTTGGCGATAAATAATCCGGCAATCACGATAAAAATAAGTTTAGTTGTTCCAGTTAAATTCAAGACATTCAACTCCTTTAAATTTTTACACCCGGTACGTAATACGGTTCTCGGTTGTGTCGGTAATAGTACCAAAACCCGTGTGCGTGTTGCGGTCTTTGCATAACCTTTTTACCCAAAATTCCCACCATTTTTTCACGGTCTTTATCTACCATTAAATCAAATAAAAAATAATGGTCTGACTCACTTAACGCCGCGTGTGGCAGAAATACGGGTTTCTGGTTGCCTTGCCATACAGTCACATTCCGCGCCCTACCCCTGTCCGTTACGTCTGCATATTCCGCGCTTACATCGTTACCCTTAACAATTTGTCCTAATTCGTCAATAGCAACAATGGTATCCCAACGGTCATAAGCCCACGCTAAAAATGCGTTATGATGTAACGGACTCTTTAACTCGTAATGGTTCGGCGCGTACACAATAATAGGGTTTTCCTGCGCCACTAGATGAAGATTTTTCAATTCATCGACGCGCGGATATTGTGAAAAATCTCCTGTTTGTTTGGTGTCAAGGATAACAACGCGTTCGCGTCCTTTGGGATTTTTCTGTCCAATTAGATACTCAAGTAAAAAACTTTTGCCTGAACCCTTCATACCAATAATCATTAAACTTTCGTCTGGTTTAATTGTGATTCCCATAACTACACTTCCACCACCCCCCTAATAAACTCCCGTACTACTTGTAACGCTTGTTCGTCTCCCTCAATCACCCCCACCAATAAACGTTCAAAACTTGCCCACTGTTCCGGCGTTTTATTGGAAATACCTTCAATCAATTGTGGTATAAAAACGTTAATGTCAAACATCTTTTTGGGTAACATGTTCACCAAATTGAGCATTGCCAACGCTTTTTTATCGGTAACTTTCGCCTGAATAAACTTAACGGGGTCTGCGCCTATTGCTTCAATTGCTTCATTGACCAATGTTTGGAGATTTGACAATGGCATAGAGCATAACCCCCTTTCCAAATATGTCTGTAGCTAATGTGCTGATTAACATAGCCGGAACACTCACCGCGTTAAACCTTGCCGCGAGTCTTGGCATGGAGTCATTGAGTTGAACAAGGTTTCGCGCTAACCTCTGCGCCACATCATCATCCAAACACATTAAATCTTTAGGATACATTTCACCCTTACCTAAAAACTTAATAACCGATTCCGTCACCATATCAACAATCTGATAAACGTCTTTCAGACTAGCGCTAACCTCTTCCACTTTGTTGCGTGGCGGTTCTTTAGGTCGTTTAATGCGTGCTTTCTTTTCCGGCTTGTCCACCAATTCAAGTTCATCCATGGCGGCACTCTCCACCGTAATTTCAATACCATTTAAAGAATGTTCCTCTTCAACCAATTCAGCCCCGTTGCTGGTGTTTGCGGTGTCAAGGGGCTTGTTTTTTGTACTTCCGAAAGGTCTTCCGCGTCTTCTTTGGGTGGCGTTAACGCTTCCACTAACTCCAGCGCTTCCACTTTCAACCCGTTCACTTCGTCCAATGTCGATAATATTAGGTTGTGGGTTGCTTCTAATCTCGCTAACGCCGCCGCGTGTTCCTCCTTCATCTTCGCGAATAAGTCCGTCAGTTCTACTAATACCTGTGCTACCGCTTGAAGTTCCATTTGCTTTAATTTCTGCATCGCCGTTTCCACTTGTTCCGTGGTTTGTTGGAGTGTGTTGACCGGGTTTGTACCCCCGGCTAAAGGCGGTTGCTCTAATTGGATTTGTATTCCCTCTTGTTCCAACCTCTCCAGTTCTAACCGTTCCTGTTCCGCTTTCTCTTCGTCCGTCATTCAATTGCTCCCCTTCCATTTATTTTTCCCCCTACTTTGCGTACTTTTTAATTAATGATTGTTCGGAAAAATTAATTCCCCTCCTATCCCCTCTCGCAATGTCTACCCCTCAAATTAGATATATTAAAGGTTTTCGATAGGGGAGGGGAGAGGAAAAATGAACGATAATTAAAAATTTAATTTAATTATTCGCTTTTGAGAATATTTTCCCTCGTTCGTCAAATAAATCCATTAATTAATTATATAGGATAATTAAATAAAAAGAAAGGGGTTTTATCCCCTTTTAATTAATTATTCGACATTTATTTAATTATTTTGTCGAATTAAATGTTTTAATTAATTCATTCCAACAACTCCCCAATTTGATTAATATTTTTCCACTCGAACACACCGCGCGCAATTTCATTTAACCTATCGTCCACCTTTGCGTTAATCGTGCGTTCCTGTTTTTCAAACACGCCAAAATCCTTTCCACGTTGCAACGACGTTTTCAATTTCACGGGGGAACTAGCGCCAACATAGGAAAACGCCTGACCCTCGCTTAACAATCTGATAGCATTCTTGAAAAACTCCGTCCGGCGCTCACTCATTATTTTTGCTTGTTCCTTTTTGGGTAAGTCCTTTAAATCCGAAACATCTAAATCCGGTTTAATTAAAGTATGGTGCGCACATTTGGGCTTGCCGTTCGGATTAAAAAAGAAATACTGTTTAATCCCACTTAACCAACCGTTACCCCCGGCAATTTCTACCTCATAATCTCCTAATTCTTCCCCTTCAACCACACGCCCAATTCCAATCTTACGCGCCAAAATATCCGCTTTAATAATACGACACTTAAATACTTCGCTTTGAATATCCATTTGTGTAAAGATGGAATCCGTATCACCTGCCACACTATCCAGCGAACGAGAAACTAAAACAACCCACGCGCGTTGCAAGGCTGTAACGAGTGACGCATAGATAGGGGAGAAGTACGCACCCACGGTACAAACCTCTGAACTAAGATATTTTCCAAACGTGGTAAATTGTCCGTTGCTGTACTCTTCGCATAGTTCCTCAAATTGCTTCATATTCTCGTTGGCATACGCTTCTAATAACAACGCCTTAAATTCTTCGTCCTCATTGTCTGGTACAATTAAATCAAAATCACTATCCATTATAAGAGGTGATTCTAAATCGTGAATTTCAATGAGTTTGCCATACAAACTATTCATAAGCAATTTAGCAACTTGATACATGGGACTTTTACTTTCGGAATTATTTTTTAATCCATAAACCTTATCAATAAACTTATAGAAAATCCCTCCTTGTGTTCCCTCTAAATAAAAACCGTCACTAATTTTTACATCCGACACACTTCCCGTTAACACACCCACCGCAAGTTCAGGAATGGACAACGTAACATGTTTCATATCACCCCACGGGTGCATGGTACGCCCGTCTAACCCAAATAGCGACACACAAGGAAATGTTTTGTTTGTTTCTGTAAAACTTGCAACAACAAACCCAAACTTTCCTATTAATGTGTTAAAATCCGTTCCCTTATAGATAGGGTGATAGGTTACAGTTTCCGGATTGGGCAACATTTTTAAAATCGTGGGATAGGCGCTTTTGCGGTCAATCACGGAAACATTCTCCAAATAACCCCTTCGAAGTGCGTAAACATAGCCGCCATGATACCCATTCAGCGCGTGTTGTATGGTGTCAATCGGTGCGGCTGGCAAATCTTCTTCTTCTAGTTCACCAAAACAAATACGCGCCGCCGCTTTCGGTGCGCTTGGCGGAAGAATCCCTTTAGAATAAACCGCTTCGGAAATACTCGCTAACAATTCTGCCGTTTTCAAATAAATTTCGCGCGTAGTGTTTGCGTCACCCTTGGCATAGGAGTAAAGTTTTTCCCATTCCTCCGGCTTTAAGGTTTCTAATTTTCGGTCAAACATTTCCGCATCCATTTCTAACTTCTCTTTAACACCGAGTGCGGCGGCTGTATTGTTCAGTCCGGCTTTCCAGTATCCCCACATATCAATGGCTTTAATTTCTAGGACATAACCATCGTGTCGAAAGATGTAGTCAAAATGCGGCGCACTTCCGTACAATAAATGGTGTCGAATCTCCATTTCATACTGTCCTAATTGGAGTTTTACCCCATCGTGCCCAGTCTTCACACCGCGCCAAAAATTACTATCCGGCGCAAACATACGCGCAATATCATACTCTAGGTTGTACCAAACCAATAAGATAAAAGGTAGTTTTGCGCGTCTACCCGGTCTTTGGTGTCCATACCCTTGACCTCTAATTTTGGTGTTAGAGGGTTTGTGTTTCCCCTTCTCCGGCATTGCATGACGGTTAAACACCACATCAAGAAAGCATTCGAAGGGGTTTGCGTATTTTTTAATTTGTTCATACGTCAAACATTCCTCTTCCAACCCGGCGTAATAAGGAATCGCCACCGTTTTTAATTCGTCGTTCATATTAAATAACGATTCGCTATCCACCCCATAAATTAAATCAATGGGAATAGGGTCTGACTCCTTAGAACGGTTAATCGGTTTCATCGTGTACTCAATTTGAACGGGTTTGCCATTTTTATGAGCGTTAAATAACATGGAGTTTTCACCCCTTTTTAATACAAGTAAACCCCTAGAAAGATTCGTTCAATTAACTTATCTGCCATAGACTCATATTTTTCCGCGCGTGATCTGCGCTTATCACCTTCTTTCTTTTTGGGTTGTTCAATACCATGATTGAGTATTTTTTCGTTTACTTCAAGATTATTCACCCCCTTAAAACAAGTATGAAAGTAATCCTCCCCTTGGTTTATCGCATTAGTAAGGGTTTGATTCGCTTGGAATAAACGCCCTACTAAATCACGCACAATCTGATTAATACCTTCTTTGAACTGACCTTTTTTATTGATATAATCGTCAAAATTATTCACATAAACAATACCGCGCACATGTACCAACGACGATTTATAAAGCGGTTTACGCGAAAATATCACGTTGCCGCCTACGCGCGATACTCTTAATTCCTGTCCACGCTCCGTAAAGCGGTCTAATTCATCCGACAATTGTTTATCCGTTTTACCTTCTGAGTAATGGCTTAAAAATTCACTGGCGCTTATATTAGGTAAGGTTTGTTCTTTGATGATGGTCTGGCGCTTACTTGCTTGTTCCGGTGTGAAGTGTACCTTGCCTAAATCCTGTGCGCGAAGTCTCGCCAAACTTCGCGTATTCGCTGACTTCGTTTTGTCGTTCGCTATCGCTAAAAAGTCGGCTTGACGCTTGGCAACCTGCGCTTTGGTTTTTGCTTCTAACTCGAATATTTTACGCCGCGTTTCTTCCGTAGATTGTGATTGTCCACGCGCAATAGTGTTCACCGTGTCACGTTTAACCCCCACAACCTCTGCAATATCACTAGTCGGCACATACGCGCGTATGTAGTTTAACGCTTTCGATAATTCATTTTGTTTCGACGTTTTCTTCATTAATTCCACATTTTCCCTTCATAGCAGGATAGAGGAAAAACCCGGCTATTAAAGGTAATAACCGGGTTTTAATGATTACTGTCAAACTCCGACATTTGACTCCTAACTTTTGGATTCTGACGCGTCGACGCGCCGACAGTGAACGGTTACACGCCGCGCGGCGCGCCGGGTGTTGGGTGTTTACTCTTCGTCTGCATCTAAGTCATACACGTCGAACACTTTGTACGCGTTGCCCGTGTTGGGGTTTTTCTCTTTGCCCATGTATTCAATACGAACGTTTTTGCCCACGGTTAAAAATTCTTTGTAGAAGTGAAGGTTAGAACCTAACCCCACGCAAACAGGTTCACCGCCGTTGGTTGGTGCAATTTCAATGCAATCCTGATCACCATAACGAGTAGGAGATACAAATTCTTTGGTCACTTTACCTTCAACAGAAGCGCCCACGTGGTCAAATTTCTCGAAGTTTTTAGTATCACGAACGATTTTTCTTGCCATATTAATTTTTTCCCCCTCTTAAATTACAAATTGGTTCTAGTTCATAAATTTGTTCACAGCCGCAACATGTTTCTATAGCGAAAGCGCCTTTACACTTGGATAGGTCTGGACACCGGGAACACTTACACATGGATTTTCACACCGTTTCGTATGTCGTTGAGCGCCTTTCTGGTGGCGCAAGTGTTACAAATTGCGTGGTCTTTAGGTAGATAAACATGGATACAGGTTAGACACTTAGAAACCGCTTGACGTTGGGTTAGTTTGGGTTTGTCGTTGAGTGCGTTGAAGGGTATGGCGTGTACGGCGAACATCTATTTTACCCCGTGTTTCTTTAGGGTGGCGCGCGCGTTGGCTATGTCTTTCGCTTTCGCCGCGTCTGCCGCTTTCTTCTTCGCCGCGTCTGCTTTGACTTTGGCGGCGGCGTCTTTGGCTTTTTTCGCGGCGGCTAACGTTGCGTTAGCCGCTTTAACTTGCGCTGGTGTAGGTGCGCCCATATTACTTCACCGGGGTGGAAGGGGTGTCAGTGGAAGGGGTTTGAATAGGGGGTGTGGCGGCTGAACGGGTGCGCGGTTTCACTTCGTCGAAGTCTGCCGCTACTTGGTCAGGGGTAACGATAAATTGTTCGCTAGGGTTTTCAACATTGGTCATTAAGGTTGACCCGGCAGGATAATCAACACCTTCAACCGTTACGGCTAATTTCAGTTCTTCCCCGGTATAGGTAGCAAGTTTAGTTGTGTATTTTTTCATAGTTTAATTCCTTCTTTCGTTTTAGTTTTAAACATTGTTGGTATAAGTTTGTTAGCTTTCTTAATGACATAATCCGGTGTTAAAAATGGCATACAATCCGTTGTTAGTATGGCGAGAAGTGCCAGCGCTAAACGCCCATCTTCGGTGTTGGTATTGATTCCGTTTACATCTTTAATCATTACAATTTTAGATAATCGGACTTGACTTCCGCAAGCCGTACCATGCAAGCTAAACACTGACGCATGGTAATGATGTTAGCTTTAAAAAGAGCGGCAACGGCGTTTGCGGTGTTATGAATTTCTTTCTCTAAGGTCGTAGTGATAAGCTCTTTTGAGTTATTCGACAAGGATTTGTCAACGTCTAAATAATGGTCTGCAAGGTTAACGATGTGGCACTTAACAAGGTTGGTTGTTTCTTCTTGAAGCGTTGCTTCAACGGTTTCATCAAAGTTTACGGGTGTGTTTGACAATGGTTTTCCCCCTCCAATGTCGTTTCGATGGTCTTTTTACCTTCCTCAGTTTTTGCAAGCAACCACTCTTTTTGCGTTTTAAAACCTAACGCGGCAACCACTTCAACGAAATCCTGCTTTGCTTGCTCACTGACCTCTATGACTATCTTTGCCATGTTTCCCCCTTTCGGCGTGTGCCGCTTGTTTATTGGAACATCCTTAGTATAGCACGTACATTGTCGAACCGTCAAGAAAAACTTTCCTCTTTTGTCAAATTACAGAAAATGAAAGAGAAGGAAGAAGATGGAATATTGGAAATGGGTGAAATTTGGTGTATATAATAGAAGGAAAAATTCAGGTCTAAGGGTGGACGTTCAGCAATATGATAAGGATAGGAGGGGAGGGGTTGAAATAATGGTGAGTTGGTCGGCAATTTTTATTATTTTTATTCCCGTGTTTTTGGCGTGGATAGGTGGGGAAGTGGAGGAAGAAACACCAAAGGTTAGGAAAAGATATAAGATAAAAAGAGTGCGTTAAGGCACTCTTTTTTCTTTATCTAACTGATAAAAAGGGGTTGTTATCTAATTGATAACGTGCTATACTTAGGTATGGAATTAAACGAATAAAGGAGTTTTGTGGGATGACAAGTAAAGAAAAAGAAGCGTTGAAGGTTTGGAATATCCAAATTACCGAAGGAATTGAAAAAGCTAATCAATGTCTTAGAGATTTACAAGACCTATCCAGAAAATATAACATGCATGCTTGGTGTTCTGTTAATTCTTGTATGCAACAATTACAAAATGATGATTTAGTGAATAAGCATGACCAAGACAAAGCGGCTCATTTAGCAATGAAATATTTTCAATATATGGCTAAAAATGACGCTCTTAGGGATTTACTTATAGCATTAAACTAATACAACGGGGAGGGGTTAACCCCCTCCCAATTGAAAGGGGTTTGGATTATGACTAAGAAGTTAAGTTGTGTTGAAATTCTTGCCAAACGTCAGGCTAAACGTGATTCTATTCCCCAAAAGGTTGCCACTCATAAAGGTATGGTCATTGCGTTTATAGCCGCCGAAAATAAGTATCAAGTGTTTACTAAGGATGAATGGTCAATGGGGGAGGGGTTCAGGTATCCTGAATTTGATGATTGCGGTTCGCTTCAAGAAGCGAAAGACAACATTTAGAAAGGGAGTTAGTGGGTGAAAAAGGAATTAGTGATTATTATTCCGGGGGTTGGAAGGTGTCAACTAAAAGCTGATATGAGTCACGTTCCGGCTGGCGCTTGGTATTGCGGAAAGGTTGAGGTTATAAACGGCGATAACGCGGCAGAATATTATATTTATAATATTAGTGATACATTTTATGCGGTGTTAGTGTAGCGAATAGGGGAGGGGTTAACCCTCCCCTTTAAAGGGGGTGAATAGATGAATTATATGTACTTTCCTGCTATGCTCTTTGCGGTTACATTTTGTATGATAATAATTATTAGGGAGGTTAAAAAGTGAAAACAACGCAAGTAATGTTAAGGTTTGACGATGAAACATTAACCTATATTGACGCTATGGTGGCGCGGTTAGGAAGTGGAATGAATCGAAATGTAGCGGTCAATATGATGGTTTCTAAGTGTCGAGAGTATGATGAATTGGAACGGTTACGGTTAGAGAATGAGGAATTACAACGGAAGTGTTTAGCGCTGGTGAAATGGAGGGAAGATAGGAAGTTAGATATGAACGTTAGTTACGGCGAAGCAATGGAATGTTTGGAAAAGATGGGGTTTGATATGACGAATGCTAAGTATGGGAAGTTGGGGAGAGAAGTATGAATTTAACACTTTATTATTTAATTATGGGGTTTATCATGGTTTCAGGTCTATCGTTTTTAACCTATTTAGTTCATGGTGATAAAACTTGTGAATCGTGTAGTACATGTAAAAATGGAAGTGTGGTTGCACCGTGGGATGAACCTTGTATTACTTGTTTAGACTCTGAAAATTTAGAAAGTTGGTGTAAGAAACATGTTTAAAATTATTAAAGGTGTTTGTAGACATAGGAACATAAATACAGTAATTATGATATGTGGTATGCAAGGCGGCGAATGTTCGGAAAGTAACGTTTAGATTTTGTTTTACAAGAAGCGCAAAAGAGTGGTAATTTGTGTGACTATGACAAAGACTTTATCTTTAATTTAAGGAAAATGATAGACTACAACAATTAACTTCACACTAACTTGCATTATTGCGATTTGCTATTACCATTTCTTATACGCCGAAAGACACCTCTAAAGGGTGTC
>JAEHJW020008546.1_pt1 | contig 16755 bp, 21 predicted proteins | sample 9271431 | NCBI WGS metagenome assembly JAEHJW02 | reverse complement strand
CTGCGGTCGGTACAGGCCCAGGCTGCCCTAACCGTGTTGCGTATTGGACCCAAGACAAAAACGCTATTCCTCCTCCATCGGCATATACGTCGATACCGTTTCAGCTTGGCAATAGTATCTTCAATAATTACAATCTCTACTACAAGCCATCATGTGCTGTTTATCCGTCCAGTGCATCGGCATCTAATTTCAGCAGCTACGTAGCCTCTTGTGTCACCCCGTACGACTCTTCGTATCAGGAATACACGACTGTTACCACGACGATCAACTGAGCCTCACAGTTTAACTAGCTGCACGCGCATCCGATAGAGGCAGGCATGAAGATGTTTTGCGATACCGATGTGGTCTGCGACCTATCTGACGATCACAACGTAGTATATCTAGACGAGCTAATAGAGATCAGTCAGTCGTGCAAGGAGGATGCCAGTTTGCGGCGCTCGGAGCCAGAGATACCGCCTCGAATGGTGTGCCATTCTTGAAGCCTCTCTCCCTCATCAATGCATTCGACGAAGACTGGGCATTTATCGCAGATTTCGATGGCTCGCAGTGTAGCTGGATCGAACCCATCTGAAGGAAACCAAGATGTTGGTGGCTCTTCTGCAGATATACAGGCCGCTTGCTGACGCCAAGTTAGATCAAATTCGCTAGATGTAGATGATAACATGCTTAGTCTATCGTCTCGTCGTCAACAGAAGTTGAGTTAGAAATCTCTATTTGAATTGGCTCTTGCCATTTATCGATTCCTGAATGTGACAGAACCGCAATTTCTTGATAATGGGTTTCTCCGTCATATCGATACCGTCGCACCAGGCACTCAACTTCCACTTCGGTTGCTCCACGTTTGGTGATCGTGTTGCGTCGAGTGGGCGAATACGGGTACCAGGATGCCGAGTCGTCAGTGTTGTTAACGACCCAACTTAAACCAAACTTCGTTCTGACGCAGCGTGCGGGTAATATTTTATGGGTTTCTAAGTCCACTAGTTTTAGTTTCGTGCTTATTTCATATTGCCCGCTCGCAATGGCGGCATCTACGCATTCTTGGCACAGACATCTGCCATAGACCAGGCGATCGACCTGTCCATGAGGAGCTTGGCCCGAACACTGATCACACCTGCATCCTGACTGCCATCGCGACTCAGTGCCATGCTCGCCAAAAGAGGCCGTGTCAGCGGCTTCTTTTTCATCTCTAGCGCGTTCAGTGGCCTCTCGTTCTGCTCGGTTTAAGGTTCTTTGCTCGTCTTGGCGGCGTTCGCGCAACATTGCTCTGAGAGCCGACATGTCTAAACCGACGCGTTCAGCACACGTTTCGCCTACGTCTACGACATCTCCTGTTTTTGGGTTTTCTATAACCACACAGTTCATGATTGCTGCTCCGCAGTGATAGCAAATCCCCGATGGCTGACTCGTGCTACTACCCGGAGGGGTGTACGCCTTGCGCTCATAGCCAACTATCTTGAAGTCGCGTAACGGAGGAGAATCATCTATGTCGACTGCCTGTTGTTCTTTAATGTCGAATGTGAATCGACCGGAAGCAGTTCCTTGGCCTGCCTGAATACGAGGTTGGCTTGAATTATTCATCAATCTACTCTTTAGTCGACGTTTGCCTATACTTACTTAATGAAGAAATCAACCTACCTCTGTGACATCCTCCCCGCCCTTACGGACGGAGCTTCCCAAGCTGCTTACGCAGCTTTAGGATTGGTGGTGCGCTTCACTGGGTCGCTGTGCTTTGCCTTGGTAGGCGCAGCGTGCGATTGTCTTCCACGCTCTGTGACCGCAAGCCCTGCGGCGATGATATTCTTAGCTGCATTTACGTCTGCGTTGTCCGTGTAGCCGCACGCTAAGCAACAGAAGTCTGCTTGGCTCTTGCGGTTCTTCTGTTCCGTGTGACCACACTCAGAACAACGCATACTGGTATATGCAGGGTTGACAAAAATGATTTCGACTGGGGTGATGGCTACGTTTGCTTTGTCGGTTAGACGCTGGCGAAACATGCCCCAGCCCTGTGCGAGAATAGATTTGTTGAGACCAGACTTAGCCTTGACATTCTTGCCAGGATTGGCAATAGTACCCTTGGCCGAACGAGTCATGTTCTTTATCTTGAGATCTTCTAGCGCTATTAGGTCGTAGTTCCGTACCAGCTCGGTTGTCGTCTTCTCGATCCAGTCCTTGCGCCGGTCTGACTCTTTGGCTGAGAGTTTGGCGATGGCTAGCTTAGTTTGGTTACGTCTCTTCGAGCCTTTGACCTGTCTGGCGAGTTTTCTCTGCAACCGTCGCTTACGCTGTTGTTCGCCTTTGGACAGCAGCTCAGGTATGTCTAGAAACTGCCCAGTGGACGTAGTTGCGGTATGGGCAACACCCATGTCCAAACCGACGATCTCGCCGGTTGGTTCATGCGCGATCTGCGGAGCCGGATAGGTGAAGCTCACAAACCATCGGCCTGATCTATCTTTGGTGACTCGTGCTGATAAAGTGTGCTCTATGTCGTACCACTGACGAGTGATGCGGAACTTGACCCACCCGCACTTAGGAATGAAGACCTGACCCCACTTGCGGTTGACACGTCTTACGGACAAGTCTCGTACAGCGAAGCCTTCGTTGATGTCCTTCTTGCGCCAGGTCGGTCTGCCAAAGTGATCTGGCCTCTTCCACCAGTTTTGGAAAGCGCGATCCAAGTCTCGGAGGGCTTGCTGCTGGATCGCGGCAGAACCTTCTTTGAGCCAAGTCACCTTGCGAGCCTGTGCTAGCTCATTGGCTTGCGTGTTGTAGGTAATACGTTGTGAGCGTCCACGAACCCATAGGTTGCGCTGTTCGAGTGCCAAGTTCCAAACATAACGAGCATCGGCGCAGTGGCGCACGAGAACGGATAACTCTTGCTTTCGTGGGTATAGGCGCTCGCGAATACTCATACTTATATTATCGGCTGAGGGTCGGACATACTTGACTGATCTTAGGCGTTTTAAGTTAGTATGCGCCTATCCATCCCCGCCCTCACGGACGGGGTCTTCCGGCGCTCTTTGATAAATCAAAGAAGTCACCTCTCATGTATATCTTGCCCGGCGGTGAACGTAAGTTTGTCGTTACTGACGATCAGATGCACGTCTTGGTTATTGACACTAATACTAATGAAATCCTCGAAATTATAGATTGCGGGCGCAGCGACCATCAGCGATAGTTGCTGGTAGACAGCTTATTTGTAGAAAATCAACAAAAGTTGAAGAAAACACGTCTTTTTTAGAACAGCTCCACTAAATAGTTAGTTATAGGTTCTGTTCATTAGAAAGGCACAGACATGACACCGACAGATCAACCACGGCAGGCCGCTGGGAATGGGCCGACAAGTGGTCAGTTCCTACCCAAGCCTCCACTTGGGCAGGCACCGGTCGATATACCAGACGACTCGGCCACCAACCTACGCAATGCACTCGTCGCTGAGCGTGTCGTGAAGGCTTTCAAGGAGATGGTAGAAGATCTGTCTCCGAGTGAGCGTGCGAAGTTCATGAACATCAGCAGCGGGAGGGTATCTCCGGAAGATCTGGCTGATATTGCCAGCAATCCGAATGCCCCCGTAGGATTGAGATACGCCATGGCGCATACACCACATCCTGCACTAGTTAAGCTCGGACTGGAAGACGACGACTGGCGTGTCCAGGCGGGGGCGCTTGCAAATGTCGCATGCGACCCTAAACAGGTAGATTTTATGAAGATAGATACCAAGGCTATATTTGCCGCATTATTGGTTATGTAGCCTCGATTCTGTTCTAATATGATGACATAGGAGGTCTTCATGACAAAAATGGTTGTTCTGGCAGCCGCATTACCAAATCTATCCGCTGACTGGACAAGCTTTTGGAACACGGTTAGCTCCGCTTCAGGTATGAGCGGAGTCATCAAGCTATTAGGCATCATTGGCGTCGTGCTTGCCGTTGGTTCTTTAGTTGGCTGGCTATGGGAGATTCGTCGACAGGGCGGCTTTCGTGGCGCTGCGCGCTCGCACCACAAGCTGATTTTTGGGTTTCTCGTTGGCTTGATCTTGGCAGGCCCTGGTATAGTGTTGCCTATCTTCTTGACGCTCTTCACTCAAATCATTAACGGACTCGTCTCCTTACTTTCAAGCCTTCCTTAGGCGCGATTCGCCATGGCTGGTCCGATCGTCTACGACTTAACACCTATGACAAAAGCGGGAGAGGCTCGCAGAACTGTCCTTTTTACCTTTGACGTGCCCTTATACATCGTGGTGGCGAGCGTATTGTTTTTCCTACCGGCATTGCTCGTCACCGCTTTGCTGTGGATAGCGATCGGAGAGTACGCGATCATAGCAATTCCATTGACGGTTGCTGGCGGGCTGTACCTGACCATTAATCGCAGCAAAAAAGGGATGCGCAATAAGACTTGGCAAGCTCTACTTGATGCTCGTCTGAACCGGAATAACAAATTCATTATCTCGGGAGAACCCATCGATCTCAACAGTTCACGCATGATCTACGTGGTGCCGTCGTCGGTTCCCAACTCCTCTGTGTAGGTACTTAGATGCTGCGCAGAATCGCTTTCTTTATATTGACCTTAACCTTGAGTTTTGGATCTGTGTTGGTGTTTTCTACACCTGCGTTCGCCTCTACGCCGAGCACGACACCGGGTAACGGTGGGTTTATCTGCTCAACGAGTCCTTCCGGAAATAACGCAGCCTCAAACTACCTGCCCATTAATAGATGGGGCAATGTATCCGCATCAGAGTTTACATACTTGCAGGGTGGATTAACTGGCACCTTAAATAACCTGAGCAACCAGACCAACAGAGGCATAGTTAGCATCGGTCTTTCGGTTGGTAACGCCATGTGGAGCGCCACGTCCTCTTTGACCACCATTGCTGAGCAGTTCTGTTTTGGTAGCCAAGCCGCAGCCGCAGCGAACAACATCACGGCAGGTCTATGGAGATTCATAACCAAAGGCTATGTCTTGCCGGTTCTCCTAGTACTCGCTCTCATCCTGATCTTCTGGAGAGCCAGAAGAGGAACGAGAATAGGAAAAGAACTAATTCGTGTAATCCTGGTTGCAGGTATCATTGCTACTCTAGGCATTCAATCGGCTAAGACAACCAATGCGGATGCCAAATCAGGCAACTATCCAGTAGCTAGTCCTGCTTGGGCGGTTTCAACCTTCTACGGTGCCCTAAGCGCAGTTGTGACTGCGCCGTTGTCAGGGATAAATACGCTTACCTCGGGCGTACAGCTAGGTAAAGACTCGTCCGCTAACGGATATGGTACGGGATGTCCCGCCTATCTCAACGAGCTACTTACTAAATACAAGCAATCGTATGGATCAAACAGCGCCACCCAATCTGCGGCAGTTGTACCAGAAATGGTGAATGATATATGGGATAGCAGTGGATTACAAGCGACCGCGATCGCTCAGTTCGGAGATAATAATTACACCTCAAGCGCCTACTGCCACTTATACGAACAGGAAGCAGGGATCTCTCCGTCGTCACAAATAGCCATAGCTCAGGCTGCTGGTAAAATTCCTCCGAATCCGAATCCACAATCCCTTGCTTTCCTGCCGGAAGGCATGCCGAAGTCAGAAGAGGTGGCATCCTTAGTTGGATGGGCTGCCTGCACGAGACCAGGAACGGCCAAGCTTGGACCTTATGGGGAGTGGTCATCTATTAAGTACAACAATCCTCCTAGTACGCTGTCACAAATCAGCGGAACTGCGCTGATCCAACATGCCGTTTTCGGTAGCCAACAGACCTTCACGGCATCTGACTGCCAACAGTGGTGGAGCGCCCCCGCCAGCAGTTGGAGCTACAGTACGTCTGGGCTTGGTTGGAGTCCTTCCTCTTCAACGGTTGCAACGGCAACCAGTAACGCTCCACAAGCCGCCAACTTCTTAATGAACTTCTTTGGAGATACATCAAATGGCGCCACCATTGTTGCTCTCGTGTATGCATTGTCTTCGTTGGTGGTCTTGGTTATCTTTGGAGTGCTTGCGTTAGCCGTTATAGTGGCGAAGTTCGGACTCCTGTTGTTGATGGCTCTCTTCATCCTGTTCCTGGTGGTGGACTTGATTCCCGGCAAGGGTGGTGGTCATCATGCCATGAAGTTCATGAAGCAAGGCATATCTTTCATGGTTTTGGCGATCGGAGCCGAGGCAATACTCGGCATGGTCGCCCTGTTGACTAATGTCATAGATCGTTTTGGAATTGGAGTCGCCGGTAGCGGATTGATCGGCATGCTATGGATAGCGATTTCACCGGTAGCCGCGATATGGTGTTTGCACTATATCTTGAAAACGTTTAGGATACCTTCTCCGCTCAAGCCAGAGACGGCTCTTGGTTGGGCTTCTGCTGCTGGTGCTGGTGGGTTCCTGACCGGAGCTATGGGAGAGAAGTTGGCCGGTGGATACCGACGCTTGAGGTCACAAGGGAAAAGCGGACTGCAGAGCGGAGTTAGAGGAGCTAGAGGCAAACTCTCTACGCGAGGCGAATCGAGACTTTACGCGCCTCGCATGCCTTCTAAGAGCTTGAATTCATATGCGGGTGCAGGCGGATTACGAACTACAGGTGCATCAGGTAGAACCCGTGCCACTGGAGGTGCAGGTGGATCGAGGAGCAGTGCCACCAGTGGATACGCCGCTTCAGGAGGAACAGGAGCCGGAGGGAGACGTCGTTTCCAGACATCATCCGTCAACGCTAGCGCACGGACAGGCGGAGGTTCGGAGACCGCGAAAGCGACACAAGGCAGGAATGCCAAACGGCAATTAGCTAATGGGGCGCTCGATGCATTTAGGCAAAAGACATCCGGAAAACCCAAGTCTCGCTGGAGCCTAAGAGCACCAGCACCTGCACCGACCATGATTGACGGCAAGCCATATCGCACTCCGGCTCAGATGCGACTAGAGGGCGCTCAGAAGCGCGTCAATGATCGACAGGTGCGTAAGCAGGCCAAGCAATTTATCAAGGAACAAAGGCCAGGTACTCATTTAGGCAGAGCGAAGCAATCGATCCATGACCGCGCCCGTCTGGCGTATGCTCGTGCGTCCGCCGATCCAGCGAAGACTATCAAGAGAGGGGCTGCTTATGGGGCGGCCGCAGCGGTTCCATTCTTTGTGCTACCTGCGGCTGCGCCTGTGGCCGCAGTCGCTCTTGGAGCCCACTACGCGACCAAGAAAGCCAGGACCGCTCACGCCGAGCGCGCCAACAAGAAAGCCGAAGACGAGGCTCATGTACGGTACGTCGAACGTAATTTCATTCGCAATAAAAACACTAGGTCTCCGATACACGAGCCTGGCTCAGTGAACGCCAAAACTACCAGTGGAGGCCGTAAAGCTAAGCCTTCTTATCGAAATCGAAAGCACTCCACCCCAACTCCCTAAATAGTTCGCAGTATATATAAGTAGGGCTTTAATGAGATGGATGGTGAAGTGAAAGTAAAGAGCATCACAGGAGGTATCGAACCGGCATCTCCGCATGGTGACGTTTGGCCATACGTGCTAGAGGTACACGCGACTACATACTACGCCGATGAGCTAGCGTCACTAGTTGCCGTCTTCATCCCTGGGTATACCGAAATACAGAGATCGTCCGACATCGGATTTAATATGGTTGTAGATCGGCAGGCGCTAACACTCAATACTAGCTTGATAGAGTACGCCACTCAGGAGCAGCGTCGCTTTGTTGACTTGGCGCTTGAGCAAGGAGTGCTCAAGTTTTCTCAGCCTCCAAACGAGGTTCAACGGGTGTTGACGAAATCCAAAGGTCTGCCGTTCGATGGACTGATGTCTCAAGACAGCCTAGATTATCATTGGGATCACGTTGTACCTCTGATCCTGTTTGCCACCGATTACGCACCGTATTCTGACCGACCGCGCCCCACAGGGCACAACATCATTTTCCTGGATGCCACTACCGAGCGAACCTTTCTTGACTCGGTAGCGACTCTTGGGCTATGTAGATTTTTTGTACGTAATTAACGATAGAAAGGCAACAGATGTTTACTAAAAAGAGCAAAGACAAGCCGGCCAGTCCGTTTCTTCCTCCTGGCGAGAACCCAATCATTCCGCCAAAAGCCAAGAAGCTAGGCCGGTCTCGACCTAATCGTAAAATCAAAACGAGAAAACTACAGACACCTACTCAAGCTGAGGCCCGTAAAGCATCGCGGATGAGAGGCATCGTATTCGCATCAGCCCTAGTGGTGATCGGTATCTTAGCTCTACTGATTACATCGTCGTCAGGCAAACAGACTAGCTATACCGTATACGAGAGTAAGACCTACATCCCTGCAGGAGCGCACATCTCGGCATCAGAAGTGCAAGCAATTACGCTGCACTCGCCGATTGCTAATGCGTCTAGCATCAACAGCATTGTTCATTCGGTTCCGATCACTCCGATCTACGGAGGAGAACTAATGCAGTCTCCGATGTTAACTTCGATTAAGTCAGTTCCTAGCGGAGATGTACTGATAGGTACAAGCCTTGCAGCCAACCATGTACCAAACTCCACCTTGTATCCGGGAGAAAAGGTAGAGATTTACTACTCAGGAACTCAGGCATCGACAGGATCTCCGATTTTGAACCCAGGTCAGGCGATAGGAACGGCAGTGGTCGTGTCGACCTCCCCTGCAACTTCGTCAAACTCCAATGTCGAAGTCGACCTAGCGGTGCCCAATAAAATTGCCGGAGAAGTCGCCATGAATGTTGCCAATAACAGTGTTGCGATCGGGCTACTTTAATGAGGTCGATAGCGATCATGCAGGTCTCAGGAGGGTCAGGCGCATCTACGTTAGCCATGAACCTAGTGCATGCTTCTGTCTGGCCTCAAGCTAAGCGTGTATTGTTGAGCTTAAATCCGGCTGACTCCGGAGATATATTCTTCCGGTTCGGTTTCCCCGATCAGAACTCGATCTATCTTGATCCTACCGAGCTATATTCAGAAACGTCGATCATCTCTCTAGGATATGATGTTGGGCTTCCGGATAGGCGCATGCCCAGCAAGTTAGCTCTAGCCGACCCAGAGAACTGGGTTATACCGATAGTTCCTCAACCGACCTTCACGTCTCCGCTTGATCCGCGTCAATCGCCATGGTGGGACACACTTCTATCGAAGAGCGTAGACGCAGATGTAGACACGATCATTGATGCTGGCAGAATCTTGCCGGACTACTACGGCATTCATCGTCGGCTGTTTGAGTTTGCAGACGATGTTTACCTGCTCATCTCATCCGAATGGGAACTAGAGAAGGCAAAAGCTGTGGCATCGCGTTACTCTGCAAAAACGACACTAGTACTCGTCGGGGATGCGGTCAATCTAGAAGAAAAGACAGACCCGTTTGGATTCACGAAAACGCTATTGATGCCTAAAAACGACAAGATGGCATCCGAGTTCGCACGCGCTACCGTGGCGACATCGGCCAAGCCGCGTTTGATGCGAGGGTATTTGCAATTACTAGCAGAGATAACGGAGATCGAAGAATAAATGGGAGCAACCCCGTTAGCGGAACTGGTACGCAGCTCAGCTGTAGAGAGGCATAGAGACCTGCCAGCCTTAGCGAGTGCTGTGCCTGTCGTTTCGGCTTATGTCTCTCGATCAGAGATAGAGGATCGCTACCCCTACCAGAGGTTCATGAGAGAGCGGAAAAAGTTCGTAGATATGATTAACGCGACACCGACACTTGCGATACAGATAGATAAGCAACTTGAAGACGCTCGTGAAAAAGGGCTGCCTGGTAGGACCGTGTATGAGCGTTTTGCGTATACCTACGCTCAACAATCAGGTGTAGCGTCAGATCCAGAGACGATACGTCTCTTTGCGGTTTCCGTTGGCGATGAACTAGTGGGGCTGGCTGGCCTAGAAGATTTGATTCGCGATCTTTCAGTGATGAACATCACGATTGTATGGAGGCAAGGTTCTCCATGTCGGGTTAGAGTGCATCACGTCGGCAATCAGCATGAAGACCTCAAAATTCAGGTCGCACCTTCCTGGTCGGCGTACAAAGACACGATCATAGGGCGCGCTATTAGCATGTCACACAAACAGACCAACCTAAGTATGAACACCCCATACGTTGAGATGGTGATTAAAGACTACGAAGCACGCTTCGTGGCATCATTGAGCGCAGACGGCTCGCAGATCTTTTCTTCTATGCGCCTCAATCGCGTTGGAGACCCCGACTTAGACGATTTGCTCAAACTAGGCGTCATACCGACCTCTGACGTGCGTAACTTCTTGAAGATCGCTATGGCTGCTCGCTGCAATATTCTGTTTGCCGGTCCGCAGCAATCCGGCAAGACAACTATCTTGCGCGGGTACATCAACTCAGTGCCTAGAGACGAAGAGATTATGATTGTCGAGGATATTCCAGAACTAGGTATTGAAGATTCTGCCAGGCACGATGTAGTGCTTAACTTCGAGGCTTCGCCTCAGGCCCCGATGCGGGTTACCATTAGCCGCGCCATGCGCTACGTAGTAAGGCGCATCTTCGTTGGAGAGGCTCTCGATTCCGCCGTCCTGAACTGGCTGTTCGCATCCGTCAGACTCCGTGGTAGTGCATGTACACTGCACGCCGAAAGCATGGGTAAAGTATTTGAGGCAATCGTCGGTCTCAGCACTATCAATACAGATGGGTTCGCGCCTGTGCCTCGCGACGTGGTCTTGCGTAACGTTGCCGATGCAGTTGATTTCATCGTCTTCATGGAGCCGGAGGAAAGTCCAGACGATCCTCAAAAGTCCTTCCCAACCGTTAAGGGAATCTTAGCGATCGATGACCAGGTATCCTCTTCCGGTCTCCCCAAAAGCAGTGTGCTGTGGGAGTGGGATCCTAAAGCAAAGGCGCTCATTTGGGGTCAGTCCGGTCTGCCTGATCATATAGCGCGACGGTGGAGCTCCATTGGGCTTTCGCTAAACCCTGTAGGAGATCGTCCGCAGATCGTGGTAAACAACCCCTCCAAAGTGCCATCCTCCTTGATAGACATAGTCGACGAGACCTACGAAGCGAAGCGAGGACTGCACGCTGATCCGTCGTCGGCATTCTTTATTTCAGATGAGGGGCCTAAATAGCCATGCAATACGTGTTTATCTTACTCATAGCCGTAGCCGGCGCGTATATTGTTATGTCGCTCTACTCGAACCGCATGGACGCCAAGATCGAGGATACCGATGCCGTATTACATGGGCTGCTCCGCGAATCTGGATCGAAGTCACCGTTCAAGTTTTCGTCTACTCTGCTGATCGTCTCTATCGTTCTTGCCGTTGGTGCCTTTATACCAAGCGGAAGCTTAATTATCGCACTAGTAGTCGGAGTGATCACCTATATATCTGCGACCTTTGTCAGTCTTGGATCTGCCAATAGCCGCGCAGAAGACATAGAGGCAATGTTAGTTTTTGCACAGACGGTTTTCCCTCTGATGTCCTCTCCTCTAGCTCGCGGTGCAATCTTAGATCAGGCATCTTCGGTGCTCACCCCAAAACTACGCAAGGATCTAGAAGAGGTGCGCCAGTATGGAAGCCACAATTCTTTAACACAAGCTCAGATCATGCATCTATTCGCGGCGATGGAAAACTCATCAGAGATCGACCTAATCATGGCTATTATGGCGATCTCTTTTGATATCGGCACCACATCACTTGATACTTCTGTTGGAGACTCAGTCGTGTCTATTCTCAACGAATCACTGGACGGACTGATGAGAGTAATCCAGGATCGACAGGAGCTGCTGTTAGCTGGCAAAATCATCGTATACGGTGGCATCGGCATGCTAGATGTGGTCATGATTGGCATGGAGGGGATGGCGCCAGGAGTGTGGCACAGCGGAATCGGACAGGTATTTACGGTCATTTCTGCTCTGATAGTGTTGGGGGCAGCTACCGTGTTTCGCACTCTTGCTAAGCCGCGCACAACGCTTCGGCTCATCGATGCCAATTATGTAAACCGCAATATCCAGCAAGCGCAGGAGGCGAAGAAATGAACGCAGGCAAACTAATCATTAACGTTATCGCGTTGGCGATGGTCATCTTGCCTCCTTTGATCTTGGTATTCCCACGCCGCAGTACATCTCCTGGGCAGACGCTACTGCGTAACTACCCACAATTTCGCCTCTTTGCAAGAGACAGCGGAACCATCTTGACGATGCGTATGCTGCGTATCAGCGATACATGGATTAATCGGCAGGCTAGTTCCATCTACATCAAAGTGGCAGCTGGCGTTCTGATCGTTGGACTTCTGGCACACCTCATATTGGGGGCCAACATTGTGATTGTCCTAGCCATCTTGGTGGTGGTAGAGGTGGCGGTCATACCATTGCTAACGATCTCTCTACTCAAGATTGATTTACGTTCGCGTTTTCGTAAGGAGAAGGATGTCTATTCGCGAGTGATTACCAAGAGCTTGATCGTAATGGCAGCTCAGTTCCGCTCCGATATGACCGCTGAGGCCGTTATCAACAAATTGGCTTCAGACATGCCGAGCGCCGCTACGCAGCGATTCGTGGAGGACATCAAAACGTTCCGTCAGATCGCCTCTTCTAACGCAGGCGGACGAGAGGACGCAAACACGTCTTTGGGAAGTGCATTATTTGAACTCGGTAAGTTTTGGCAGCTAGGAACGGTAAGTTTGATAGGTCAACTGCTTCAGACAAAGGGGCTTTCAGAAGCGGATATCGCGGACCAGATGACATCGCAGGTAAGACTGGCTTATGCTCACGAGCTGCTTGAAGATAGTCGTTACTATAAATCACGAGAGGGGCTGATGACAGGCATCATGATGATCACCTTCCTGATTGTCTTACTGCTTCCGCTGATCCCCGTAGTGGTGAAGGCACTATCGTCTGGCACGCTGTGAAACCGTTAAAACCTTTTATTGTTGACTATACTAACTGCATGCAATGGCAGTCGATTAAGGAGAACCATGCTAATCATAAAGAGTAAACTTTACATGCGCGAGTTGGCAGAACGCCTCATTTCAAATGAGGACGGTGTAGTAGGAGAGATCTTTTTGATCGTCGCTATGGTTCTTTTAGTGATGGTTATTTTGACCGCGATCGTACCTGGCATCAAGTCCTTTGTAACCAATTCCATCAGTACCGTAGAAACCGGTATCACTAATCTCTTTAGCGGATTTTAAGAGACTTGTCTTGCGTCTCATCAAGGATGAGAGTGGCGTTATCGACCGTCTCCTCGCGATTGTCATTACATTTTTTCTTGCTGGCACGGTCATGGCCTTCGGCACCGTTCTTACATACATGTACATCGCACATTCGATCGATCAGACGAGAGCGAATCATGCTGCACTGCAGCTATCGGCAGGAGGAAACCCTGCTGCGGCGCTAGCTGCCGGTAGTGTGCGTCTTAGTTCGCTGGCATCTCTACAGCACGCCTGCACGGCATCGGAGTGTTACTATGCGCCTCCCTGTACAGTGCATGCGCTGGCTTGCGTCGTCTATGTCAATCAGCCGATACACGCCTTCGGAGGTATATTTCCTGTAATGAGTAAAGGAGTGGCGCCATGGCAGCCATAATCCAGAGCTTATGGCTAGAAGAAAATGGCGTGGTAGATGAATTCATAGGCATGATAGGTGCATTTTTCGCGACTATGGTGCTGATTCTTGCCTCTGTCCCTATCACTGGGATAATCCAGTCCGTATCGACAGTCAACAGCGCCGTTCGGCTGGCGGCGCAGTCTGCGCTGCCGTATGAGTTTCCTCTGCAGGCTGGTCAAGCAGAACAAGAAAGCAATGCGGTGTTCCAGGCCAGAACAGAGGGAGAAAACGTCAGCTGCACTCCTCTTGCTATCTCTATTCCTCGTTCTCGTGGTGGCTATTATAGCGTCAGCACAACGTGTCGTGTCGTTCCACTTGGGGTCAGAGCAGCGAGTTTTAGCATCTCGGTACACTCGTCCGTCAAGACATCTATCTACCAGGGGGCCTAATCGTGTCTTCGATGTTTGTCCTCATCGTAGAAGTGGTCTTGATTGCGTTTGGGTTCAATATCACCTACGACGTTGCGGTTCTATTCCACGGATATGACATCGCCGGCAACACCGCGCAGGTAGCAGCGAATGCAGGGGTATCGCAAGTTAGTTCGTATCGTGCCATCGGAGGGATAGACAACTATGTCGGCACATATGCACGGCAGAAGGCCGATGCTCAGATTAATGGGAACAATATCTCCGGCTCTTGTAGCGATATCAACAACAACACGGCGATCGCGTGTACGGTCACCTACGAGGTGTCTCTGCCAACTATATTCGGCACCCCACTTCATATTGCGGCGCGACAGACAGTAGTCAGCAAACCTGTCGATATAGGATACAGATCGCCTTACAGCCCCACTGCTTAATCTGTGATTTTGGTTAAAAGTGCAGGTCGGAGTTAATTTATGTCAATCGCTGTCCGATAATCAAGTATGACTAATGCGATCACTTACACCAGCAAGACAGACTTCGAAGCGGCAGTAGCTCGCGCCAAAGACGCAGCTCAATCGTACTACACATCAGACAGCATGACCATGAGTGATGCTGAGTACGATGCGCTACTCGACGCTATCGAAGAGACCCGTGAAGCTCATCCAGACTGGGATGATGGCGGTTTAACCAGCCAGGTGGCCGGTGGAGTAGCCGTAGATGGAGGTGTTAAGCACCCAACACCAATGCTCTCGATGGCTAAGGCAACATCTGTTGAGGATATTCGACAAATGATCGCCAGGCGGAGTTATGTTATCGAACCAAAGCTCGACGGTATGGCAGTGCGCGCCGAATACAAAAATGGCAAGCTGGTCTTAGCGGCTACTCGCGGCGATGGTATGACAGGCGAAGATATTACCCTCCAGGTAAAGAGGGGCATCAACGGACTGCCGGTCAAGCTGAACGCGCAGTTCACTGGCGATGTTCGTGGAGAGATCTATATGAGTGATGTTGACTTCGAGCAGGCCAACGAGCTACGTGTTGCTAGCGGTAAGAAGGCATACGTCAATCCTCGTAATGCCACTTCCGGCGCTCTTAGGGATGCCGACCCGAAGCTCGTTGCTCCGATGTCATTCGCGGCCTATGATGCAGTTGGAGAGTTTGGCGGAACAGACAGCTATCAAGAAATCATGCACCAGGTAGAGGGTCTTGGAATTAAGACCGCCTGCACTCTTATAGCTAGCATCGTCTCGGAGTCCTCATCAGAGTTTGCGTCCATCTTTGAGTCAGCGTCGCTAGCGGAAACCATCGACATGATTTGCCAGATGCGTCATAGCCTCGGATTTCCAATCGACGGCGCTGTCGTCAAGCTCGACTCTCTATCCGATCGTGAGAAGCTTGGCACAACGTCGCGTGCGCCCCGCTGGGCTGTTGCGTATAAGTACCCAGCCGATACAGCTACCACTGTACTGCGAGATATAGAGATCGCAGTTGGCCGAACTGGCAGGTTGGGATTCAGGTTTGTCGTTGACCCTGTTTTTGTCGGTGGTTCGACTATCAAGTATGCAACCGCCCACAACGCTGATTGGATCATGCAAGCCGACCTGCGAATTGGCGATACCGTGTGGGTTTATCGTGCCGGTGACGTTATCCCTCGAATTACGACCGCCGACATCTCAAAGCGGACACCGGACGTACAGCGATGGCAGCCTCCGACTGAGTGCCCACAATGTGGCGGGGAACTCGATAAATCCAGCATCATCTGGAGGTGTTTAGCGCCAGAGTGTTCAGTGCTTGGCAAGATAATCTATTTTTGCTCGCGTGACTGCATGGACATCGAAGGCATAGACACGGCAATCTCCGATGCACTGGTATCGTCAGGCTGGGTCGGAGATGTTGCCGATATCTATGACCTGACCGTTGACGGTATAGCCAACTTGCAGCTCGGAGAGAACCGCAAGGTTGGCAACAAGGTTGCTACAAAGATTATGGCCAGTATCGAGGCTAGCAAGTCACAGCCGTTTAATCGTGTAATTACGGCGCTCGGCATCCGCTCGACAGGGCGTAGTGTCGGGCGTTGGTTAGCATCGGCATTTGGCAATATGGATAATCTACAAGCCGCATCGGTTGCTGACATTGCGCAGATCGACAAATTGGGCGATGTGAAGGCGACCAATATCGTTAACGGGCTACGCGGGTTGGAACACGTTATCGCCCGTCTAAAGGCCGCTGGGCTATCTATGGAGCAGGCTAGCAAGAGCAACAACCTACCTCTAGCTGGACAGACGTTCGTAGTTTCGGGTGCGGTTCCTGGATATACCAGAACCACCATCGCAGAGCGGATAGAAGCGTTGGGTGGACGTGCAAGCTCAAGCGTGAGCAAGGACACCACGGCTCTGATCACCGCTGAGACAACTACCTCCAAAGCAGTTAAGGCGGCTCAGCTAGGAGTCAGGGTTATTGATCCGGCGGAGTTCGTGCGGATGATAGATGGGTGACATCCTGTTAGCTCAACTAACGATCATGCGACTCGATGGACTCAATTGCGTCTAGTAGCTTTTCGGCGGACTCACGACCGAACAGGTCGATTAGACGCGAACGGCCCTGTCGGCTACTCCTTAACTATATACGTATATGTGGCGATATCGCCTTGTAGACCGTCGCAATCCGGCGATCCGAAGAACGTCTCTTCCGATACGTCGACAAACTTAGAAGCATCGATATCGAGAGCCGAAAGGGCATCGCGCAATTCTTGCGCATCCTCGTCGTCTAGACCGCTCCAGTCGTTGTTCACCAGAGCTGAGGCCCAGTGGCTGTATAGGTCGACGGTTGTAGCTGACATTGTCCGCCCCTCTGTTGCTAGATT
>JAEHJW020005439.1_pt1 | contig 16759 bp, 36 predicted proteins | sample 9271431 | NCBI WGS metagenome assembly JAEHJW02 | reverse complement strand
CTAACCCCACTTTAGTATCATCTGTGTTAACGACTCTTTGCTAGCATTAACAATAGTATAATCTAATTCAAATTTTGAACCCGTGTAAGCATAGGTCCAACAACGAAGGAAAAGATCTAATTTGATATTATTCAGCTCTGCCCAAGCTGATATGTCGCGTTCCAAATGTCGAGTATCGTTGGGCATTTCTCTAGAATCGAATGATACTTTTAACATATTTTTTTTATAACAAGTATAAAGACATACAGTCGGCACACTAACTCCAACGCAGTAAAAATGCTGTAGCTGATTGCTCGTCGCGGAATGTCATCGAATTACCGTATCGTATATCTTCTGTATCAATATTGAATTCGCTGTCTAACCAAACTATTATATCTGCGAATTCTTTGCTCCAGACATTATCAAAGAAATGTGTTACTAATTTTTCCCAGTAAGGCTCTTTTGGCACAGTTATCATGGCTATCCTCAATTATACAATACTAATATTATACAATTAACTGAATTATTGGTCTTGTTCTTTGAGTATACCAAATATCCGTTTCTGTTCACGATAGTGCTCTAGTTTCCGTTGATATTCATCTGCCAGTTGCTGTAATTCTTCGAATTCTTTCTCTAGCTCAGGGTCTCTTTTCGGTTGAATGGGTATGCGCAAGGAGTCGCGTATCTCTTTTAAGACATCTCGGAGGCTTTCGCCGCCGAGCCAGATATCTCCAGATGCTTTGAGATCTTTGAGAGTTATCCCTTCATGAGATATTTCAACAGCAGGATTGATACTTGGGTCCGATATAGTAGCACGGGCACCGGTAGAGCCATCCCAGGTCATGGTATAGGCCCCTGATCCAATGCCAGTGACACTGGATGTTGGGATAGTTATATTCCTATATGTGACTCCAGCAGCTGTGAGATCAGTTACAGAGTATTTGTCTGACCATTCATCGTAAGCGTTCAATATAGTCTGTGTATTATCAGTGCTCATTTTTGACCTTTAGTATTCGAATATTACCTTTGGCAAAGTCCAGTGCTTCGGCAAATGTATAAAACCACTTGCTGACAGGCTCGCCTGTTATATTATCTCGCCAGCGATAGGCATGCGCATATCCATCCTTGGATGGTTTAATTTTTTCTAAATGCATATCAGTCCCATAAACTCTGATAATACCGGCCGAAAAACATAAGTCCGCGGCTCAGACGACGTTGGCCTTTTGTGTATGCTTTTTTATCCCAATCCTTCTTACCATCTGCCTGGACGGTATAGTATTGATCCGTCCAATCATCTTTGACTAACTGCTCGAAGGTCCAGATCATTTCTCCCAGGATCCAGTCCCAGCGTTGGTGTAGATTACGGTCTGCGTCCTCGTCTACGCCCGATCTAGGACTGGTACTGGTAGACCTAAGATATCGCGGAACATCAGAATCTGGTACCTGTGGCGATCCATGTTTTTCATCACGCAACTGTCGCAACATGGGCAAGATGATATGGGCCAAGGTATGATCCATACTCCAGGTATCCCAGGGATCTATCTTGACCTTTACTGTACGCTGTCTTCGATCATGCACCCATTGGCAAAATCTTAACAGTACACTAGGCCTGTCGTCGGGTCCAGCCAGCCAATCGCCAAATCGATCTACTAGCTCGTGGTCCCGATCTAACCAAAACAACAGTTTTTCTGCTATCTGATAAGGCCCAATCCAGTTGACATAAGGTCCAATCTTTACCTTCATGTTAGATGATTTCGCTGTTTTCGATTAATTTGAATTTAGCTATTTCCAGTGCACCTACTATTTTACTGACACTGTCGATAGCACTGTGTATGATACGATAGCTACCACCTTTGAATACTATGGCCACTACTTCATCGGGATCTTCTTCGATGATATCATCTATCAGTTCACCCACGCCATTTTCTCTACGCTTGACTTCTTCAAGGTTAATGATCTTGTCGTCCATTGAAATTTTCTCGGTTAAAAACTAGATTTTAGTGTATTTCGCTCTAGATGTCAAGGAATTTTCTAGACAGTAGCAACCAACCGATGCTGTTGATATCATGTTCGATCTCTTCAGTGACATAGCTTTCCTCTACGAAACCTGCTATATCCTCGATCATGATGCCCGAACCTGAACAGAACCACGTGGTGTATTCTTCTTTTTGTCTTATTTCTGCTATGATATTGGCAGAAGCAAGCCAAGTACATTCCCACTTGATATTGGACAGTATGCCCCATGCGTCTTCGGGTTGATAGGTATTGTTACAGAGAGCTGCGTATAGATTCTGCGCATAGATCACATCTCGGCGCACTCTATCAACTATAGAGTCGGAAATCTTTATATCTCTTTCGAGATTAAAAACTCGGCGTGGCATACAATTATTTAACAAAATCGTAAGAAATCGCAGCCGTAAAAAAGCCCGCAGACATCGCGGGCTGGTCTTGCAGTGGTCAGATTACTTATCTAAACCCATTGACATAGCACGATAGGCCAAGGCAACCATCTTGCGACTGGCCTCCCCGTATTTGTACTCAGTTACCGTAACACCGTTACCAGCTTTACGTGTGTTGGCATAGATAGCATAACCACGTTGACGGATGTTACTGATGGTTGCGCTGGGGTTTTTGATACCAAAACGATGAGCGATAGTGCTTTCGCTGAGTACTTCGCGATCTAACACCAAAGCTTTGAACAACTTACCCTGTTTGGTTTCAAGGTCGAAACGTTTTAAATTAAGTTTTACAGACATCTAAGTTCTCCTAAAATGATTACTGCTAGTTGATACTAACAGCATAGGTACATTATGTGCTAGTATTATTTTTAAGTCAACAGTTAATTTTGCCAAAATCGTCATAAATACAGTTACTAATCTTTTTTAAAGGAAATAAACTATGTCATACCCACAATATGGACAGGCCGATTATGTTAACGTTGCAGTTTCCCCAGAAACTGGACTGGCAAATTACCAACCAATATATCCAACAGCTCCAGTGACAGTAGTCGGTGGACACTCACCTATGTATGCTTATATATCGCCAGAAATAGGACGAGCATATTATAGTCCCATGTATAGTTATGAGCCAGTGACTGGAGTTGCTTATCACCAACCAATATATCCAACAGCCCCAGTGACAGTAGTTGGTGGTTATAATACACCACAGAGCTAGATAAATGGCTAACGAATCCGGGTACAACGAATCTTTTGAAAATTCGGAAATAGCTGACATTATATTTCCGAGTAATTGGCCTGAGGTTGGGTCAGCTAATTACCAACAACCTACCACTCCGCCAGTGGTAGGTGTAGCCGTAAAAACTCCTATATCTGTACCTACGCCTGAAACTGCTAGATCTAATCTCTCGCAACCGGTGTACATGATGTCAGAAACCGCAACGGCTGTGTATAACGGTAATCCCTATAACATCAATCCTGAGATCGGCGAGACAGTGCACGAACCATTCCCAACACCATTGGGTGTACAACCACACTTTAAAGATCCTACCGAAAACTGGTACTGGGTCTACGGTAATGGCGGCGGCTATTAGATCAATCGTCGTCGGTGTAAGGCACGGGATACCAACCTAATCTGGCTAGGTCTGCACGCACTTCATCGGTGACCGTACCTTCTGGTACGAATCCTGTTTCTTCGCGCCACTCTGTCGGATCACGGTCATAATCTGCTAGGCCACCCATACCCGAACAGTAGTAATCTAGATAATCCTCATTCTGATCTCTTAGTCTAGCTACGATACCGCCAGCGGCACGCCAGCTGGCGGTCCAGTATTGATCTTTGAGTATAGTCACAACATCTGCGGGTTGCCACTGCATGTTGCAAAAAGCAGCATATAGATTCTGTGCGTATCTGCGACTTGACTGTATCTTCTGCATGATCTCACTGTCGTTGGTAACAGCCCCTACGAGAGATAGCGAGTCCTCCATTATCCTATGCCTCTGCCTAGTATAGTACCATACACCGGTTGTTCTTCTGTCTCTAAGACAGTAAATCCTAGGTTTAATAGATAAGGTATTGCAGCACCGGATTTTCCTGAATAGTGCCCCCACCAACGATTGTACCAGGTATCATCACAGACTACTAAGCACTGTTTGCCCAATGCCAGGGTGGCTGCTACAATCTGAGCTAGATGTGCACGCTGGCTGTTAAGATTAGTCATATCCTGCCCCAGCATACGATAGCGTTGCTTCTGTTCAAGCACAAAATCTTCGGGCTTTTCTGGATGCCAATCCCAATCAAAATTGTCTAGATATAAAAAACTAATACTATTGTTGTGTGCAGGAAATTTTTTTAAAAATTCTTCGCCGGACTGATTAACGATCTCAACATTGTCTAGATTCATCCGGCAAACAAAATCACAATTATCGGGGTCTATATCTACGGTCCACAGGCGACGATCAAATCGTTTGGCCCACCCAGCGATGGTAGGAGTGCTACCGTCGTCACCATTACGGCTAGTTCCTATTTCGACAAACTGTCCGATACATTCTGGATCAAGTTGATCTAGATATTGTTCAGCACGACGATAGATCTGTCCCATGATTAACTAGATTTACGATTTCTGTTGTTTTTGTTGTAGACTTCTTGCTCAGCCAATCGAGTATAAAGCTGGGCAATAAATTTTCTCTGCGTAGGTTCTGTTGCCATCAAAGCCATCATAGTCTTAATAGGTTTCTTTAATAAAATAGATTTTGAATCATATGCCATAGTTATTCTCCTTTGTCGTTTTTAATAGTTGCACCATTGCCCATCATACCATACTGTTTAGCCTGCTCAATAGCATATAGCCTTTGCTTTTCTTGGTACTCGGATTCAGTTAATCCGTGCCAACCTATACACCGGCCAGTAGGACTGCGTCCACAGCCACAATCACCAATCGATTCCGTTACTCTTACTTGCATTGTCTTCCCCTTTACATGTACAATTTCTTCCTTGATCACAGTTACCAGTACAGCGATTCGTTATATTATCGTCCCATATGTATCGAAACATGGGTGTGACGTAACTGCGAAAAACCATACCAAATGCCCAACCCACGATAAAAAATACTATCGATTGATCTGTCATTTTAACTCTCCTAATATCTAGCTGCTAGGCTAACAAATATCAGCACATATGCCAGAGCCAACATAATTAAAAGACCTATAAGTACTGTAGCTATTTCTTTCATTTGTATATTCCTAAAATATCTTTGATATCAATCATGGTCATTTCAACAGATATTTCCGCTAACTGTTTTTCATAACTACCAAAAATTTCCAGCATATAATAATTGGCACTTTCATTCTCTTTATAACAACGATAAACGGATCCTGACATACCATATATGTCATAGCAATCGTCTTCCTCTTTGATCCTAACTATACCAGAATTTATCTTCCACGATTCGCCCGACAGATAACTACCTGACCAAGTAGCTATAATTTTATATAAGGGTTCTGTACCGATTGGTTCACCAGTTAGTTTTATTACACGCCAGTAATCTGGTACATAACTATCACTCATCGGTATTCTCCTTAACCCATGCCCAGGCCTGTTCTTGTGTGTCAAATAGTATACCTCGCTGTCTATATCTATCCTCACAGGCGCCGCAGACTGTTTCGTAAGATACGGCAGGGTTACCCTCTCTATCATGAGCCTGTGTCATGACATTGTATGCATGATCTAAATCTGCTACTTCGTGTCTACAGCTTAGGATAAACATGTTTCTACTCCTGTGCCAATCCTGGAAAAGGATATATGTCTGCGGGATTTTTCACTGTCTTGATATTATACAGTTTTCTATTGTCCCGTCCTATCTTATTGGCGACATTAAAATAGAGCCAATCAAAGTCTGTACCATCGCAGTCTGGACAATGATCGTTATATTCATCATCTTCCACACGATCGGAACTATCCCCAGACCACCCACACTTGCTATTGTTGCACTTAACTTCGGGTGGTGCTGTAGGTTTATCAGATGGTTTACTGGTATCCCACGAATAGCCTTGCCAAGAGATCATACCTGTGACTGGTCGTTCTTTGCCACGCACAAATTCTACAAACTCCTGTCCATTCCAGTATAATTCGCCATAGTTCTTGCTCCAAGAACCTTCCCAGACACAGCGATACCAGCCTGTGCGCACAGGCTGGGCTTTGGCGTATTCGACGACCGCAGAAGATTCGTGGTCGTCGGGACTGGGGCCACAGTGTGGAACACCCATTTCTTCATCAGTGGCTTCGACGTAACTAGCGATTTCGCCCTCATCATCCGTATAATAGAACGCAAAATCGCTGCCTTTACCATCGGTGCTCTGGCCATAGCTACCATCCAGCTCTTCTCCATCATATTCTACTGTACGGATGATATCATATCCCGCTAGACTATGATAGACTATTTTCAGTTTTTCAGCATCAAACGGTGCTGTCAATTCGAATTCAGTTTCAAAAAATGTACCTTTTTCTGAGCCGACGCCAACGAATACAGCCTGCTCTTTGTTGACATGATCTTCGACATCATCTGAGCCACTGGATTCTAGTGCACTGCCGTGCGCTTCGATATCGCACACTTCGCACTCTAGCAAGACATCACCTGATTCTGTTTTTATTTCAACGATACTGTCTAGATCTGCACCGTTAATATGGTCAATGTCGTCGCATTCATACCAAGATCCTTGCGAGAATGGTTTAAGATCTTCGGGCACGTCTATATAGTCCTCATCACCTTCCTCTGCATGATCCCAAGCATAGTCCGGTACGCTGACAAAATTCTTACGGAAGTATTCTACAGTCTCAGGCTTAACTCGTCCCATGGCGATCTCACCACCGTAACCATAGATTGTGATGGACACTGAGTGTGGGACAAATTTCAGTGCTTCAATGATCTTGTCCTGTTCCTCAGCCTTAGTTAATTTTTTCTTAGCCATTACCTCGTCCTTTTAAAGATACTTCATCCTAAACCATGTTTCTTTAGCATCGTCGTAGAAATCTAGTACGATCGTTTCATAATGTCCCCGCAGTAAATCTCCTGAGACAGCTTCCCTATGTCTGCGTACTGTAAAACCCAAGTTTACTCGTTGTGCATGTCGTATCAATAACCAGCTGGCAGGGTATTCTCGTGCCAGTTGATGGTATATCTCAGCCCATTCACCTTCGGTGAGCTCTATAGAACCAGCCATTAGATCTTTTCCCCGGGTTCAAATCCACGGAATCGCAGGAATCTAGGAAAGCGTAAACTGTAAGTACCATCTTGGTTTTGCGTTACAGCGTCAGCACGTACTTCAACGATCTGACCAATAACACTAGACCTGCTAGTCCAAATGCTATTTCTAAGATCATCAGTGAAGCCACTACCAACATTGACGGTAATGTCTTTCCCGTCGTCCTGTCCTCGACAAACCAAGGCACCAAGTCTACCCTGATTCTTTCCAGTGCCCTCTTCAACATCATCGACCTCCAAACTAACTTCGATAAAAGGTTTCTGTTTAAGCCAGCTGACTGTGCGTTTGCATTCATAGACTGCATCGGGATCTTTGATCATGATGCCTTCATAACCACCAGTGATCGCCTGTTGATTAATCTCTGCGAATCTATGCTGACCTTCTACAGTATCTAGATCCACCAGTTCTTGACCTACTACTGTTACGTTAGGCATGTTATCTAGGATATGACTTAACCATGCATTCAGTTGCTGTGAACGAGCCAGCTGTGTCATAGTACCCACGCCTGCTTGGAATTCACGCAGGCTGACGAAATCAAAAAGATTCAGCACAGCGTCCCCGCTCTGTACATCACTTTTTCTGTGTACTTGTCGCATGAGATCCTGGAATGAAGCTGACATGACTTCGCCATCAAACACCACAGGTTCTCGTAAAAATTTCGCATGCTTGGCAAACTGTTCGCGTATATGCGGGAAGTTTACCAGTTCTTTACCATTGCGGCTAAATTGATCAACATTACCATTGGGATAAACGATAGTAATAACCCTGACTCCATCCAGCTTAACTTCAATGAGTTTACGCCCAGTGATCTTGTTTTCATGATTAGCCCCATCGTGAGCTAGTTGACATCCAAACACAGGTATAGCATAGTCTAACTGTACTTTTTCTGCGATCTTGTTGATGGTTTTTTCGCTGACACCACAGCGTAGATCTTTGATAAGGATGCGACGATACCAGTAATTCCATTCGTCTGCTGTAGCTGTTAGGCGCATGTGGTTGACTGCTGTGATGGCAGCATTACCTGTCAGCTCTCTGCGTGCTAGCCTGTCTAAGGTCATGCGGAACACTTCTGCGTCTAGCCCGCGACCGGCGCCGGTCTTTTCTTCCACCTGGCGTATACCAAAAGTTAACATAGGATCTAGTGCATAGCGTACTCCTGCAAAAAATATAGCATTGCCTGCCAGTGCTTCGCGCTCGATAACCGACTCTTTGAAAGTACGGCTGTTGTCGCTTTCTAGTTCTTGAATGACTTCCCATGGTTGCATGTGCCTGCTCCTAAATTCTTAATATACATATATTATACTATTTTGATATTTTTGGGTCAACCAAAAATATATCATTGTTTTGAAACACAGATGTACTTGTTTTGGTACTTGATCTGCAGATCGATACCAGCTTTGATCTGAGGAGTTATCGTAGCAAGGGACAATTGGGACAGGTAGATGTCCCTTATGGCATTTTGGCAAGCGGTCTTATTGTCAAATTCTCCCATGAAAGAATGGGCTAACACCGCAATAAGAATAAACTTCATACCAATATCTCCTAATCACTTAATATACATATATTATACTATTTTGGTATTTTTGGGTCAATCTAGAGATCTGTTTCTTGTTTTTTATCGTGTGGCGTTAACTTGAGATCGTCTACTCCATCTTTGTACCAAGCGGTGACTTCATCTTCGCCTGTACCATTTTCTTCTTCGTACTCCTGTATGCATTCAACGATATTAAACGCCTGATCCAATTCCGGTGGTAACTCCCTGGCTGCTTCTCTAGAAGTCAGGTCCGACAGGTCATAGTGATCTTCTAGATCATCTTCAATTATACCACAGATACCCATGCCAGCTTCGTAGTAATAGGCTAGGATGCTGAAACCTTGGGCCTGAATTTTACGATACCATTCCAAGGGTGGGCTCCAGGCAGTTTCAAAGTAGATGGATAATGAATAACCACTATCATCATGGTTGACCCGACCGTCAGTATGTATGCTAGCGGCGTCCCATTTGGTGCCCCACTCTTCGACGCAGAATGCGTACCAATCCGAATAACCATATTTTTCTTTCAAAGATTCGGCATTGGCGTCCCGGTTAGGCGATACTGTATTGCGCAGTTCATCAGGAATGGGCACAAAGGCGTCAAATAACTGATCCTTTTGACAGGCTTCTAACACCTGTTGTATCTTCTCGATTTCTGCATGCTTGATATACAGTTGGTTACAGGTCCAATTTGGCACTTTCGTCTCCTGATAATTGTTGCCAGACATATTGTCTGCCCCACGAATTGTAAAACTTGGTCCTACGACCATCCGAATCTTCGATCCATGCGTCCACTGTTGCATAGTTACCATAGGCCTCCGGTGGTACGCATTCTAAAATACAGTCTGCGATATCTGCCAGCATGCGCCTATTCCATGCGTCTGCACGCAGTGCAGCCCCCATAAAATCGTTGGCTAGGACGCTGTACATGAATCCACCGGGCCGGAGCCCATGTAAAAGATAGTTTTCCAAGGTTTTTACTACATAATCTGAGAGACCCCGTGCATACTGTTCTTTGATTATCTTAGGGGTATGGGATGAGTCAGTTAAATTATAATCACTATTCATAGCAGTTTTCCCCTATTAGCGATCTTTCGTCCAAGTTTCGATACGCCCATCATCGCGGATCACTGTTAATGTTTCAGGTCTACTATAACGGGTAAATTCTGGTTCTCTCCAACCCTCCATCCAGCCTAATAACAAGACTACTACTAACGACAATATCAAAGCCCACCAGCCTGCGAACCAACCGGTGAATATACAACAGAGATAAAAAGATGCTAGTATGTGTGGTCCGTAGAATTTTTTATCAATGACGTAAGATATAGTACCAAAAAGAGCTAAAATAAAAACAGTGTACCAATTAAAAAGTATATCGTAGATGTCCATGATCTATCCTTTAGATATAAAATCGTTCGCCTGACTTGTGGAACTCGAGATAATCGTAGACACGCTCGCGCACCACGGTATCTGTAGCCTCACCAAATCTTGGATGTTCAGCTAGGTGCTGTAGTCTCTTCAGGACCTGGCGCCAGTCATAGTAATACTTTTGTGCATTGATGCACAGTTGATATATAACATCGTTGCCTTCTTCTGTGAACATACCAAAATCATGTGTCATTGATCTTCTCCTTGATCCTTAATATATGTATATTATAGACTTTTGGTAATTTTTTGGTCAAATGCTTAGTCCAATAGGGTCATGTAAGCGGCAGAATTATTTTCGATGAACCAATCGATACACTTTTCTACGGTCTTATAGTCCTGGATCAATTCGGCACCTAGGCTGAGATCGTAGACAGCTACTTCTTCTGCGGTCAACAGGATTTCTTCACCGGTAAAGCGATTGGCTATTACTTCACTCTCGTTGCCAACGATGATGCCAGGGAAAATTTCACGGATGGATTGCGTCATGACCAGCTCCTTTTATTAGTTTATAAGTTATATTATAGATTTTTGGAATTTTTGGGTCAACCAAAATTTCTCTATAGAAAGTACTTGTTCAATAGCACCGAATCAACTTCAAATTCTTCTTTAAACTTTAAATTAGGATCAATATCTATTAGTATATCTAATACTTCTAAATAAATCTTATTAGATAAAAATAAGAAATGTTTTCTATTATGCGTGTTTATATCTTTAGCAACGATATCAATGTCATCTGGGCAGGTTCTAAGAGTGTTAATTATTTTTTCTGCACGTTCAAAAGGATATTCAACTTGATCGTAGGTCTCGTCAATATAATCAGAATACGTTTTAAAACCTAGATTCTGCAATTTTTCAAGACAACCTTGTGCGCTATACACCACAAACGGATGTCCCAGCATCAACGATTTATAAATTTTTTCAGTAGGAAAAAATTCATTCTGTGCAGTTTCGCTGATCATGCCTAATCGAGTTTGATAATAATGACTAGGTAGATATGCATAAAATCGAAAGTCCGGATGCACAAATGGGTCGGGCCAATCGTTAGCAGGTTTATGCCCTGAGTCGCCTTTGCCACCACGATGGCTCCATATGCTGTTCTCTAATAATCCAGCCTGTTGATACAATCCAAAGAAATGTTCCCTGTTGATACGATACTCACCGTTGAAAAATAAAAATTTGTGTGTTTTTATCGCTGTATCTATTTTATGCCAGGTATAAGCCAATCTTGCTAGGTTAAATTTGCTTGAGATTATCCAGGAAAAAAAAGTAGATAAATTGTAGTTTTTCACAAAACCATCGATATCCCAATCCCCACATTTGACTAGGTATGCTTCGATGCCTTTTTCTTTACATATGTCAACAGTAGGGCAAAAGCTAGCACTAAGGGTAGCATAGCTTTCGCTAGGGTAATAAAAAACTATTTTATTATTCCTACAGTCATTTAAGATAGCTAATGCCAAATCGTTCCCTGGATCCCCGACAGAGGTTTCCATAACAAAACAATCTGTTATAATGATGCCAGATTCTGGTAGATCGTCTACAGTTGAATATCTATAGTCAACCCCAAACAAATCTAGCACTGTGGTCAATAAACTTAATTGTGATTCAGCTGGTCTTTTTAGAGGATGCGCTACTATTGATATCATGTTTTATCTATGGAACGTTATCTTTTTTGTTGATGCACGGATTTCTTTATATTCATATTTCTCAGGGAATAAACTACACTGTGGAATTGGTTCTTCGTTGTTGATATTATTAATAAATTTGGATAGTCGTTGATCATCCCAATCGGGCCCAGCAGGTTCATAATTTTCAATCAATGCACGTTGTTGTTCATTGATATCTACTAGTAGTTGTTTGATAAAATCTGGACCCACAGTTACCAATGGGCATTTATATAATTTTCCCCGAGAAAATAGATTGCATACATTGGTGATATAAAAACTGATCTCGGTTATTTTATGTTTCTTCATTAATGTATTTAATATTGAAGAAATTTTAAAGATTAAAATGGTGGGTCGGGTGGGATTTGAACCCACAGTGGACTTTCGTCGCTGGATTATGAGTCCAGTGCCTGCAACCATTACGGCGTCCGACCCGGAACTTGGAGCGGCCAGCGAGAATCGAACTCGCAACCTAACCTTGGCAAGGTCACGTTATACCATTTAACTATGGCCGCAAAAATCTGGCGGGCTCTGAGGGAATCGAACTCCACCTTTGTCATAAATAATACTATGAAATGCTTAACCTGTCAATCTAACTTACTGCTCAAACATCAGAAAAAATTTTGTTCTCGTTCCTGTGCTGCTACTTTCAATAACACAGGCAGGCGACGTCATTCAAAACCAACCTCTATCCATAGTATAGTTAAAAATTGTGTTACATGCGGGAAAGCATCGGGACATAGAAAATATTGCTCCGATACTTGCAACCCAAAAAGATTAAATCTAACACCAGAAGAGAAATTAGCCAGAAGCAAAGCCATACATAACGAAGCATGGCACCGATATATGGCTAAACGCAAAAAACAAACTCCTGATAATGTCGATATAAAAGCATTACAACAATTCTATCTAAACTGCCCAGAAGGGTATGAAGTAGACCATATCATACCAGTATCTAAAGGTGGATTACATTGTTTAGAAAATTTGCAATATTTAACTATAAGCGAAAATCGACGCAAATCTAATAAAATATTGTAGTGGCACCCCCGCACGGTACTGACCCGCGTTCCTCAGTTTTGGAGACTGATACATCACTTTAATGCTTCGGGGGCGTTGTTAAAACCCTTCGGCGGAGAGTACAGGAGTCGAACCTGTCCAACTGTTGCCAGTTGACGCCTTAGCAGGGCGTTGCCTTACCGCTCGGCCAACTCTCCAGAAAACCATATTAAAGCACACTATTGAAGGATTTATTTACCGCTGAATCTAGTCCTTTCCAGCGTCACTAATAATGTGCTTTAATATGGACTAGCCCCTACGCCGGACCATATTATCTTCCGGTCTCAACACCTGCGGGCGACAACCCTAGGACCTTAATATCCAAAAGTAAACCCGGTCCGCCTTTTACTTCTTTTTTCGCTCGGTGGGCAGTTATCTATTAGGGTTTATTGATAACCTAAGCCTAGCGGGATATTCTGTTATAAAGCATAATATAAAAGGAATACACGGCGCCAGTCTGATTATTTCTACAGTCTAGCTTCTGTCCTTTACAGCTTTTTCCGCTGACAATGCTTTTCATACCCTACTGGACCGACTTGCTAAGTGTATCCACACCGCTTGTTATTTTCATAAAGACTATACCTGTGTATAGCTCGGTTTCCATCTACTATCTTATTCACCATTGTCTTAGTATATAGCTTTTAACTGAGAGATCGTTGTAACTAGAAACACAACATAAACTTTTAACCATATTAAAGCACACTATTGAGCCGTTGATCAGGCATTACTCATAATAAAATTATGTGCTCAGATCCTCTCCGCAGCGTTACCTACTGTTCCCAGTAAAATAATGTGCTTTAATATGGCCGATGATTTTGACTACCCTTCTGGCCCACGGTCAAGTTCTGCCAGCTGCTTCTTGGTCACTACTCTAACAATCCACCTTCTACCCCGTTGTTGATCCGACCCATCTGATCAGGATATCCAAATCAAACCTCGGAGATAGCGTAAAACTGTTATTTCATAATCATCACCATATTAAAGCACACTATAGGAACCTAACAGACTATAGCCAACCGGTTCCCGCCTACTACCGCATGTAGCCTAAGACGATAGTGTGCTTTAATATGGTTTGATTGTTAAAGAGCAGGTGTTGCTTAATTAACTATAACTACTATTATACAGTTTCGGCTATTTCTGGTCAACTGTAATATTATTGGTCTCGGTAGCAGGATTCGAACCTGCGACCTCTTGATCCCAAATCAAGCGCACTACCAGGCTGTGCTATACCGAGATAAAACCATATTAAAGCGCACTATATATTAGGTTTAGACCTGCTTCTTTATCCCTAAATTTTTTAGAAGTTTATCTCTTCTTTTATATATCGCTGCATTAGAAATTCCTAACTCCTTTTCTAATTCGCTTATTCCTTTTTCTTTTAATAGCTTTAATAAATCAATGCTATCCCAATCAACTTTTCTACGATTAGTTTGAGCACATTTAACACTACAATATTTTGATTTAGCATGCTTTTTTGTGCCACATACTGGACAATCATTATATTCTAAAACTTTTTTAATATCAAGATATTCATCGTTAAATGTTTCATATTGTGCTGGTAGTTCTCTAATACCAGCATGTATTTCGCTGTGACAGTTATGGCATACTAAAATACATTTTTTTAATTCTTCAACTATTTTAATCCACGATTTTGGGTTAGCTCTTATATCGCCGAATCCCATATCTTTTTCATTAGGATCAATGTGATGGAAAGCAAGTGCTTTATCACACTTATCATACCCGCAACATTGACATTTTCCACCCATGGCCTTTACCATTTTATTTTTGGTATTTTCTCGCCATTGCTTTACTCTCAAACTCGATATTGACATATAACCTCTAACCTTTACTTTATTTATATAAGTATTTATGGTTAGAGGTTATAATCTTGGTGCCCAGGGCGAGACTCGAACTCGCACGTCTTTCGACAATGGCTTCTAAGACCATCGTGGCTGCCATTACACCACCTGGGCAGATAAAACTTGGCACACCCAACCGGATTCGAACCGGTGTTGCCGCCGTGAAAGGGCGGTGTCCTGGGCCTCTAGATGATGGGTGCCTTATAGAAAATAATTATAGATAAAACAACAATGTCCGTCAACCGGTGCCTCCGGCAGGAATCGAACCGGCAGGCCGTAGGGCGGCAGATTTTAAGTCTGCTATGGTTACCAATTTCATCACACCCGCATGTTTAACTAGCACATCAAACTCAACTATTGGCAGGGATACAGGGACTCGAACCCCAACAGACGGAATCAAAATCCGTAATGCTACCATTACATCATATCCCAACTGAACTGGTCTCTCTAGAAAGATTTGAACTTTCACCACCTGGTCCCAAACCAGGTACGCTGCCAGGTTACGCCATAGAGAGATAAAACTGGAGTGTGCGGCAGGAATTAAACCTGCATAAAACCGTTTTGCAGACGGTTGCCTAATCATTCGACCACGCATACATATTAATTGGAGCGGAATGTCGGAATCGAACCGACAACTGATGCTTGGAAGGCACCGGTTTTACCATTAAACTAATCCCGCAAAAACTTCAATACGCACTTACTTGAATGCGTGTAGTAAAATACACCAGTTGGATGCACTTTACTACCAACAGTTTTTACCAACTCGGTTATCGCCCGAGCCTTCCCATCCCTGTCTACGCCCTCATTAATAGCCTGGTTTATTGTGCTGGCAGGATCGCGTTTCCTATCACACATGCTACAAAACAAAAAACCCTAGTCTTTCGATCTAGGGTCCTTTTAGTTAACTGTATCCTATGTTATTCTATAGAATGTCTCCTAGCAGGACCCGGGGTTTTCTTGGTTCCGGACGATTCATTGAATCTGAGCCAATATTCGTCCATGAGGAACTGTATGTCCCCTGCATGGGTTTGTTTTGGCAATAATGTTGATTCAACTGTTTCATCTTCATCCTTAAAATCGTTTACTGTCCTACTATTATATTTATTTATTTTTTTATTGTCAACCGTTGATAAAATATTTAACAACCATTTATATCTCTGCTGTCCACTATCAGTTCATCTACGGTACTGGTGGCCTGTACTTGCAGTCTTTCAATCTCGTCTGCGGCTTCTTCTAACAGGTCAGCGATACGATCTCTAGCACCTTCCTCAACACTTTTACGTCCGGGAATCTGTCGTCTGATTTCTGCACGTCGACGCAGTCGGTACACTAGGCTCTGCTGTTCTACTGGTAAATGGCTTTCATCTTTCATCGTTGACTCCAAAATGTTCTTTTATTAAATCACCTAATGCAAAACCACTGACATGACCATTACAGCCAGCGAGTTCAGCACATTCCTGGACAACCAACTTGGCGAACTTTTCAACAAAATCTTCATGTTCTATCCATAGTTGATCATCCACCGTTGTTAATACAGTCATTTGACCACGTGCATCTGCTGCTAATTTTAAAATTCGTTCATTCATCTTTTAACTCCTGTTCGGTGACTTCTGTCCATCGCGGCTTCGGATCCAATCACGATTTGGCTCAGGACCTGATTCTGACAAGTCTTGAGCAATCGGAAGACCCGTTCGCCGGTGTCAGTACCAGCAGCCTCTTCGTTGATTTCCGCCAGAATGCCCAGCAGCATCTTGGCTTGGGCACCGGTCAGTTGGATATTGAATTGTTGGGACAATTTGATTCTCCTGTTTGTTTACGCTATGTATGTATTATACCATTTTGGCTATTATGGGTCAACCGAACGATCATTCCAATGACGGACTACTAATTTACCAATACTTCTTTACTTCTTCTTCGTTAGTGTAATCTACCCAACGATCCTTTTCATCGTTCCAATGACGGTTGTCGCGGAGTTCTATGCTCAGGCAGTATCCAAACAAGTTGATATTAAACCTCGGACCC
>JAEHJW020002616.1_pt1 | contig 16762 bp, 24 predicted proteins | sample 9271431 | NCBI WGS metagenome assembly JAEHJW02 | reverse complement strand
CACCCCAAATTAGGCGACGGGCGCTGCCGGCGTCTGCCGCGACACAATATGGGCCGTTAGCTCAGCTGGTAGAGCAGGAGACTCTTAATCTCTTGGTCGTAGGTTCGATCCCTACACGGCCCACCAATTAAATCAAGGAGTTGCGCGGGTTTCAGTTCTGTCTCTTGGTGCCCGCCTCCCTTCCCGTAGCACATTCGTAGCAGTGCGGTAATTCGCACTCGCAGCCATTGAACCTCTCGGCGCGCTGCCCTGGAAGCGCCGCCCGGCCGCGTCTCTCACGGCCGAGCGGCTTACCGCAACCGAACGCAAGGGGTCAATCATGGCTATTTCCACTGCTACCGCTAGCGCACCTCACGTCCACGACTGTGATCGCACTGACACCCGCATCCGCGCTTTTCTCGCCAGCATCAGGCCGCAGCCGGACCGTTGCCTGCCCGCCGATACCGAAGCGCGCATGTATCGCGGGCACGCTTTGATCGAGCAGCTCGCGGCTCATTCCGATGGTGGCGACGCACCGAGCTTGGCGCTCTCGGTCGCCGAGGTCGCGGACGTGCTGACCCTCCTGCACTTCTCGGAGCCCGTACAGCCGGCTACTTGGTGGAAAGATGATGCCGAGGTCAGCCACCTGTGCGGTTTGGATTACATCATGGAAGCCCTCGAGGATTCATTGCGCGAACCGGGGAGCGCCGAGGCGCCCGGGCAGAAGGCGCTCCCCATGCGGACGGACCGGATCGGCCCGGCGGTCTCACGCATCTATGAGGCCGCGTCAGTGATCGAGCTGGCCGAGCGCGCGGTGCAGCGGTTCAGCGGCGACGAGGATGCGCTCAAGATCGTTGAGGAGTTGAGCGTGCCGGCTGGCGCCATCCGCACAGCTCGCGCGCTGCTCCTCGAGGTAGCGGAGCGGCTTGAGATGGTGGCCCACGAGGCCGAGGGGGAAACCTCGCCGGACTGATCCCTGCGCCCACGATGCCGCACGAGGCGCCCCCGAAAGGGGGCGTCTTTTATGGCTGTGATTCAACCCACTTTTTTACAATCGTCTCCATCTTCGCTTTTGCTTCAGATTCTGTACATCCCCATGTCTCGCCAAACTCATGAGCGATCCTTCTTTTTTCGCCATTTTCGGTCACAAATAAGGCCCGAACTTTGCCGGCATATTTAAGTCCACCGGGTAGCGGCGGTATTATTTCGTTAGCTATCAGATGCAACTCATCAATTTTCATAGTTCCAAAACTCCTATGCGGTTTTGACGGCTCAAGAAGTTTTTTTTCGCCCTTAGGCGGCGGAAACAAATAACAGCACCACGCCATGGGGATACGTAGGACCATTTCCAGCATTTCAGCAATGCAATCGGCACTGTTATTCGTTTACGGTGCCTTAGCTCCGCGTTGCAATCGTTTCCATATCGCCGAAAACTGACTCAACATACGAGCGCCACTCTCCATCAGCGGACGGTTCCATCGTTTCTGCAGTCGCTGCACCGCTCGTTCAACTATCTCAAACACAGACTGGCCGGGCATGCCCGGGCGCTCCGGTTGGATGATGCGTCTCGCGCTGGCAATCCCTTGGCCAACCTGAAAATTCGCCGCCATTCCATTGCCTGCCGCGCTTGCTTGCGCCGCCGCAGTAAGTGCGCGGTTCACAGCTTCTGCTTGCGTGATGTATTGAACTAATGCAGAAGTCTCATTTCGTCCCAGCAGGCCCTCTCCTATCAACTTTGGGTATCCTCCTTCAAGCATAACCATCGGGACTCGTTCCGCGAGGGCCCCAGGGTTTTTAGGTTGTAGCAACTTATCAAGGACACCCTTTGCCTGGCGCATCTCATCCTGGATTGCCGCCAACTCTCCCCGACGCTCTATGTTGCGCTTGTTCCAGTTCAGATATACTGGAATCACGCTTGCCGCAACGGCACCCACCAGCGCGCCGAGTAGCGCGCCGCCGCCGCCTTCCCACCACGCAATATGGTTCATCAGCGCCATCCCGGCCGATTATGATCACACGGCCGCAGCACACCACCTCCAGCCGCAGCCGCGCCCATCACAGGCCGTGAGTGACGGACACAACGCCGCCAGTGCCGGGATTGACGTAGAGTCCTGAATAGATGGGCGCGACGATCTCAACCGGGCCGGCGGTCGTCGGAATGGCGCAGATGAGCGTGCTGGCGTCCGCTGTGCCGTTCGCTGTGTCGTAGACCCCACCTGCGGCGGTAGGAGCGGTATTGACGAAAACCCGCCACACCGTTCCGCGACCCGTGGTGATCTGAGTTGCGGCGGTGACGTTGAATGCGACCTTGGCGCCGCCCGGCCCCGGCACGAAGCCGGCTGTCTGTGGATATGTAGCCATGTGTTATCTCATGTGGACTTATCAGTTTTCACCCGCCGGAACCGCCTGAATCACGGTGATCCAATCATCAGCGTCAAGCCCTCGGAATTGCCCGACGGCCCGAAGTGCCGTGACGATGAACTGCCCATTGAATGTCAACTGATTCGCGTTTTGCAGCGCGGCAGCATGCGAGGTCGGCGCCGTCAGAACTGCGCCGGGTCCCGAGATATCGCCTTGTGGCAAGGTGATGAAAGAGCCGACCTTGATATCGGCTCTCATGGTGGTGTTTATCGTGAGGGTCGGCGGTTCCAGCCAAGTCGGCTGTCCGATCAAATCATCGAACTTCAATGCGATGACAGGACCGACGCTGGAACTGTAGTCCGTAACGGTGATCTCTGAGCCGTTGAAATACAGACTCACGCCGGGATAGTCCGGTCCCAAGGCGCTGTTGTGACGCGTCAATTCGTGAACGAAATGCGAGAGCCCGTTTGCGGTCCGGACCGCGTGCAGGATCGGTTGGTCGGTCATCAGCAGCGTATTGACCCTCAATGTAATCGTGGCGTTCGGCCGCGCTACTTTGAGCGTCTGGGTGATGGCGCTCTCGAATGACTGCCCGGGCTGCCAGTTAAATACGATGTTCCCCGGATTCTCCAGGGTGTAGGTACTCGGGACGATCACCAGGTCAAGCGTCTGTTCCGTGCCCTGCCAATTCCCAAAGGCGCCAAATACTGTTGCCGTAACGAGCTGGCTCGGGGCGGGTTGGTTCGCCGATAGTGGCATGCCGCCCTTCATCCCCGCCGATAGCGTGAGCGCCGAGCCGCTGAAATCCTTGGCCTGTCGCAAATCCTCGATACTTACCCCGTGGACGCTGATGACCGTTCCGCCACTTGGAGTGTGGCCGGGGGAAATCTGAAGGTCGAAAACGATGTCCTGCGCCTGGGCGTCGAAGCTCCCACTCGGGAAGCTCGTCCACCTTCGGCCTAATCCTCGGCTCTTTGCTCCGTTGGCCGGCAGGTTGCCACTTGGCGTCTGGAGGATCGTCCCATTGGCCGTCGTTGGTTCGGTTACGAGGTCGTAATATCTCATTGGCGCACCTCAGAACCGGCTGACATGCGTGGCAGTCGCAATGCGCATTCCGGCCGGGGATTGAGCGGTGATCCTCACCGACTGCATGCCATCGATAATCGCATTGCGGATGGCGTTGGTTAACTCGTGAAAATCTCTATGGCGCGGATTCTCAGTCTTCTCGATCCCCGCAACGAGTTTTGCGAGTACATCGATATTTTTTAGATCGAGCTTTTGGTTGCGACCAACGTGCATCCAGCCGGATATATCGGAAATGTGTGCTGATAAATTCTTGGCGTTCCGCCCTTCGTATGTGGTGACTAAATTCTTGATGGTCGGCGCGCCGCCATAATGTAACAAGAGATTCGCTATTGCCAAATCGCCGGCAGGCATTGATGCGTACTTGCGATACATCTTCACGCCATCGATGATCGGGTCGATGTTGCCGGGGTCGTTATACTTGCGCCAGTCCTTGGCATTGTGGTAGAGGCCGGGAATATGCGCTTGTGGGAGCAATCCGTGGCGCTTCTGATACTGATGGATGTTGAACTTCTTGTGGGATTCTGAGCCGCCAAGTCCAACGGTTTTTTCCACGTCGTGCCAGGCTTTCGCCATATCGCCGATGGCGTTCTCGGTGTGATTCTCCGCCCAGCGGTAGGCGGCTGGAATCGCCAAAAGAGCCTTTGCGGCCATCATCGCGGCGGAGCCAAGATCGCCTAAGTCTTCCCGCAGTGTTTTGCTTTTCAGAACGTCCTTGAACTCCAGGAAGTCGCCCTTGATGTCGGTGATGATCCGGCCGACTTCCTTGCTGTTCATGAAACTATCGATGAACGATACGACTTTCTTCGACATCTCCCCGATCAGCGGAGCGAGCTTCACGAGCTTATTGATCAGCGCGGTTTCAATCTCACTGCCGGCGGCATGGAGTTGGACGGCGAGTTTTGCCCAATCGGTCGCCGTTCTCCCCGGAATCTGCAATTGTCGCGACGCTGCGGCCATGCCGGAAAATGACTTTTGCAACTGCGTCTGGTGCGTGTTCGCCATGCGCCTTGCGTCTTCTGTGCCGACTCCCAAAATCTGCGTCATGTATGCCTTGAGAATGCTCTCAATCGGCACACCCGGCTCATTTTTCCGGGCATTGAGGTAGACCGATCGGATACGTTCTAAGACATCCTCGGCGAACTTCATCCGGTTGAGGTTCGGGTTGTCGTACTGGGCGGGGTTGAATCCCAGAGCAGCCAGGGCGGCCATGCCTTGGGGACTTCTGCGAGCATTGATGATCGCCGATAGCGTCCCCGAGGGATTCGACAGGTACGGCTGCATGTAGGTGGTAAACGCCTGTACCTGCCCAATCGGCATCCCCAGACCACGAGCGGCCTTCTGGCGCTGCATCGCGGCATTCGCCAGCTCGTCGATCCCAAAGAGGCCGCCGGCAAAGCCGATGCCACCAGCGGCTAATGCGAATTTCCCGATCTTGAGGCCGAAGCGTGCGACCCGAGAAAGCCCTCTCTCCACGCCGTGAATCGAACGCTCGAACCGCGCGAGCTTCGCCTCGCTCGCGCCAATATGCTTCGTGACTTCGGCCCAGGTTTTCCCCATAGCCTCGGATGACTTGCGAGCGCGTCCAATTGCCTTGTCCAACGCCTCGGTCGCCGCTCGAGGTTTGTTGGTCGCAACGTCGAAGTGCTTCCAGACTTCGTTGAGCTTCTGAGTATTGTCCTGATACTCTTTGAAACTCTCCATGAAGCGTTTCCACTTCTCGTCTTGAATGTCGATGTCTAGAATGGGGCGCATATGAAACCTCGTCAGAATTAGTTGCCGGCCACCGATCCAACAGACCGCGCCGGCTTTCGCTCACGTCCGAAGTAACGACCCGGGCCGCTCGGGGAGGACGGCATCATGAATGCCACAAAACCGTGCGCTCGGGTTGCGGGTGTTTTATCCGTCGCGACACCGCCCGCTGGCCGCGCTCGCCGGAAGTGACAGCGAGATGGCAACGTCTCAATCAATTGCAACATCCGGGTCCTCGCGCAGGCGCCGTAAGTAGGCGATTTCCGCGCTGATGACGGGGCGCAACTCAAATTCTCTCGGCTTTGCTATCGAGCACAAGCTCGAAAACTCACCCGGAACGCTGCCATTCGGTGTTCCATATAGCTTGTGCCTCAGCGCAACATCCTTCAGCGCCTCGACGCGCGTCGAAAACGCGGCCAAAACAGCAGCAGCGGCGCGAACTTCGGGAAGCTCGCGGCTCACTTCGGCAACTCGGCGGCGCCACACGGCAGCGTCGAGTCCCTCTGCGCAACGCCCGAGCGCGGCCTGAGCGTCGCGCGTTTGCTCTTCCAACGCCGGCAGCGCGGCCTCAGCGGCCTCGGCATTGCGCGTCACTTCCCGCAGAGCACACTCTGCCGCCTCGACTTCCGCGACCAGCTTGGGGTCTGAGCCCGGAGCGCCGGATTCCATTCGGCTCCGACGGTCTGCCGCCTCCGTGTCGCGTGCGCGCTTCACGCGCTCGAGAGCGGGGGCGACAAGATCCAACTGCTCGCGGATAGTCTGTTCGCGTTCCTTGGCGGCCTCGAAGTCCCTTTCGAGGCCTTTGCGCTCCCCGAGCCGCCGTCTGATTTCCGCCGTCGCCTGCGAAATGATGGCGTGCGCCTCCCCGAGTTCATCGGGGACATGGGCAAGGGCGCCATTGATGGCCTGCGGGCCGAATAGATTCCGCATAGTTTCGCTGATTGTGCCCAACATTTAGAGCGCCTTTCCGGGATTCCGGTTGATTCGTACCTTGGCGCCGCCCGTCATGAAGGGGGACATCCAGGCTCGGTTGTCGCCGAAGTATTCGGTAATGTTGTGTCCAGTGTCCGCCCTGCGTTCGCATTTGTTCAGGGCACCCGGCGCCGCGCCTGCGCCAGTCTTGGCCGCCGCGAGCGCGTCTGCATAAACTCGCGACTCAACAGTGGCAAAGGCGGCAGCGGGTAGCGCGTCCAGGTGCGCGCCTCGCAGCTCCTTTGAAACATCCTTCAAGCCATCTGCCAGGCGGTGACGAAACGCCATCGGGCTTTCGCCAGGCAACGGCTCAGGAGTCGCGCGACCGAGCGCGGCGTAAATTGAGTCCGCCCTGTGATATGCGGCGGCAGCCTCCGTGCGTTCCGCTGGCGTTAGTTGTCGGCGCAGCCTGGAGAGCATGGCGCGCATTTCGTGCAGCTCTGCGTTTTGCTGTCGCGCTATCACATCCGCCCGGCGCTGGCCCTGGGTATTCAATCGATCAACGCCATTCTCAAGGTCGCGGTCGATCCCCGGTTGCCGGCGCCCCGGCATGCTGGCGGTGGCCGAACGGCTCTCATCTCGAACACGATACCGTTGGCCTCCGGGCATCGCTCGCTCGGCCGCGCTGGTGCGCCGTTCTAATTCCGCGAGGGACTCTCGCAATGTTTTCGCCCACGTCGGGATTTCCTCGCGGTCCGAAATCGTTCTCAAATGTTCGTTAGCCATGTATTACCTCGTTCAATTGATTTACGGCCTGCAGGGTGCGGGCACGCCAAGCGCGGTCATGTTCTTTCTCGGTGAAGTCAGACGGAATTGATCGCGCCCATTCAGTCAGGCGAGTTCCGGCATCGGCGTGCGTACGTAAGAAGTGCAACAGGGGTTGCATCAGACTCGCGCGCTCCAAATAGGTCGTATGCCAGTCGGTCAGGCAATCGGCGCATCTGCTCATGGTAGTTGGTAGCTCCAAAACGGGGCGCTCAAGGGGTTTTTGGGGGGCTGCCCAACGTTCTCGAGCGCCCATGGGGTCCGTGGATGCCAACCGGGCTGATTAAGACGCTTTCGGACCTGTGCAATTTCGGCCTGCCGGCGCGTGGACCAAGCAGCGAGGTCCGCTTCATATTGCGCGGCCAGTTCCGACCGATATGCCGCGATGGCCTGCAACGCGAGGTCGCGCTTGGTTGGGCTCTTGCGGCGGGATGGCGTGGTGTCGTCAGACATTGTCAGATACTCCGTGGTGAGTCGGGATTCATCATTGGTGCCTCACTGAGCGCACGGGAAAGTCCTGCGGGGTCGCAGAGAATGCGATCAAGCAACATGGCCGCGGCATTGGAGCGAGTGCGCCGCTCTGTAGCGGCGAATTTGTCGAGGTCGCGGACTACGCGAGGCGGCAGTGAGAGTGTGATGCGTTGGCTTGTGATCATGTTCAGTATGAAAGCATGCGCAATGGAGCAATTGGCGAGCAGATGGAATTGTCCGCCGTGAGCGAAAGGAAAGTCAGTCACAAGGGGGATATTTTTGTTTTGTTGCGCGCGGTCCGGGACTCACACAGTCTGCCTCCGCAATTCGCCGCTTTGAAAAGCATGAATCACACCATTGCAAAATGCGATCAAGAGCGCGCCGGCCTGATCAGGGGCCTGTTGCAGGCCGAAACTGCCAATTGCGTGCATGAGGTGATTCCGGTTAATTCCGCGATAATCCACGGTCTGCTCGTGGGCTTCACGGGCGATCTGCACGCGCCCATCGCCGACATAGGCGGCCGCCGCTACTGCGCGTTGTGTCGGGGCCATTTTCAGGTGTGCGGGATCGTTAATCAGCATGGCCGTGTCGCCACGAAATTCGGCGTTTGCGTGGAAAAGACCCCCGAGCCCATCGGGATCAATCAAGACGCCGCCAATCATAGAGGAGCCGCCATTGTCTCCTCGGAACCAGATGTTTTGGCGATAATGCTGGACACGCGCTTGAATGCTCGACATGAGAGTATCGATAGTATTCGCGGCAACTTCGATCAGGTACCAATTAAGTACGACGAGCGGTGCGGACGTAGCGGTGAATCTGTCAAAACCAAAAAACACAACGCCCACCGAGTCCGGCTCGGAACCAATGCCGGCCGCTACGCTGGCAAAGGCGCCATCCAATTTCTTTGGACACGGAATTGGTTCACGCAAACCATCGGCGGGACGAGCGAGGAGTGAATCGACCTTGATAAATCCGCCTGCCGGCTCGCCCAGCATCAGCTCGGTCAAACCCCAGACCAACGCGTCCAGACGATCCGGGCTCGATCCGGTTCGGCTGCCATCGTATGAGGTCAATTGATCCTCGAGCGGCCCAAAGACCCCGACGTGATGCACGCGGCCTTGCTCGTACAGTGCTGAGACAGGCTCGGCCCTGGTCAACTTTCCGCGCGACGCATGAACGGCCTTGAACGGGATTCCGGGATCGACGGAACGCAGGGTGTGCTCGACCAGCGCGCCGCCATTATTTATCTCGCCGATAATCCGGTCGGCGCGATAGACCCGATATGCCTGGATTGCCCGCTGTGCCCACTCTTGGGGGGGATATCGCCCGCTGACATCGTCCAGCACGTAAGCCTCGCCATCGGGTCCTAGGCCAACGATCACAATGCCGGTTTCATCGCTGTCCGGACCGAATGTGACGGCAGGATCGACCGCAACGATTACGCGCTCGAACGAATGAGGTGCGCGCTGCACCCGCAATTCCTCAATGCGCTCAAGGTGCCAGAGCGCGCCGGGAACGTCCGTAAGCAACTCGGCCTCGATTTCCTGCCGACCTAGCCTCGTGCCTTCGTACTTGGCGACAATCTGCGCGAAGAACTGCGGCGCGAGGTTCTCCCGGTTCGCGTAGCTCGAGGAGCGGGTAACGCGTACATCCTGTCCGTCGCGAGCCAGAAGCGCCTTAAACGCCTTGATCGGCCTGGGCGTCGTCGTGATGAGGGCGCGCGGATCTTTGCCCAGACGTAAACCCATGTAGGCCATGTCGATCACGTCCTGGGCCGTCCGCATGGCGCATAGCTCATCGATCCATAACGTGTCGCACTGAGGTCCGCGCAGCCGGTCGGGCTCGTCGGACGAGAATAGCAGCGCCTGGGTGCCATTCGACCACGTCACCTTGCGCAACGATGGTTGGTAGACGGGACGCACATGCGAGGATGCAATCGTCAGGATGCCGGCCGGCCCCTCGAGCAACACATCGCGGCAATCGGCGGCCGTGGGCGCAATGAGATGGATAAAGCGGGCCTTGCCCGTCGTTACCCGATCATTGACCCATTCGGCACCCGATCTTGTCTTGCCGCTGCCTCTGCCCCCGCAGAAGACCCAGGTGGTCCAATCGCCGGGTGGTGGGAGCTGTTCGGATCGCGCCTGTTGGTGCCACGCGTTCTTGAGTGCCTCCAGGAAGGCTTTATTTGGCCGTGTTGCCATGATCGTGCTCCAGTGCTGGTAATGGGGTGGCCTCGGCTTCAAGGCGCTCAAATTCGCGGACAACGGCCTGATAGGCAGCAGGGAAGGGGGTGAGCGCGCGTACCAAGTTGGCCTGGAACTGCGCGAACTCAGGCGACATCGTGAGGTTTATCTGCGTGTTGTTCTGAACTAGCGGGCTCTGCGCCAATTCGCCCGTGATCTTGGCGAGCAGGTGGAGGTTCTCGTGTAGCCGGCCGGACAGGGACGCCACCAGCCGGCCATCGTTCACTTGCAGGGCGAGGTCTAGTGATTGATAGAGGCCGGCCCGCACTACTTTGAGGTTATCCAGGACGTTCGCGCTCTCCTCGCAGACCCGGGCGCTCAAAGCCATGCGGGGTACGGGACCGAGACGCAATCGCAGCTTGCGTTCATCGTCCACGTGCCGGCGCCAGTGCCGGCTGACGCTGGACTCGCTCACGCCGTATCGCTCGGCGATGATCTTCTGGTGCGCCCCATTCGCGAGGTCCAGCTCGATCCTGGTGCGCTCGAGGTGGCCGCAGACCCGACAGGCCGCGTTCGGCTTGCTGGTCATGCTCCCCCCTCGGCCATGCCGAGCAATTGCCGTATAGCTTCCTCAGAGACTTTGAGCGCCGCGCTGATGTCGGCCACAGTCAATCCCTGCGCCTGCAGCTCAATCGCCGCAGCGCGCGCTGTATCGCGATTGGGCGGCCGTTCTGGTTCATACTCGAACGCGGCACCGACCATCGCCCGCCAATATGAATTGGTCATGCTCTCTCTCGGAGCCGTTTCGGGCCGCAATTTCTCATGCACTGCTACGGAACTGCTACGCATGGGCCTCCATCCGCCTATAAGGCGTCTTAAGACATTGAAATACCATGCGTTTAGGTGACGGAAACAGGAGACTATGAATCTCGTGTCCGCCACGATTCCGGGCCTCGGGAGCGCGCGCGGAGGGGGTGCGCCTACAACTAAAGAAATCGCGGTCCGATCTTTGCTTTTCCAATCTCCGGGGTCTGTTCTTCAAGGGAGCGGACGAACACAATGCAGCGCTATCATGGGATTCCCAAATCCTCACAAGAGTTGATTTATGTGCCCTCCTGCCGCCCCGAGATACGTCTGGGAAAAGATCCTTGTCGCCCTCAGCTGCATGTGCGGCCAGGGAACGGCGGCTGAACGCCTCGCCAATATGGCCGAATCCGCATTGATGCGGCTGGAGGATCACGATTTGCCCGAAGGGCCGCTGCGTGATGATCTGAAGTACGTTCTTGACTGGACCAAGCGCAATTGGCGGGGAGGTCAAGACGTGGCGCGGCTGCCGGATGACGCTGAATGGCAGGTCTTGATCGATAAGATGTTCCATATCCTCCTCGAAACACATCGAGCAGGATAGGTTGCCCTCGCGAAAGCCCTCGGCCAACCCTTTCAAAACCGTTTGGCAACCGTTCGCCGATGTCCCCCGATGTCCCCCGAGTGCGGTGCTGGCATAGCGCCGGCATGATGCTGGTAAGAGTCTTTGGAGGGCCTTCATGCGCAGCCCTCCGTGCGCTGGAGCCGCAACATGTTGGCGCGGTGACGCTCGCGGACTTCTGGCGGGAACTGATTTCCACCATCGAGCGGAAGCCAGCCGAGAGCATACGTCGCATCATCGTCGCCCGGCCGCCCGCGTGTGCAGGTGAGCAACCCGCGCTCGCAGAGTTCGGCCATCCGCGCCCTGAACTCCTCCCGGGTCAGCCCCGAGAATCCCGTGAGCGCCGAGCTGAGCACCCGCTGGTGATTGCAGCCGCTCATGGCTCCCCCTCCGCCGACCTCGATGGCGGGGGTACCGCCAGAGTCTTAGAGGTTACCACCACGGGGTGAGCGAGAATTGGGGTTTCCTTCACCCCACGGGGTGAGCGGGATTTACGCTTGCCGCTACTCACGGGGTGAGCGGCCTGTACCCCACGGGGTGTGTGTGGCGTTTTTTTGGGAAACGGGCAAATCTGCTCAGATTTCCCTCGCACCCGCCTCATGATGGCGCGCACCTGTTCGTCCCAGTTTTCCGGTTTGTTCCACTTCGCCCAGGCGTGAGAGGGGATCGGACAGGCGCCGATAGTGCCGTCATAACTGGCGCCATCCTTCGGCTCGTCGAGCCCGCGCCACGTTACCCCATAGAACGATGGCAATTTTGTGCCGCCCTGGAGGTGGCCGCGTCGCGTACAGACGATGATGTCACTCGCCTCAAGTACGCGCAGGCCCGCGTAAAGCTTCCACTGGTGCGAGATTCCGAGCAGCTTGGCCTGGGAGAAGGGGAGGGCCAGCATCCCGTTGTTGGAGCCGTCATATTGCGCGAGAAGGGCAATTAGGACGGCCCGCGCCCAGTCGGTCAGCGCCAAGTAGGCAACCGACTCGATCACTTCCTTGGGGATGAGCGCGTATCGCTCGCCACGCGCAACCCGCAGCCCCTTGCGATTGCGGCGGCTCATCGCGGCGCCTCCTGCAGGATGCGAGCGAGTGCGGGATAGCTGACAAGACATGCGGAACAAAAGTGCCGCCGAGCCGGCCGCGAGCATGCGGCACAGCACTTTTGTTTCGTTCGCGGACGTTTGTGAGCTACGATGCGCATCGCATATCCTTTTGCCCCGTTAGCCCTAACCGGCGCGGGGCATTTTCTTTAGGCCGCCAATTCGCTACCACTTTCGCGATACGTATCGAATGCGTGGCGACGCTGCTCGACGAGCTGGCAAACGAGCGCCCGGATTTCCTCGGGAGTCGCGCCCGCGATCTCGGCCCGATTGAGCGCGTCCACCTCATGCGAGGGCCAGGCGCTCAATTTGCGTGACAGCCTCAGGGAGGGCGTCATCAGGCCCTCGCGAATGTCCAAATAGAGTTGACTGCGCCCCCGTCCTCGACGGGATGCGACGGTCTCGATGCGGAGCAGGTCGATACTTGACACGGCTAGTCACCTCACAGGTGGTCAAATGGATTCGGCTACTCGTAGTAGACAGTACGAATGGGAACATTTTGGGAGCGGGGGAAATGTCCGGGGGTCCGCTGACTAAGCGTCGCCCGGATCTAGGAGCTTGCTGGCGTTGCGCCAGCGTCAGGGATCAGACAAAAAAAACCCCGCTCATGCGGGGTCTTTGGTTCAGCCTACACTTACAGAGTCGCATGGGAATTATCGCGATAACAGAGTCACGCCATTAATTGTCTATCTGAACATCCGGCAAGATAATCCCCAATAGATCGACGACACTGGGCTAACAAAGTCCGATAGCGCGGAATCGTCATGCGGCAATACCTGGCACAAACCTCTGCCGGTTGCCCATAAAGCGCGTGTGTCACCACCACCTGGCGGCGGATATCACCGAGCCGCAGAATCGCCCGCTCTACCTGCTCGGCCAGCTCCGGCCAGCATGACGTGGAAACCCCCGCCGAATGTGCCGCCCCATTCGCTCCCTGCTCGATTACACGGGCCAGAAGCGTGCGGGCCGGCCAGCCTATGCCGTGGAAACTATCGCGTGCCACACGCGCCCACACTTCGAGTGCGGCATCCACGTGGGCATATTGATCCGATACGGGTCTGCTCATCAGATATTCGGCGCAGAAACTCCGGCCTTCAGGCCGGAGAGGAAGCGCCGCTCCTTTGTGTGGTTACATGGATTCGTGATACTATGTGAGGCCCGGTGCTCATGCCGCCATCCTCCGTGACTTCTGTCCATGCTTCGCGCTTGACCTTCAGGCGCAGAGTCAGCGTGACCGAGGCGGCATTCGGATCATTCATTTGCCATAGCTCCTCTGCTGCGCAACCGTCGCAATGGGGTCGAAACGTCCTGTTTCTTCTTCGTCTCAATGCTCTGTGACGATTCGATCTCGAAGAAACGCAAGGTCGCCGCGCAGGTCGGGATCGACCTCGGGCTCACGCACTTCGCGATTCTATCGACGGGGAAGAAGATCGCCTCTCCGAAGGCATTCCGTCGCAACGAAGCGCGACTAGCCAAGGCGCAGAAGAGACTCGCGAAGAAGCGCGCCGGCTCAAAGAATCGAGTCAAAGCGAAACTGAAGGTGGCGCGCATATACGCACGGATCGCTGACGCGCGCAAAGATTTTCTGCACAAACTCTCGACTCGGCTGGTCAACGAAAACCAAGTGATCGCCATCGAGACTCTCGCCGTCAGCAACATGCAGAAGAACCATTGCCTAGCGAAATCAATCTCGGATGCAAGCTGGTCCGAGTTCGTCAGGCAACTGGAATACAAGTCGCAGTGGTACGGGCGCACGCTGATCGGCATTGACCGGTGGTATCCATCGAGCAAGCGCTGCTGCGACTGCGGATACGTGGTGAGTGCGCTGCCGTTGTCGATCCGAGAATGGGCGTGCCCCGAATGCGGCACGATCCACGACCGCGACGTGAATGCAGCTCGCAATGTCTTAGCCGCGGGACGCGCGGTGTTAGCCTGTGGAGAGAATGTCAGTCCTGTTTGCATGTAAATGCGAATAGGCAGTTCTCGGTGAAGCAGGAATCCCAGTCCTTTAGGACGGGGAGCAGTCAAAAAGCGCTCCAGTCTAGAGAAACCGAGTGGAAAAGCTCGCGCGCAGTGCGCTGCAAGCCAAAAGGGTGAGAGTTCACCCTTGAAGATTAATCCTGCGCGGCGTTATTACCACGTACATTTTGTACGGTCCGCACATCTTGTGCGGTCCGCACATTTTGTGCGGTCCGCACATTTTGTGCGGGAGCGGCGGCGACCTTGTCGATTCCGAGGTCATCAAGTTGCACGCTGCGACTTGATTTACGGTCTCCTCCTTGCCCCCCGGCGCGTACATTGGCCTCCGCCATCTCCTTGAGCAGTTCCCCAGCGCGGCGCTCGGCGCGGATGCGAATCTCCGCCGCCCAGTTCACCATTTCGATATCGGCGCCAATTCGGGTCACTTGGCGTTGAGCCAGCGGCGCACATTGCGAATCGCGCTGTCTGTTTGGGTCGCGATCCTGATGTATCCGGTTTTCCTCATGTGCTCGACGATGGCACGCTCTGAGAGGCCCCGAGCACGGAGTGCCTTGGCTTCATCCTGCCGGCTTAATCTGCGTTTCGTCGTGGTGGCCGCCTGCCGTACCGCCCTGCGTCCGACGTATCCAGGAGGCGCGGGGGAATACGTTGTGATCGTGCGGCCCTGCGCATCGGTCGCCACATGCTCCTGCATCGCCGGGCTGATGAGTCGTTGCCAGTCGCGCTCTACGCGCTTGCGGACCGGATCGTCCGGCGGTAATTCTGTCGGCACGGGACCGCTGGCGCGGAACTTCTCAAGGCGCTGTCGGCCGCGTCGCAGCTTGCGCACCATGTTCTTGGGATTCTCACCGCGCGGAGCGGGCGCGGGCGCAGTCTCTTGTGGGACGGTCCCCGCCACAGTTTTGCGGAGCCGATAGCGTTTGCGCAGCTTGGCGCGTAGTTTCAGGATCTCTTTAGCCGTCTCGCGGCGCTGTTTCGCATCCGGGTTTTTCACGCTCGCGCCCCTCGTTCGCGCCGCTTCGGTCGCATCGGTACGACTTTGGCGGTCTCGCCGGTCTTGAGCTGCTTGAGGTGGCGCGCCCACGTTTCGAGCGCCTGTTTCTTTTCGAGCATGTACTTGTGATGGTCATAATGGCGCTTCTGGACGCCGCCGAGTCCATGCGATTGCAGCTCTGCGCGCACGTCCGATGAGACACCGAGTGCTGCCAGCATCGTCTCGACGGTGCGCCGCACGTCGCGGAGCTGAAATGCCTCGCGTGCTTCCTTTGCCTTGACCATCTCGGCCACGATGTCCGCGACTTCATGCGAGACGGTTTCGGGCCGCAGGTAGGTTTCCCCATCGGTGGAAAAGAGCGGCTCGCCATCCTTGAGGGCTTTCAATCGGTGCGAGAGGATGTCACTTGCCTCTTTCACCAGCGGTACGACATGCTGACGGGGCAACTGACGCGCACCTTTCGGATCGCGCAATGTGATCGTCTCGCCTGACAGGTCTACGTCTACCGCCCGCGCCCGGAGCAGTTGCGCAGGACGCTGGCCACCAAGATAGACACCGAGTAGGAGCGAATCGCGCACAGGACCGGGCGGCACAGCCTCGAGTCGGGCGATGTACGCCACGAGCTCCGGGCCGCTGAGCACACGGTCTCGGGCTCTTGTGTAGCGGGAAAGGGCGCCGATGTCCGCCACCGGATTGGCCACCACGCCAAAGCTTCGCATGGTTAGCGGAGCATCCGGGTCGGTGCGGGAGCGAATCGCCAGAGAATAGGCGGCGCGCAGGTAGGAGCGCAGGATCGCGGCCGTGCGCCCCTTGCCGGCCTCGGTGAGTTTCGCTACCAGGGCGACGATTTCGTCCACCGTCACCTCGGCGGCCTTCTTCGCGCCGAGCCCGGGATCGGCCTCAAAGACGTGGCGCCGAAACAGTCCCTCGACGTGCTTGCCGGTGATCTTCCCTTGGCGCTTCAGGTGAGCGACATAGGCATCCAGCATTTGCTTGAGGGTGCCGTGCTGTGCGGCTTCTAGTTCCCGCTGGCGGGCTTCCTCGGCCTCGCGGATCGCTCGCTCTTGGGCTTCCCTCTCCCGGGCAAAATGGGCATGAAGATCCGTGAGGCCGGAACGGTACAGAGCGGCCAGCTCTCCGGCCCTGATCCGCGCTTGTGTCAAATTCATGCCTTTGATGCCCGCTTCGTCATAAGGACCGAGCGGCCACCATCGACGCTTGCCGTCGTGGAAGTGCTGGAAATAGAGCAGTGCGCCGTCGCGCGTAAGGCGCGCCACGAGCCGTCCTCCGCCCCGGCCGCCACCATCGGATAGCCAGCGATCCACGCCGCGCCAGCGCGCTCTGAGGGCCGTCACAGTGATGCTCGCCATAGTCCGCCTCGCTCCGTATTTCCGACTAAGAGACTAAAAATCTCTTGGCGGAGATAACTGCTACGGGACTTTACCCGTATGCGCTACGTAGCAGTTGCGTTCAGGCTGCTACGGGACTAATATGGACTCATCAGGACAGTGAGTCAAGCGGAACAATGGGTTACGGACATGCTACGGGACGCATCGGGACGCACTTGAACGGGCAACAGGAGACTCTTAATCTCTTGGTCGTAGGTTCGATCCCTACACGGCCCACCAAATCACCTTGAATATCAAAGGCTTGCGAGCGCGCCAGGCTCGCAAGCTTCACTGTAGCGCTATTTGGTGCAGACT
>JAEHJW020009676.1_pt1 | contig 16764 bp, 37 predicted proteins | sample 9271431 | NCBI WGS metagenome assembly JAEHJW02 | reverse complement strand
TTTCCATCATCACCTCTGTCTGTCCAAATTGCCATTCCGTCCATCACAAGCGAGCTTCTGGTAAGCATAGCCAAGAACTGTCTGAAAGAGGTATAGCCACGGGCATCGCGCTCAGCACCAGTCAATTCTATATTGCAGTTCATGATGAAGTTTTCAGCATCCACAATATCCCTGCGCGTTTCTTTAGTAGGACTCTTATCAGCCTGCCGATGAGTGATGCGCCAGCCGCGTTTCCACGCATGCTTAGATAAATTCGCATACGAAAGAACATCAGCCACTCGCATACCAATAATCATTTGTGGAGAAATATTCTCGGAAGCGATCTTTGCCAAGGATTCCGGCGGCACGCCAACCCATTGAATTATATTGGAATTTGACATGTCTGGCATCATTGACAGACTCGTGAAGCTCTGGCTGCTAGGAGGGATATTTATTCCATCCCCCTTCATCAAGGCCTCGCCTTGCGACTTGAAGAACTCGACGTAGCTTTGAACGTCGTAGTTCCCAATGCCACCGGACGGGAATATTGCCTTACCTACACCGGGGCCATGCCTATCGTTCGGGTCAAAATCAGCCATGAGAACTACTCCTAGAAATCAATATGGTAAGTGTACCTGAGCACTTGACAAAGATAAATCATCGCGGTACACTTTAATCAACAACGGATGACTTAGGTCTACAGGCTATGAAAGAAACAATGGAGATTCCTCTTACGCAGGGGCAAGTCGCAATAATTGACGCGGAAGATTGGCCTATAGTCAAAGATTATAATTGGTGTGCGTTATGGGACGGACGAAGAAAAGGATATTATGCCGGTTCAAGGTGTGTACAAAACGGAAAAGCTACTACCATTCGTATGCACCGACTTATAATGAACGCAAAGAAGGGACAAATCGTTGACCACATAGACGGGCACGGCATTAATAATATCAAGGCTAATCTCAGATTCGCTACGTTTCGTGAAAACGCCCTAAATAGAAGAGTACAAAAGCATAATACGTCAGGTGTACCAGGGGTCACTTTTGATAAGATTCAACAATCTTGGAGAGTTAGAATAACACATTACGGAAAGCGAATTACTATCGGAAGATTCAAAAACTTTGAAGATGCAGTAATCGCACGAAACAAAGCAGTTGATATGTATTATGGCGAATTTGCAAGAAGATCAGAAACAGTAATTGAAGAGCGAATAGATCCAGTCCGCAGAGATACACAACTCGTACTTTGGCATTTGATTGGATATGGCGACGTATATGTCGTTCCTTTAACACAGGACAAATACAGTATTGTAGACATCAGTGACTATGATATAGTATCCCCGTACACTTGGTGGTTTATAGCTAACGGATATGCTATTGGTTCTGTAAATGGTAAAGAAACGTTGTTACATCGTCATTTAGTAAAACCTCAAGGTGATCTAATAGTTGATCACATTAACGGATTTCGTTTAGACAATATAAGATCGAATCTAAGGTGCGTTACTCCGCTACAAAACTCGTGGAATAAGCCGGGATGGAAGACTAACCACGTGCACAAATGTATTTACCCGCAGAATGGAAAGTGGGCAGTCTACCTTACGATATACGGAAAACGAGTAGGTTTTGGAGCTTATACAACTATGGAAGAAGCCTTAGAAGCTAGAAACGCTGCTTACGAAAAATATCGCGGTGAATATGCTCACTACGATTGACTACGACTGTCTTGTTTGATACACTATCATCTACCGCCAATCACCAATGGAGTAGTATATGGGAACAACCGTCAAAGAAGGCTTGCTAACTAGCGCCGAGGCAGAGAAGTACATTCGAGTGGCACCGGGGACGCTCCGTACATGGCGATATCAGGGAAAAGGACCGGATTATCTGAAGAGCGGGAATTTCGTGAAGTACCTCCAATCCGACCTAGACTTCTGGCTAGACTCTTGTAAGCAGGGCGTGAAATTCTAGCCGTGTTGACACCCACATCCAACCCTGCTACACTGGCTTCACGATGACACACTGACACGGAGAGCACGAAAATGTTTATCGTTGATACCTATGGGGCAGCAAGTTCCTACGCATTCATACAAATGGTACGCCCGGAGTTCGGTGCGTCTGTTAAGTATAGAAACAACGGATATTTCGCCAAACTGAATGGGAAGTATGCACTTGCTAACAAAGACCCCAACGGCGGAGTCGCCGCCACGATCTCTTTGTCGGCGGGTAAAACAGTAAATATTAACAAATACATGCGCGTAGGATTGTTTGCTGAATATCAACATTTATTCTACGGCAATTTATACAACAATGGGATCGGTGGCGGCGTTTCCGGCACATTAAGTTATGCTCGATTCTTCGCCAAGGGCACTTTAGCGGCACTCTATGGGCTTTCTGGCGACGTTGGTTATCATCTACTTTCAGCAGGAAACGATTATATTGTCAAAGGTGAACTAGGATATAGACTCAATTCCAACATGTCGCCTTATGTGTTCATCACCCAGCAACGCTATATTGGAAATGGAAACTCATTGACTTATCAAGGTGTTGGCGCTGGGTTGAAAGTATCGTTTTGAAATTGCATCACTACGGAGAAAAACATCATGAAGCTCATAGCACTAGCACTACTTCTGTTCCCGCTCGCCGCAAGTGCGACGGAATGGACGGTATATAACGATAACAACAATACTTGTGAATCTGCGCTCCACATGGCAGAGAGGGCGCAAGCCCCGAACTTTATAACTCCTTTTGCCCTCAGAGAATATTTGAAAGAACATCCAAGTACCAATTATCGTGGATACGCAATACACCATGCGTCAAAAGGTATTTTGGTTACGATCACAGCGTTTAACGACACGACGGTATTTTACTTTTCAAGTCGTAGTGCTTGTGAACAAACAGCAAAAAACGAGGCGGCAAATCCCCGGCGTAACCTGAATGAGTTGCGTTGAAAGGAGGATTGAAAAATGGACAACTGGAAAGTTGTTGATCCAATTGACAATGGCTGGGGAATCTTTCCTGCTGAAACAGAGATAGAAGATTCTTCTGGAAACACAATGGCTCTGTGTGAAAATCGTTATGCACCTTTGATCGCATCAGTCCCCGCCATGCTGGAAGTGCTCAAAGAAGTGGCTCAAGGATATAGCACGCGAGGAGCAGAGATGGCTCGTGACATTTTGAAAATGATTGAACCATGAAATTCAACTATACCGAAGATAAACTGCCAGAATTATTTACGGACGTGCTTGGCTTTTATGGGGTTGGCCGTGACGAATTTCAGGTTCTTTATTTATCTACTGACGGAGAATGGCGTCGTAGGATGGATGACGATATTTATTTACCTCAACCCGACTTCTGGTCCGAATTACCGTCTCCTGAAGAGGTATATGACGATGACTAAAGAAACTAACGACACAGCAAAACTCATCGAAGTCCTTGAAGAAGAACTAATCTACATTCGCGGCGAGTGCGAACGCTGGCACAAGTTGTATGTGGAGGAGGCGGAGGCGAGAAAACTTTTGCAAAAAGAGAGGGAGAAGGGCGAAAAATGATATACATTCTAATCTGTCTACTCCTAATATCAGCCAACCTATACATGGCCAAAGTGAACACGGATACCTTCTACAAGTTCATCGCACAGAAGCGATACCAAAGAGCCAATCAAGCGCGGATTCTTGTCGTGTTTAACTTGCTGATGGCGTTTGGGATTAGCATTTTTGCGGTTTGTGTTAGTTTTTAGGAGGAATGAATAATGGAATCTTACTTGGGCATGACATTGCTAATATGTGGCTTCCCTGGAATTGGAAAGTCTTTTCTGAAGAAAAAGTTTAGCTCATTTGTTAGCGATTCAGATTCTAGTACATTTGCGAAAGACAATTTTCCAGAAAACTATGTGGATGCTATTGAATCAGCACTAGATGAATACCCGATAGACCGAGTTTTTCTAATTTCTACGCATACTTCGGTGCGAAGTGAGCTGGCATATAGAAAACTTAGTTATGTTATTGTTTATCCTAAAAAAGAAGATAAACAAATTTATTTGAAAAGATACCAGAACAGAGGCTCTTCGGAAAATTTTGTAAATCTGTTGGATAGCAATTGGGACTCTTTTATTGAATCTTGTGATAGCGATCCGACGCCATATCGCTATCGGCTTTGCGGAGATCAATATTTAGAAGACGTGTTTAAGCAAATATTGCTGACACACTGGAACACATACACCTAAATCACCATCAACTCCCACCCATTATCCGCCTTCGGATCAAACTTCTCGCAAGAATCCAAGTTTATCATAGACTTTCCGGTAAACTTGCACTTGCTCGTTTGAGTCAAGTGCTTGCATTTTCCGCACGTCATGCGAAATGGGTCAAGCACCGATTCTACACTAAATACTGATCCTAGAGCAGTTTGCAACCCACTCTTGTCATCAGGATAGAAATTATTGTCTCCCGTACTATTCGCCAGTTCCTCCGCGTTAGAGGGCAGCATGGCTCCGCCACCCCCTAACCGGATTGCAGCAGCAACGATGTACACCAGTGCGTCCACTTGGTCGTCTTTGCCGGAGCCGTCACCGGAGAAGTCCTTGAGTTCGGTAGTCAACGCCTCAAGCCACGGGGCGTTACGGGGAAAGAGTACGCGCCCTAAGCGGAACCAACCCTGTACGGATGCTGTCCCTGTACCTACCGTGTTCGTTGCACGAGCGCGTTTGCCTTCTGCACCGGGGTTCACTTCCTCAATCGGCGCGATGTTCCGTGCAAGTTGGAGAATACTGATACCAGACGATTTCTTTTCCATGACGATAGTGGACGGACGCCACTTCTGATATTGGGTTTTTACAGCAGAGAACAACGCAGCGAACTCGATATTCTCTCGGTACACGTCGAGTATGTACACGTCCATATGCGGATCGCACTCGCCGTACAAGTCCCTGTCCTCGTTGTGGTGATAATGCTCGCAAGGGAAGAACGCCGCAGTGATACACACCGAAAAGTCGCTCTTGGGACTGCTGCCAGTTGCGGTGTCCCACGACTGGTAAATGGTAGCACCTTCCGCCAAACATTGCTGAAGCGTCGGCATCTCGTCCACATAGCGGAAGTCGGAATCCAGAAACACACCACTTTCCCGATTGCCTGGGTTACACTGATACGTCGCTTCAAACGTCGCCGGATCGCCTTTCTTCACGGCCATGAACTCTTTGCGTTTTTGCGGCATGGCAGGCCAGAAGAATCCTTGTCCTTTGGGGTCAATCGCGTAGGGTACTTTGTAGTGGATCATTCCTTCTTTGTCTTGAAAATCTGGCTTAAACTCCTCGCTGAAGATGTTCACAACATCGGGAGCCATCACCACGTCCCAATAGAGTTGCTTGGCCCCTTTACGCTCTACAGGCAACTTCATTGTCACCCACTCGCCAGAACGCTCTAAGCGCCCGTACAAGTCATCCTCGCGCCATCTACGGCCTGCCAACACGAACTTGCATCCAGAGGGCTTTGCACGGCCTAGAATCGTACTGTAGTACACCTTGGTCACGGAATCGCACTGCTTGGATGTTGAGGTATTTTCCTCGTTATGCACGTCGTCGATAGAGATAACGTCCGCGTGTTTACCCACTAAAGAACTACTCCCGATACCACATGCAAACCACGACGGGTCTGGTGTTCCTTTCGCACGTTCCTGTAGGTAAATGCCGTTACCTACCGACCAACCGGCCTTCTTATCTGGATGCACATTGGGGAAGAATTCAGCAAACGCTTTTGACTGCTCGATGATCTCCATCCCCGACTGCTGGAAGCCTTGTACCAGATTCTCAGCGGCGCTGATACCGAGAATGGACAACTTGGGGTTTCGACCAAGAGCGAAGGTTGGGTAAACGCAGGATATTATTTGACTGTTGTGGGTAACAATATAGTCTCCGGCGACGAACAGGCCGTCGGGGTGAGCTACCTGGATGCAGACGGATTCTTGGTCTTGTACTCTCCGCATACCAATGAGTTTAACAAGACCATGTCCTCCGTATGACGGAATGAACATTGGGCGTTCGTCGGGGTCTTCATCAAAGTATAAGGACTCTGTAGAAACAACCTGCCAGTCGATCCCGTCCCTCGTTACCTTCCACAAATGCGGCCCATTACATACTATCGGCTCGTGCTCGCTAAAGTACATAATATACGATGGTAATTTGGGCTGCGGAGCTACGGCAATAACAGACGTGGACGATACCCCGTCAGGACACATAACCTGATCCCCAACGCGCACGTCCTCGATAGGCTTTGTGCTTCCATCGGCCATGAGCACAGGCGTCCCATAGGCAAGTCCTTTCCCAGAACCCGGCCCGATCTCCACCTGCACCTTGTCCACTCGTGGGTCCATAAGGGCCTTGACTACAGGAAAGAAATGCGCTGGGAAGTCCCAATCTGGGAATACGGACAGGTAGAAGTTGATAAACGCGGCGGTTTCGTACTTGACGCGCTCGGTGATGGTTAGTTCGGTGGTGTTTGACATGGTTTGCTCCAATAGGTGTTTGGGACATTGTAGCATGGTTCTATAGTGTTGACGCAAGGTTGTGGGTTTGGTAGAATGGGTTCACAGACTAAGAACCACGGAGACGAGACGATGTTTTATCCATCCATTGAACAGTTCAAGAATTGCGTAAAGTCCGTGCGTGATTATGCACGCAAGACGGAAACACCGTTGCCGAAGTTGTCGTTTACCGGAACGGTAAAGTTGCATGGGACAAATGCAGGCATTGCACTCCATAATGGAGAACATACGTTTCTGTCCCACAAGCGGGTTATTTGCGTAGGGGATGATAACTACGGATTCTCGGCATGGGCCACAGAACGGCTTGGGCATTTGCCCATCGAAAACGGCGCAACGATCTATGGCGAGTTTTGCGGTTCCGGCATTCAGAAGGGCGTGGCAATCTCTACCTTACCAAAAATGTTCATTGCTTTTGGGTATAAGGACGCCGAAGGAAACTGGTTGGACGTGCCAAACTTTACGGAAGAAGCAAATGGTCTAGGATTGTGGGGGATCAAGCAGTTTGCAAACTTTCACATTGACATTGACTTTTCTTGTCCAGAATTGGCAATCAACGTGCTTACCAAAATAACCGAGGACGTTGAGCAAGAATGCCCTGTAGGCAAGTATTTCGGTGTCTCTGGTATCGGAGAAGGTGTTGTATGGGTTTGTGATACGATTCCAGGGCTGCGGTTCAAGGTGAAGGGCGAGAAGCATTCTTCCAGTAATGTGAAGGTGCTTGTTCCTGTAGACGTTGAAAGAATTGCCTCTCTCAACGAACTTGTACAATCTATACTCTCTGAAAACCGTATGCGTCAAATGTACGACGAGATGATCGCCGAGTATGGTGAATTCGGCAACGAGAAGCTTGGAGAATTTTTAAAGCGTTGTATCACAGACTGCATCAAAGAGGAATCGGACACCATTCTTTCCAGCGGCTTTGAGATCAAAGACTTTTCTAAGAAAGCCCCTGACGTAGCAAAAGCGTGGTTTTTCGCACACAACAAATAGGAGCAACAACATGTACGACGATATTTGGAACAGCCTACCTAAATACACCTGTGGTAACAGAACAGTTTGCGCGATGAAGATTGCACAAATGGAATCTGGAGATAGTATCAACGAGCACCGTGGTGAAGAGCTGCTTCCTGCTGGTTCCATGGTGCTTATGTCAGAAGACTTTGGAGAACCTTCAATATTCGTTAGCTCAGAAGTCATGCTCAAGTGCCAGTTCGCCGTGGGTGGATGGTACGTTTTGACAGAAGGCGACGAAGATAATCACGAAGAACAGTTTTGGAGCAACGATCTTTTTGAATCCACTTATGTTTTGGCGGAGACGCACGGATGACCACCCAAGGAGAAATTCTGAAGTACCTCGCAGAATCGCCGCATACGACATTAGAAGTCGTTGCTTTTGCGGGCAACGACACGCTGGAGTCCCTACGCATACTGGAACTAGCCAAGAAGGTGAGGTATCGGTCGGATAAAGGGTTGTGGTATCTAAATAAGGACTCCACCAATGCCTGAAGAACTCTCGCTACTGCTTGCCGAGATCGAAAGACTGAACAAAGCGTTGCAATGGGAACAGAACCGTGCCGAACGCATAGGGACTCATGGAGACGGCTGCTGGAAGTGGGGACCGTCGCACTACGAATGTGCTTTACGAGAAATTCAACGGCTTAAAAAGGAGAATCACCATGCCTGAACATGAAGAATATGCAGCACCCCTATACGCATTCCACCTGGCCTACAAACCACGGAACATCGCCACGATCTTCGTTACGGAGGACATGATGCTCGCTATCATGGCTTTTCGTGACCAGTTCAACGAAGAACCGGACGCTGTGGCCCTTATCGGACAGGTGGACTATATCGGACGGTATGATGAGGATGAGATCGAAGGTGAAAAGGCGGTGCTTCAATGATCGGCAAAGTTGATGGCGGTATTGCAATCCTGCTTTCCGAAGACTCTTCGTGTCTGGAAATGTTCATCACCGGACGCGGAAAGATGCACGGAAAGACGTTTAGCGAGAACCCTATAGAGGCAACACATATCAGTTTAACGGTTCTCGATGGCAAAATCTTTGTTCGGGAAACTTTGGTGAACGACAAGAAGGAGAAGGCGTGATGATACAATGGCTCCAAAACCCCAAGAACGTCCGTAACAGCACGTCAGCCGACGGCCGGTGGTCCATTAACTGCCTGTACGCGGGGCGGTACGAGTTGTACGACGTTCAGGAACGGACGGTGATTGGATATTATCAGAACGAGACGCTGGCTAAATTGGCAGCGGAGGAAATTACACAATGATTGAACTCCTAGACCACATGGGAGACGACTTAGCAGTAGTAAACGCTGCTCGTGTCAGCATGGCAAAAGAATCCTTAACGCTCTGCGAGTCCGACGAAAAACTGATCCACTACTTAGCAAAGCACAAGCACTGGACACCATTCGCACAGGTGCAGTTCAAGTTTCGTATTTCTATGCCGATTTTCGTGGCTAGACAATATTTCCGCCATCAAGTCGGCCTATTGCGAAACGAAACGAGTCGAAGATATGTTGACAATCCTCCTGAATTCTGGAATCCTAACGGCGCTTGGCGTGGACGTGCGGAGCATGTGAAGCAGGGTAGTGGGGATTTATTGCAGGAGGAAGTTTGTGATGACGCCACCAGGCTCTATTGGGAAGCAGTGGCCGTATGCTCAGAGAACTATCGCGCCATGCTTGACATAGGCGTCTGCCCAGAACAAGCTCGCGCCGTCCTACCGCAATCCATGATGACGGAGTTCATTGAAACGGGTAGCCTATCGGCGTATGCTAGGATATATGGTCTACGCACAGACCCGCACGCGCAAAAGGAAATTCAAGACTATGCGCTGGCTATCGGGGAGCACATAGAAAAGATTGTGCCGGTGAGTTGGGCGGCTTTGACTAGTGGAGGAACACCATGAACCCCGGCGAAATCTGGTTTGTACGCGACAAAAGCAATATCGACGCGAAAGTAGAACGAGTAGAAATCCTGTACCTCAACGGCAACGTGGTTGGATTCGGGGACGCATACTACGACCTCCGCCTGCTCGACTTCGTAGCCAGGGATTACGAGGAAGAAGAACGGCTGGCACAGGAGAAGTTTATGGAGACGTACCTGCCGGAGCCAGAGCCGTCGTATGTTTTTGAAGATGTAGAACAAGTAGAGAGCACCCCTACAAAATTGTCGTGGTGGGATCGACTTAGCATATGGTGGATCACCCATGCTCCCTGAACTCCCCCTTTTATACCAACCCATCCACGAAACCCCGTACTCCGCGTGGAAGTGACACAGAGGCTTTGCCCAAAGGCTCATTAAAGCCCTGCAACCGGAAGTGTTCGTGGAACTCGGCGTACACGCTGGAGACAGCTACTTCACAATGGTAGAGGCCATGCGTATCGGAAAAGCCTACGGCGTAGACACCTGGACGGGCGACGAGCACGCGGGATTCTACGACGCCGGTATATGGAAAATGGTACAGGGTGTGAATAGGCAATATCCCAACAGTGCTTTGCTCAGGATGCCTTTCGACACAGCCGCGTCCCTTGTTCAAGACGACATAAGCCTACTCCACATAGACGGGCTGCACACCTACGAAGCAGTAAAACACGACTTCGAGACGTGGGAACCAAAAGTAACTGACGTAATCCTGCTCCACGATATTTGTGTTCCAGAGAACCCCGACTTCGGGGTGTGGAAGTTATGGGAAGAGATTAAGAGCGGAAACGAGGGTGTATGTTTTGAATTCCACCACTGCCACGGGTTAGCGGTGCTGTGCAAGTCGGAGCGTGGGTTTAGGGCTGTGCAAGATACCATACCTCCCCAGTAGCAAACAGCATAGGGCGCACCTTACCACGCATGTTCAACTGTTGCAGAAGATGCAACGCTTCGTATTGGTTGATGTGGACCCTGAAACAGATTTCTTCCAGGGTCTTTGGGCCGTTTTGTAGTTCGGTTAGGATGGCGTGGTCCATCTTACGACACCACATGAATGTTTGGTTCAGCCAGCAATAGTATTGTTCCATTAGGAATATCAAATATTGATATTATACCATTCTCAGCAGTATCTACTTCTGGAGAATATTTTCCTGCTGGAGAATGACCAGCCTCAGTGCCTATAAGTGAAAGCAAATATATAGTACCTTCAACGCCTTCTGGTTCATTCTTAGGGACAATTATAAAACGGAACATCTCATCCTTACCGTCCGACCAAGAGTCTATTTGTGTAACATCACAATAACCATAATCACCGTGATAAACACCGAGTATTCGTAGATTCATGATATAGTTATGGAGATACTCTACCTTGATGTTGTCTCCAACCTTTCCATGAATACCTTCTGCTATTTCTGTGAACTGTTTCATCAATGCACCTTTACCTTTCCCAATAGCCGTGCAGGTAACGTTACCTTCATACAAACACCGTTCTCAAAATATTCCACAGTCACCATATCACCATCAACGGCGATAACCTTCATCGGTGTGTCTTTCGGTATCTTCAGTTCGTCGCCGGTTTTGTAGGTCATGCCAGCATACTCCTCGCTAAATGAGAACCCACATCTAGTGTTTTTGGGCCATAGAGTTTGTACTTCCCATCATCCAACTCATTCGCTACGATTTCAGCTAGCTTGTTTATGGCTGCAACGCCGTCCTCAGTATTTGGGCCTGACACACGAACTACTGTCGCACCGAGTTTTGGTCCACCCTTGGCATTGGGGAGTACAGGACAAACACCCACGGATACCGTATCCCACAGATGGCCACAATGATTGTATTGAATCTCAGCAGGCTTTGCATAATGCTTTCCCATTACTTTTTCCATGTTGGTGTGTCCTCCGTTTCGTTAGCGTTGACAAGTCATTCTAGCGGAAAATTTAGAAAAAAGCAAGCGTGTTCGTGGGGCATCGGGTTATTGGCTGGTTGGGAAGGGGGTGTGGGCCATGTATGGTGCTTTATGGTGTGTTGACGTAATATGGAAATTATAATATTTGAACGAGGGGTTGAACCCCCTTAATGCAACTGATTCTTAGACCCATCCTCACCTCCGCACCCGTCCACCTTTAGACTCATTCCATTGTGCCTAGCAAAACCTGTGCCACAATAGCACATCGCAACCATTGAACTATTTAATGCCGATATAGAAACATTCATGCAATAACCGCTTGCATCCTGTCAACACGTTTGCTATGCTGTTTTTAACGGAGCAAGACAAGAGGAGCAAGCAGATGATCATTACATTAGCACTAATAGCAGTATTAGCCGCCTGGCTAACCAGCAAGTTGCCGAGTAGTCCAAAGCGCAGCACGAAGCATCAAGTAGAACAAGATCACGGCCTGTACGATAGCAATCGGCATAGGGCAATCAATCAGTCACACAACTGGAGATAGACACCATGAAAACGCAAGAGATTATGGAAACTGCACGCGATTTACTGGACGGCACAATATATGATGCCGAAGCGTTTAGCGTCCAGGATTGTGAATATATCCGCGACTTGCTGGCAAGTCAGGGCTACGCCTTGCGCGTAAAGCCAGAATTTAGCCTTGTTTATGCCGTGCCGGAACAGGTGCATTGATATGGGCACTTGCAAGCATTGTAAGCACTGGGAAAGCTCCGGTCAATGCGGAAATACTCATATGCTAGAGGATGACTGTGTAATCTATTATGCAGATCCATCCACGGGCGATATACCAAATAAGGGTATCCTTATTTACTTATCTGGTAACGATTTATCTGGAGCACAGACTGGTATGTTTACTGGGCCAGATTTTGGATGTGTCAATTTTGAGGAGGATAACTAACATGATTACCACAATGTTAATGATAGCAAGTCTGCACTGCCCCATGCCAGCAAACTGTAACACCACGGCAACAATGGATACATGGTACACCTGTAAAGCGCGGCAATCTTTGCAGTTACACAAATCTCCTGACCTTTGTAAGTCTGACTTGCTTGGGATGGGTGCAAGCAAGCAAGAGGCGGGTAAAGCATGTTCAAAATAAGTCAGCGCGGATTGATTCTCTTATCGGTTTTAGTGTTAGATTGTGTCATTATCGGATTGATTTTATGGGGGTTGTTATGAAAGCAACAATAGGCAAGCAAGTATCCAGCGCCGTTAATTATGGCGACAAAAAGGAATTGATAAAGACTTTTAACGTCGTAACAGACGGGTTAAAAGAAGTTATCACTGTGCGCTGTTATATGGGCAGGTCAGCAAGTGCTTCCACTGTTTACGCTAGCATATGGGTTAATGCGCCTGACATACATACAAGTGGAAAAGGAAAAGCCGGTGGATATGGTTATCACAAAGTAAGTGCGGCTATCGGCGATGCCATTAACTCCGCTGGCATTGCGTTAGATACCGATATATCAGGAGTAGGTAATAGTGCGATCCTTGACGCCTTAACGGCAATTGCAAACGCGCTTGGGTTTGAGCGTGTATTGATAGTGGAGAATTGAAAATGATCAAATATATAGCGGATAGTGTAGAATGGTTAGACAAGGCAAACGGCAACACCTACAGTCCTACGCGCATAATTTCCACGGGGACAGGGGAAATTGTCAAAGTTTTTCCGTTTTCATACGGGAATGGACACAATAACGCGCTGACATTCAAAAAAGCGGAAAATCTGAGCTTTGACAATCTCCATGAGACATCACAAAACGGCACGCGCAAGCAAGCGGAGCAATGGGGCAAGCTATAAGCCAGTTTATAGCACTCTGTCATGGGGTGCTATATGCGGGCAGATTGGACCCGATAACGAGAGGACGCACTAAGATGCAAACTAAAGTAATAAATACCTATTCAGCAGCAGAACTTGAGGGGCGCGCAAAAGAAAGGGCGCTTGCATGGTTACGCGAAGGCGCTACTGATTATGACTGGTATGATTCTGTATTCGAAGATGCCAAAAAATGCGCCGCTATTTTGGGAATTGAGATAGGCGATATATATTTTAGCATGGATGATGGCGCTTGCTTTAATGGCCGGTTTTCATACGCTAAAGGCTGGAAAAAAGCATTGAAAGCCTACGCGCCTATTGACGCGGAATTGTTGCGGATTGGTCAGGAATTGCAGGGGACACAAAAGCCATATTTATATAACTTAAGCGGCACTGTAGACTGTAACGACAGGTATAAAACAACAAAGGCTGTTTTCCACTGGTCAGACAATGTGCCAGGAGATGTTGAAGATAAAATCAACCGAGTATTTCCCGATTTTGCCGCATGGATTTATAAAAACTTGCAAACAGAATATGACTGGCTGACATCTGAAGAACAGCTAATTGAAAACGCGCAAGCCAATGGGTATCAATTTGACGAGAACGGAAGGGTGGTATAATGGAAGAAATGCACGGACAATACATGCTCTACAAAGATGATAAACAGATAGGCGATATATACTATCTAACATCACGTTATGACTCCACCAACAAGAGCGCGGCGCATATTCAAGGCGCTATTGTAAGAGAGGTGAAGCGTAGGATAAAAGACTATGGTGCTGATTATGCGGATGTTTATATCCATTATTCTACGCTGCCAATAGGGCCAAACTGCACGCGCGGCATAGGACGGGTGCAATCATGACCGACGAACAGGTAAAAAAGATTAAGCGCCGCATTGTGGATTATTTGCATAAGTACGCCACAATCGAGCAATTGTTAAAGATTGCTGCCATGCTTGGCGTAAAGACAGAGGACTAAGACAATGGCAAAGATATTTGGTTATGACTGGGAAGACATACAGGATATGCAAAACAAACAATACAAAAGGAAAACGATAGACGCCACAAAGCCTATAACGCGCCCATTGTTAAAAGGCGATTTAGAGTTATATGAACGGCACGGACTGCCTGGATTACAGGCAATGGGGTATGATGGCGTAATTGATCGTTTGCGCTTTAATGGCGTTAAAGTGGAGGATTAAGACAATGCAATATAAAGGCGTAGCACAAGACAAGGCGATAATGATTAGCCTGGACATCATCAGGGAGCCTTACACGTTCCCGGGCAGTTATGAAAAAATAGCTATAACGGATGATGGCGCTATAATCTGCCATGCTTGCGTTAAATCGGAATTAAGGCAAATAGCGACAAGTTACAAGGGCGATGGGTGGCGTGTTGCGGGTGTTGATATTGTAGAGAGCTATAACGGGGCACCGCTTCATTGTGATAACTGTGGAAAGTGGCTTTCTGGCGAGTTTGCAGGGAGTGAAATATACAACTGGCAAGATAAGGATTAAAGCAATGACAACATGGAAATATTACAAGTCAGGGCAGTATCAATCTTGGGATGGAATACAGGGGGATGATGTCGTAATTGTCGAAAAACTGGCAATGCGCCCCTATTATGAGGTACAATGTCCCCTGAACATCAAGAATGCCGGGCGCTATCCCGACCTTGCCAGCGCCAAGCGTGCCGCATTCATGTTGGAATTGAGTTCGGAAAAAATTGGACCATTGCTAGCTGAAGATGGTTACCCGCCCGCATATATCGCCCGCACCATTTAACAAGGCGCCATAGCGCCCCTAGCACGGGGCGACATATAGCCTAGTACCCTACCAAGGGCGCTAGGCTTTTTGCGTTTGTAGCTTCCAAGCGAGGCCCTAAACGCAAGAGACAAGCAGCACCAGGACAAGCAGTGCCCGGCAGGACAAGCAGCACCAGACAAGGCAACACCCGGCGATATACCGCACAATCTACCAGCGCACCATAAGGCCATGACAGGAATCAATCGTCATGGCCTTTCTTTTTGCCTGTAACGCACGGCATAGGGGCAGGTGCTATACCCATAGCTAACAGGTGGCAAAATGGAACAGAGCAAACGGAAGGTGGCAAGAAACGAATATAAGGGACAGGTGATAAATGAATGAGAACTGGACTCAGTAACTTCATAGAATCAGTCCAAACTAGGACTAAACACAAACTTGGAACCAACACAAAACAGGAGCTAGTACAATGAGCAAGAATGAATGCAAACGTTGCAGCGAGTGCAAGCACTACAAACCCGTCCACGCAACAAACCCGCGCGGTGACTGCACCCTATACCCGGCGTGGCTCGATGTACCCGCAGCGCATTATTGCGGGCAGTGGGCCTCAGTACAAAAGGAGGATGCACTAACAACAGGACTCGACATCGACTGGAGCAAAGTACCGGAAGGATTTGACTGGGTGGCACAAGATAGAGATGGGGGCATTTACGCTTTTACGGAAAAGCCAATCCCGAACCTAAAATCATCTCTTTGGATAATGCAAGACGGAGAGATTTTCTCAATAGGGGGCAGGCATCCATTCAATACAGATTGGGCTAATACTCTTACCAAGCGTCCAGGCACCTGAACCAAAGTGCATAATTTTATTCTTGGATTTTGGAAATAGACACCCCCGCCCCTTACCAATGGCGGTACGGGTTGAACCGCAGAAAATTGAACTGGGTTTTTTGAAAAGTATCCCCTACCCCTGTACAATAGGGGTACACGTTATTAGGAGAACCACACATGGAAAGCATGCTTTATGGTGTAGAAACAGAATTTGGGATGGAGTTCTTTGAATTTGAAGATGACGCCCTAGGTTACGCCTCGATGATGAACGACGATCACGAATACCCTGTGCGCAAGTTTTTGTTGAAGGAAATTCTTGAAGAAGATTAGAACCCCACATTTTTATTCTGGATTCCGCAAAGTGTATACCGTGCCCTATACCCCCGCCGTACCCTTCCCACTACCAAAAAGATCCCATCGTCGTCTAGCACATTTCATATTGTGCTCGCCAGCCAGCACACGCTCGGCCTCAATGCGTTCCGGGCCGTCATACAAGCCATCATTGAGCAGCCCAATCAACTTCTCGACAGCAGCGTCAATATCACGGCAACCCTGTTCCGTGTTCGGACCAACAACCCGCACTACGCCTCGATCCAACTTCACGCCATGCTTGGCTTTGAGAACTCGACAAATACCCACGGATATGTTGGCACAAACATCAGGAATCGCGCCAATCTTCGATGGGCCTATGCGTTGTTCTGCCTGTTTCGCCCAAAACTTTCCGAGGGTTTTTTGCATGAAAGTACTCCGAAAATGGAAGCGGGATGCCGACTCGAACGGCAATCTTCCGGCTTATGAGACCGGACGTAGGAACCAATCCACTTTCCCGCTAAGGCTGAAGCCGCCCCAATGGACGACTTCGTTACTCCTTCCACACATGGTAGATGAGCTAAAGACACCCGACGGGACTCGAACCCGCGACATACA
>JAEHJW020007136.1_pt1 | contig 16774 bp, 33 predicted proteins | sample 9271431 | NCBI WGS metagenome assembly JAEHJW02 | reverse complement strand
TTTGCACTGATTAACAAAATCAAAAACGCCATATCAGATGAACCGTTATTTTTCTTTCCACCCGCTTGGCCCTTGATATTCATAATGGGGCCATTCATGGACTGGGAAATGAAGCATGATTTCAAATGGGATACTCTTGTAGTTATGGGCGTGTTTCTCACACCCATAATTTTTGTTTGCGTGGCGGTAGGCATGTTTATAATGCCTTTCTTTATCGTTGCATTGATTCTTTTTGCAATGATTTCTTTTTTCGTGCGTATTATATGGAGGTTTTTTCAATGAAACTCTACAACCCCCGCAAACCCCACCTGGTCCAATTCTCAGACGGGACTTTCGGCATTCGTCGTATAGGAATAGATGGCTGGGAGTTTTTAAGTCACACTGGCAACTATTGGTATAGCACCGATGATGTCGTATCGAGCAGCTGCCACCTGACAGCAACGCAAGCCGACGATTTAATGCGCGACCCGTTGCGCGCTGACCGTCAAAGAGTCGAGGCCGAAGAAATCAAGAAAGACAAAGGCCGCCCCCTCAACACCCGCGAAATCCTCCTGGGCTACACCCTACTCTGCATCCTAGCCTACGGCGCCTGGACAGCCATCGCAGTCTGCATCGCGTGGCCGATCATCAATTGGATGGCCAACGGATTCGGAGGTTAACTCATGTCAAACAATTTCGTAGTCCCAAGAATCGAACCCGGCACCTACAACGGCTGCAAAGTTGTAGTCAGCCGCTCAAGCAACCGCATTGTTTTCATTGCGCATAATTCCAGCGTTTATCACGCTAGGAAAGAAGGATTCCTTAACATCTCGCGCGAATGGCAAATGAACGACCAAGATCGTCAAGCATTTTGCCAATGCTCCGGCATTTCCTTTGCCGAAGTCGCGGCAGCGCGCAAGAAACAACGCGAACTAAGCGACGCAAGACAGCTCCAAATGCGGCTCGATCGTTTTCGCTGCGAAGCCGCCGCGCTGGGCTATGAACTGGTCGAGGGCTAACCCATGAACCCCAAACCCCCCTCCTGGCAAGAAGAAATCGAACTCGGCGCCGCGCAGACCCGCAACGAAATGGTGCTGGTCTGCGGCGAGTGTGGGCACCCCATGTGCCAAGCCACGTTCGGCTACGTCCGTTGTGTCAATGCGGATTGCTACCAGTGCAACGCACTCGTCTACCCGCCGACGTAAGCGGCTACTGCCCCTGCCACCGCAAGAACTGCACGCATCGCCCGCGCTCGTTTCTTGATCGTGGGCGCATGCCGTGCAAGAACACCTGCCGCTGCAGCGGTTATCCTTTTCCCCACCGCAAGGGCGGTGGCTGGTGCGAATGCGGCGCCTGGACAGCTGACATGCTCAAAGAGAGGCTAGGGCAATGAACGAAATCGAAAATGGCATTCGCCCATATCCGCAAACGCGCATCGACGCATATAGTCACTTGAGTAAGTTGGGCATCGCCAAAATCCAACAATTCCCGCCTTACCCCCGTTGGTTTGTCACGATGCGCTGGCGCACGCCCTTCAAGCCCGAGCTTGACTATCCCACGCGCAAGGCCGCTATTGAAGCCGCCCGCGACGCCTGGTTATCTCTTGCACTCCCCTGAAATAAAAAGACCCCGCCATTGCGGCGGGGTCACGGGGGAGGGCACTGCGGGTTGTCCGTGGCTGGGACGTGCCTATCTTGCCACGGGTGACCGGGCCGCGCAAGAGGCCGGCCCAGCCACGGACGCTTAGTTTTTGATCGTGGCCGCCTGGACGTGTGTACCTACGCCCATGGCATCGGCGCCAGTCGGCGCGGAAACATTGACCACGGGCGCAGGAGTGTCCGTTTTCTGCACGGTGTCCGCTGGCACGTTCACGTTCAACACCGGGCCACTTGCCAGCACGCCAAGCTCACTGGCCACAGTCGGCCCTGCGGTCTCCGCGTGACCGACTTCGGTCGGCGTATCCGCGGTGACACCCGGCGCGCTGGCCACGGCCGCGGCATCGGCCGCGCTGACATGCGCCTGCGGGCCGCGCACAGCGGCATTCCACTGGTCGATGGCGGCGGTATAGTCGCCGGTCACTTCCGCCCACACATTCGGCGCGGCCGTCTGGATTTTTGTCAGGAGCGATGAAAACGTGGTGACGGCCTGGGCGATGGCGGCCAGTTCGGACGCGGTGAACGCGACAGTGGCCAGGGCTTGCAATTGCGGGCTATTCATGGTCGTGATCCTTGGGTTCGGGTGGCGATGTCTCGCCCTTGCGATGGTGGCGGCGCGCATACGAAAACGCAATCGCCCACGCTTGCTTGCGCGAGCGACCGTGTTTCATTTCCACGCCCGCGTTGTGGGCGATGGTCTCGCGGTCGGCGCCGGATTCAAGCGGCATTACGGCTGGCCTGCGGCCTGGTACGGTGTCGCCAGCGTAGCCAGGCGCGCGATGGCGCCATTGACCGCGAGCATGGTCGCCTGCGATGGCGAGGGCTCGATCGGTGTCGCGCACGCGGGCGTCAGTACGGCCACGGCATCGTTGACGGCGGCGGTATCGGTCAGGTTGAGCTTGCCCGCCTGTTCCGCGGCAGTCAGCACCTTGAGCGACGCGGAGCCGGACGCGCAGGCAGTGGCGAGCGGATTCACCTTGGCGGCCGCGGTGAAGCTGGCGCATGCGGCCAAGCCCAGCGACCCGACCGCGAGCAGCACCGCCAGGAAGATCAAGCGGGTGAAACCGGCCTGTTTCGTGGTCGCGCCCGCGCCAGGGCCGTTGCCGGGGCCGGCCAGGAACTTCAGGATCAGGGGAGCGGCGCCGGCTGCACTGCCGCCCAAGACACCCCCGAAAAGACCTTCGGTCAGATGCTGCAGCAGCGGCGAATTGTCATGACCCGTCAGGATCAGGACGGTAATGGCGATCAGGCACGAAAGGAAAACGATCAGATGATAGACAGCTTGGTTCATGGCGGTCACTCCACAAGGTTAGTTGATTTTCAAACGCCCTTCCAGTTTCGACAAACGTCCGTGTATCTTCCACAAAATCCCGTAAATCGGGATCAGCGTAACATTCGACCACGAATGCAGCAAGTTGAGCGCATCGGCCAGTGTCATGCTATTCCCCCAACAGCGTGGCCGCCTTGGCCGTGGTCTTGCCAATCTGCACGATGGTTTCTTTCTGCGAAATCAGCAACGCGCCGACGCCCAGCACCACGCCCAGGATCACAAGACCCCAATTCGCCGCGTGGGCCTGGATAAATGACGATGCCGCGGCTTTCGTCGTATCCGCGGCCTGTCCCGGGTGCATGACGGTGTTGAAGCCTTGCTGAAAAGCATTCGACGCGGCACCCGTCCACGACGTGGGCGCAGGCAGCACCGTCACCCCATTACCCGACTGCCCCAGTGACTGCGCGATCTGCTGCGCCATCTGCACGCTACCCGGCGAACCGTCCGGCTGTAGCTGGAAGGTACCGCCGGAAGCGAGTGACTGCTGAATCGCGTTGACGATGATCTGCTGCTGCGGCGCGGAAAGATCGCCCGGCACATTCGCCACGACATTGTTGCTTGGCGCACTCATTGCCAGAGCGGCCCTTGCGCCATGCCCACGAAACCGAAGAGCGGCATGTAATTCTGGTTGATGCCGTTGAAGCCGGAGCCGTTGATGTTGATGGTGTCCGTGGTGCCCGGCCCGAATTTGCCCGGGTTCGCTTCATAGGTCAGGATGGCGGGATCTGTCGTGCCAGTGCCCGCATACGCTTGCGGCACGTTCTGCGCGCTCGCGCGGCGGCGCAGAAAGAGCCACCAGACCACGAAAAGCGCGATCATGACGAAAAGGAAGCGGGCAAAGGTCTTGTCGTTCATGGTGACCCTTACGCCATCATCGCCATGCCGGCAATCTGCGAGCCGGCCTTGATCAGGCTGCCTGCCGTGCCCTGGTTGGCGGATGCAGCCGCGCCTGCGCTGGCGGCCGCGGCGTTGGACGCGCTACCGCCCGAGACCGCAATGCCGTTGAAGGCCGCGCCGCTTTCCGCGGCGATGTTCGACCCCAGGCCGATCAGCGTGGTGCCGAAATTGCCCGTCTGCACGCCGAGCAGGTGTGCGGCCGAGTCGATGGACTGCGACAGTCCGCCGACACCGGCCGCGGCGACGGCCGCCGAACTGGTGAGTGCCACCTGATTGGTCTGTGCTGCGGACTGTATCGCCAGGGCGGGCAGCGCCGACTGTGCAGCGATGGTCGAGGCGATGGCGCCGCCGATGGCCTGGACGCTCTGCCCCACGGCCTGCGTCTGTGCCACCTGCACTTGTGCCTTGGCGACTTGCGCCTGGTCGGCTTCCGTCTGCGCGGCCAGCGCGGTTTGCGCCTGCTGCGCTTGAATGGCCGCGTTCGTGGTGGCTGCCTGGTCATACGCCTGCTGTAGCGCGGCCGGCGAGGCCAAGGCGCCGCCGCTGGACGCGGCCGCACTGGACCCACCGCCCAGGTACCGATACAGCACGTAGACGCCGACAAGGCCGGCCGTGATGGCCAGCCAGTGCTTGCGCAGGAATTCCTTGGCGTGTTCGGTCTGTTCGCTCACGGCGCAGCCTCCGCGGCCGTGCGCGCGAAGGCGACGGCGCCCAGGTAGTAGGACAGCGCCAGGCGGTTTTCGCCGCGTTCGGCATGGTAGACCGCGCCCGCGATCAGACAGTGCAGTTCGGTGTAGACGGTGCGGCGGAAATCCTCGCTCTTGGTGGCCAGGGCGGCCACGATGCCGGGCGCTTCCGCATAGTAGGCATCGACCATGGCCGAGCGCTCTGGCGTCGCTCGCATCCACGTATCGCGCCACTGGCGCATGACGCGCAGTTCGCGGCAATCGTCCGGCTGGCCGGTGTATTGGCAGACTGCTGTCGTGATGAAGCACCCACCGAAAATCGCGCTGAAAATCGACCCGCCACCTTGAGCGTTGCCGCTGGTGTTGATCGAATTGTTCGACACGTTCGCCTGTTGATTGATCGAGTTTTGCGCGATCTGGTTCTGGATATTCATCGCGCTGCTACTCGCACCTAGCAGCTGCTGGTAATACACGTCCGATTCATTCGCCACGGATTGCAGGATGGGCGACACGGCATTGGACAAGAAATTCTGCGTGCCCTGAATCGAGTTCGATTCGAACGCCATCGCGCCGGCCGACTGCTGCTGCATGAAACCGTAGGCATTCGCCGCGATGGTATCGGCGCCCGGCCCCAGGTTCCAATTGAGATTGAGCGCCGAGCCGCTGCCACCGATGACGTCGGTGGGCAGCGACAGCGACAAAGTATTGGTGGGCAGCGCGGGCGCGGACGTGGACATGCTCAGCCCCGCGGCGGCTGGCGCAGGCCGCCCGTGATGGTCAGCGAGGGCAGGAACTGCGGCACGCTGAAAATGTCGCGGCGAACGCCCAGGGTCACGCCCTGCGGTGCGGCGCCGCCAACGTGCGCGGGCGTGATGCCGTTGTCGGTGCGAATCGGCATCGTGGGAAGCAACGGTGCAGCATTGGCGAAGGGGCGGCGCATGGTTTAGCTCCCGAATTGACTGCCGAACGGCGGCTTGAAGAGACCGCGGATTTCCAGATTCGCCAGCGTATCGGGGTGCGACAGCTGGTTGGATACGATGGGCGCCGTGGGGCCGATAACCTGCCGCGGCATCGCGCCCAGGCCCGGCAGGCCGATGGCGTAGATCGTCGGGTAAATGCGCGGCTGCATCGCCTGCAGGCCCATATGCGACTGCGGGCCGCCGGTGCCGGGATTGTACAGCTGAATCCCCGGCGTGAACCGCGAAAAATCCGCATACGGGTGATAGCTGGGGATGTTGAGGAACATGGCGATCAGCCTGCGGCCAGGCCAGGCATCGCGGACGGTGCGCCGCCCATGGCGACGGACAAGAGGCCGCTGAGGCCCGACGATGCGGCGGTGATCACGGAACCGGTCTGGTTCTGTCGACTGACCAGCACAGTCAGCAGCGCGACACCGACAATCGCCATGACAACGGCGGTGACTTCCTTCATGGCTTCATTCATGGCTTTGCACCTTGAGGCGTGGGCAGGTTGAGGCCGGTAATCGCGTCGATCTGCTGCACGATCTGGCCGTAATTCTTGAGGGTGAACGCGACGACTGCCAGGGCAATAAACGGGTTTACCATGGGTCGCAGCGTATCGCTTGACGACAAGGCCCGCAAGACAACGATAGCGAGCAGCCAGGGCGCGAATCCCTTGGCGTCGCTTTCCATCGCGGACACGAGCGGCTGAGCGTTTCCATTGACGCCGACGAACACGAAAAAGAGCGCGTAGAGGCCGACGAGCCCATAGCTCATGACGTAGCCCCCGCGCCCGATGCGTTGGCAAACGCCCCGCTCACGGCCGCCATGGCGTCCGCGAGTGTCTGCGGTGCCGGACTACCCCCGGAAGGGGCGGCGGGCGCGGGTGCAGGCGTGGCGGCGGCCACGGACGGCGCAGGGGAGGACGCCGCGGCCGTGGGCTTGGCCAACGCGATGTACCCGGCCAGCCGCCCCTTCACCGCGAGGTAGAAGGGGAAGGCCAGCAGAATGACCGCAAACGTATTCATGCGCGCGCTCATCATTTCGTTCCGATCATCGCCTCGATCGTCACCTTGTGGGCGAAGATCAGCAGGATAAGCGCGAAGATAAACGCGCCCTGCCAAAAGGCAGGGCTTTCCTTCATGGCTTGCCAGTTCATGGCATCACCCCCGTCAGCCCTGGATCACGCCTGGCAGCGGCGTGCCGCTCAGGTAGGTCGATTCGAACTGCGACAAGAAGTACGAGCCGGCGCCGGCCGTGGCGATGTTGAACACGCTCTGGACGTTGCCGTACAGCTGCGTGGTGATCGGCTGCACGCGCGAGGGCATGTAGTAAACGCCGCTGGCGATATCCGTGCCCAGCATGTAGCGCATGCGCATGCGGATCACGTCCGGCGTGAGTTCCTGGATATTGGTATTGGAGTTGCCCAGGAGCGTCACGGTATTGACGTCGGTCTCGTTGAGCGTGCCGCCCGTGGCCGCCTGGTTGAAAACATGCAGCGCCGACAGGATGCTGCGGTTGTTCGGCCAGTTCAGGTATTTGTTGGCGCCGGCCGTGATGTTGGTCGAATCCTGCATGTTGCCTTCCAGGGCGTAGATGGTCTGCAGGTCGATCAACGGCAGGTTGTTCGCGCCGCTCTGCGGCATGATGTATTCCATGTAGGCCTGGACGGTGATGTTGCCGTTCAAGGCCACGGTGCCGGCGGTGTAGGGGAAAACGAGCGGATCAGTGCCCACCAGCGCGGATGGCAGCTGCATCGTGAGGTAGTGCTCGCCGTAGATCGCCTGCGCCAGCACGGCGCCGCGAAGATCCTGCCGCGGGTCGTACGCGATCGGCACGTAAATGAAGAACTCCAGATTCGCCGCGGCAATCGCGGTGGGCACGTTGGTGATGTTGGTGTTCAGGAACTTTTCAGACGTGGGCAAACCGCTGTAGTTCACCGCGTTGCCGAAAATCTTGTGGGCCTTGTACTGGTTTAGGGCGTGGAGCAGCCAACCTTGCGTGTTGATGCGCTGCAGGCCGGCAAAATCTGTGTACTGGATCTGGTTCAGGAAATTGTACGGGCCAAACTCGCTCGCGGTGGCGGGCGCGGTGACATTGACCGGCACGGTCACCTTGAGCAACACGCCGGTCACGATGCCGGTGCGCTCCAGGTTCAGCTTCACCTGTTGGCCCAGGCCGGTCACCGATACGGGCGGGAGCTTCCGCACCATATACATGCCGGTGGAGCGCAGGAGCAGGCTGTCGCGCGCGTTGTCCTGGGCGGTGTATTGCTTCTGTGCGTTCTGCATGATCGTCACGCCTTGTAGTTGGAAAGGCCGACCGCGGTCAGCGCCTTGTTGATGATGAAAATGCCGATGAACGCGATCACCGCGATCTTGGCGAAATCAGCGAGTTTGCCGCCCATGGTGTTCTCCGCTCAGGCCGTGGCGTACTGCGGCATGCCGAAGCGGCGCAGCGCGCGGTTGATGATGAATACGCCCACGAAACCCACGAGGGAAATCGTGATCACGTTCGGGAAGTTGATACGGATATCGCCCATGGCGGTTTCCTCGGGTTGGGTTGTCAGGAAAGGGGAACCGGCCCCCACGTTTGGGCCGCGTCCGCATCGACGGTATACCACCGCCAATGGTATTTTGGCAAGGATTCGATAAAGCGATGGTCGCCCGTGGCTTCCACCATGCGCTTACGATCACTCTCCAGATTAAGCGCCATCATGACGATGTAATCACTTTCCGAAAACGCAAACAACGAAATACGCTTCGGGCGCTGCACGAGCCCTAAAAACGTTTGCTTGCGTTCGCGGCCACGCGTCAAAATGCCAATCAATCCATCGCCCGCTTCCCCAAACTTGTGTAGATAATAAAGCTCATCCGCACAAATGCCGATGTTATTATAAGTCTCATGGATATAAAGCAGCACCGAATCCATGAAATCCGAATCAAGCTCTGCTGTTTTGAAATTCAAAATAACAAAGCGGTGTTTGGAAATAGCGCGTTCAAATTTTCGCGCGTCCCAGCCGTCCAACACCACGGCATCGGGCAGCGACTTGTAGCCGGCCGTGTGCTTGGGATTCAGGATGACCCAATGTTGTCCTGTATTAAGTCGCTGCATGAAATATCGGGCCAGGGATGTTTTCCCCGACCCGGTGCGACCGGCGACGATGGTTCGCGTGCCCGGATCAAGCCGGGGCAGTGTCGCCGCCATGGGCGCCCCCTTCCACGACGTGCAGGCCGCGGCGCCGGGTTTCCTGCGCTTGCTTGACGCGTTGCGCCACCGCGGCCAGGCGCGGGGCATAGATCATGGCGCCGGCCGCGGCCAGCTGTAGCAGGGCGCCCGTCTTGCCGCTCAGGGACAGGCCGTACTCTTCGCAGACCCGAGCGATGGCAACGCCCAGCATTTCCGCCTCTTCCTTCTGCAACACCAGTTCGGGAATACCCGTCGCCAGGGCGGCAATCTGATGCAATCCCTGCACTTGCTTGGCCATCGACGCGAGGTCATCGCCGGAAAAGCTCACGCCCTTTTTCGGGCGCCCTGCCTTTTTCGCCGGGGCGCTCCCGGCCGCGGCGGCTTCGCTGGGCGAGACCGGCGCATTCTTGGGCGGTCGGCCCGGCCCGCGGCGCACCTGGGGCGGCGTGGTCTCAGTGGCGGCGGGCGCGGGCGGTGGCGACGGCGGCGCCGCGGCGGGTTCGGGTGCCGCGGTCGGCGCGGCAGGCTTGTCGGTGGACTTGGCCATGGTCAGGGGCTCCGGTATCAAAACAGGCGATCAAGGAAGCGACGGCCACCAGCGGCCGGCGCGGGGGATTCAGCCGCGGGAGCTTCCGCGGCTGGGGTAAAGCGTTCGGGTTCGGCCGCTTCGGCGGCTTCCACGCTGGCGACGCCAGGCGCGACTTCGGCGGTTTCGGCCGCGGCAGCGATTTCTTCCTCCAATTCCTCGCGGATTTCCTCGCGCAAGACTTCCTCCACCGCGTCCGCTTCCGCTTCCAATGCCGATTCCAACGCGGCGACACTGACACTTAACGCACCCATGCCTTCGGCCACGCGCGCGAAATCGTCCGCGTTGCTGGCCACATGCGCCTCAAAAGCTGCGCGCAGCGTCGCCAGTTCGGAGCGGAGTTCACCCAAGGCCGCGAGCGTTTCCACGCGCTGCGCCGACTCTTCAATGGCGGCCTTGGCCACGTCCGCGAGTGCTTCGGCAGCCGCCGCTTCGGTCGATGCGGTCGGCGTTTCGACCACGGTTTCCACATGTGTTTCGTCACCCATGGCGGCGTTCCTCTTCCGGTTCGGCCGCGGCGGGCGGCGTGGTGTTCTTGGCGATGATTTCGAGCAGTTCGACGATGCGGTCGAATTTCGCATTGAGCGCGTCGATACCTTCGCCCATTTTGGAAAAATCCCCGAACATGATAACTCCCCTTTATTGCGGCGTGAAATAGGCGTTCACGTCCAGCGAACCGGACGCCAGCGCGGTGGAAAGCGTGGCCGTGAGATTGCCCGCACCGGCCGGCAGGCCGATCATGCCGAAATCGATGTTGCTGAACTCTTCAAATGATGGCGAATTGGCTGGCACAGTCGCGCCCACATACATGATCGCGGTGAAAATCGTGACACCGTTGAGTGTCAGCGTCACCGTCACCTGTCCCGCGGCGGCGAGCGTCGCATTGCCGCTCAACGTCAAAATGATCTTGCGCAGATTCTGCTGCGCGGTGACGGGCTGATAATTCCCCGTCGTGGCCGCGCCCGTGATCTGAATATGCCCCGCTTCGGTCGCCGGCACGTATTCCTGCGTGCGGTAAGGCAGCGTGTTACCCGCGGCCAGGGGATTGCCATCCGTAGGCACGCGCACGCCGCCCGAGAAACTGGCCAGGTTCACGTTGACGGTATTCAGCACATTGGTTGCATTGCCGGATGGCAGCACCGGGTAATCCACGAAAATCACGGTGGCCGAGTTATTCGGGTCGCCCGTGATCGTGGCCGTTTGACCGTTCGGCGCCGGAAAACTCGCTTCCAGCGTGAGACCGGCCGGACACGTCACCTTAAAATTGATCGGCAAAATCGTGACCACAAGCGGCACCGTGCCGGCCGTGTTGTCGATGTAGACGCCCTGGGGTTGGAAAAGCTCGTTATCGATGGCGAACTGGCGCCAGTCCACCAGCAGCGGCGTGGCCGAGAGCGTCCCTTGGTACCCGACCGCGTGCGTTTGGCCGTTGCTGGGCACCATGTAATTCGTGGTCTTGTATTGCGACTGTGCGGCAGGCATGGGCGACTCCGGTATCAGGCTTGGAAGGTGCCGCGCGTGGACACGGCGCGGTGATAGTTGGCGAGACCATTATGCACCGAACGGGATACGTTGGGTGGGGGCCCATAGGGTGTCAGGTCGGGGCCGGCACCCTTATAAAGGATGCCCCCGTTTTGATTGGTGCCGCTTGCACCATGTAAAAACCATGAATTTAATTTTTTTGAAAACCATAAGTTTTCATAATCTGAAGTCATGGCAGGCAGCATAATGCAATAGTTTGATGAAATCAGCATGCTTTGCGGACCAGATGGCCACAAAAAGAAGCCGGGAAAATCTGTATCTCCACAAACAAAATCGACGCTTCCATAATAGGAGGTAGGGACATTAGGGAGATCACTAGGCGTGATAGTTTGTGACAATTTTGCACCTACATAAACACTGGGGTTAGCCACTCCACAAGTCAATGATCCCGGGTCGCCATTAAGAGTCGGTTGCAGCCAAGCATAGTTATTTGTGGTATTGTCCCCTATGAAATTTCCCTGATTTCGGCAATATAAATCAGTGCTTGAAGTACCTGGAGGATAAACCAGATTTGTTTGATCAAAAATATCGTTTGCTGCGTTTCCGATAAGACCGCCACCGACAAACTCACCCAGCGAATTGTATATTGACGCAAAATAATTATCAGTCAATCCGAAAGCTTGAATAAACTCATATGCAACTAAATTTTGATTCCCTAAATAAATCGCTTGATAAAAATCGCCCACGCCACATGGCGAAGGGATATTTAGCTGTTTATATGGCACTGTGTAACTTGCCCCCGGTGTAAATACGTTGGGTATAGTCCAAACATATCCCGTACTAGAATTTAGCATCGACCATGTGAATGTATTTCCACTTTGCACGCAATTGGAATACTGTAGCTGTTGCCATTGATTATTTCCGCCATTCACAAAATTAGGCGTTCGATATACACAGACACTCCCATTTTCATCGAATGAAACTAGAAACGCCCCGTAAGAAATGCCGGGGTTGCCTAACTGAATCGGATAGAAAATAGATGGATACCCATTGACGATGCACACAAACGGACGGTTTGATGAACCGCCATAGGATGTAGAAAAAGGATTATTTCCAATAGCCTGCCAATTGAAATTCCATGCACGCAAATCAATGACTTTCATGCCGTCACCTGCAATCCGAAATGTTGAGCGATTAGTTCCATGCGTGCCGCGTAGGCATCGACGTTGCCCGGCCCATTGTAGAGCCGCGCGAAAAGACGCCGCTTCGCCGGGTCGGTCAAAACATCTTGCAACGTGATCGACAAATGATCGGCGCAGATATAGCGCTGAAAAAACTCTTCCTGCATCGCGCGGTCTTGGACATAGGCCAGCGGCGAAACCGCCAAACCTAAGGCGATCAATTCATCACCCATGATCTGGAATTCGCCCCACGACATGCTGCAAAGGGTTTTCGCGGTGTCATAACTACAGCTGCACAAGGATTGCATTTGCAGCACGAAATGCGCGGCGGGGTTGTGTGCCGGTTCAAACCGCACGGCCAGGGGATTGCCGTTCGATTCGACTTGCGAAATTAAATCGCTCAGCGTGGTGATGGTTGTCATGATGCCTCCCGTGATGCCGCGAGTTTAGGCCGAACGCGCGACCCCTGCAATTCCCAGTTCGCGGAATTCTTTAAATTTGTGTTGACGCGCTGCACGGGCTGCGCCGGTCGCACGCCCTTGGCCATGGCCACGCGCAGCGCAGGCAGCGATAGATAAGGTATGCAGATCCGCTCGCCGTCGAGCAGCGCGCGCCACAATGCAGGCGTCATGCCCTTGCGTGGCAGACCCTTGGCCGCGCCATGCGGTACGTCGCCGTCCGGCGTGATCTTGAGGCCCGCGTACACTTTCGGTGCATCGGCACGGAAAACGCGCCAGGTCTTTTCCAGCTTCCATTGCCCGTAATCGTCGCCCACGTCGAAAAGGTGCGCGACACCGGGCAGCACCGTGAGCGAATCCGTGTCGCCGTAAATGACGTTTTCCACGCCCACGCGATGGATGGTCTCCAGCAAATGCAAGCGAGCATGCGCCGTGATAAAAACGGCCCAGTGCGGCAGACACCGCAAGTCTTCGGAGAATTCCTTGCAGACCAGCCAATATCCCGCATCATCGAGCGGCAGCGCTTCCAGTTCCAATAATTCGTCATCCTCCATGCCTTCGGAGCAGACCACGCGCAGGCGTTCGCGGCGGCTACCGAATTTGCCATAGAGCGAGTTCTGTATCAGCTTGGCCAAGGTTTCTTCGGGCTTCCCCTTGTGACTCTTGCGAATCCCCTTGCACTTGTCCACCACGCGGTTAAATGGGAAAACGGTTTCCTCCCAGGCGATGCCGTCGAATACTTCCTCGATAACGTAGCCGTGCGCTTCCGCGAAAACCAATTCGCGGTTGGTGACGGTTGTTTCGAACGTGCCGCGCGACCACGCCATGTAACCCTTGGCGTCGCGGCGTGGAAGAATGGGCACAATCAAATCGCCAGGCGTCCGCACGCGAACGCGGAAAATACCCGGCCGCGGGTCGCGCCAGTCCGTGGAGCGCATGCGCTGACCGTAGGGCACGCCGTAGCGGCACATTTTGTCGGGATAGCTGGAATTGATATCATACGTCTGCGCTTGCTTCACCGGGTCGGTGCGCGTGAGAAACACCAGCCCACCGTAATAGGCGGAGCGGATGAAATCCTCTTCCTCGCCGTAGGTGGATGGTTCGTAATACTCGCTGTCCGCGAGACTTGCCATCCATGCCTTGAGCGCCGTGCCCGCCGTCGTATGCCCCATGCCGACACCGAAATGCCGCTGCAACATCGCGTTCAAACGCGGTAGGCCCACGCGCAGAATTTTGGCATCGCGCATCGCATACGCGCGGTGTTCGGGATTCGACAAGTCAAACTCCGCGCCCGCTTCGAAATCAATGTCACCCTTCGGCAGTTCGGGCGTGAACGATCGGGCGAACTCGCGCAGCGTGCCGGGAAAGATCGCCAGGCTATCGCGCATGACGATTTTCTTGCCTTCGAAAATCAATTTGATCTGATAAATGTCCGTTTCGTTGCGCATGCTGATATCGCACGGGATACTGTTCGCGCGGATATAGCCCAGGAAGTAACGCCAGTCATATTGCGCGTTATGTGCGTACCAGACAAACGGATACGGGAAATTAAGCATCAGGGTGAAGAAATCCCCGACCATGGTTTCCCCTTCAAAAAAATGGTCTTCGGAGAAATCGCACGCGGTAATACAAAGCAGTTCACCGCCGAGGCCGCGCGTTTCCGTGTCGAATGACAACGGCAGAACGTCTTCCTCTATAAAGCCCTTGTTGTGGAAGGGTCGCGGTTTTTTGGGTTTTCCAGCCACGGAAAGGAGCCCTTGATTAGTTTTTGCGTGCGCCGTTTTTAATGGCCGCTGCCTTTGTGAGGTGCATGGCAATAAACATGCCGGTCAACACCGCGTAAGTCTTTTGTGAGGCCAGGTCGAGCGCGCGATTAAAATCGTTTTCCGTGAAAGACATTTTGATATCGCGCATCGTGAAGGCAGAAATATGGATAACCTTCCCATCGCGTTCACTGACCAATTCAAGCCCGACCCAATATCCCAAGACAATCCGTGATGCGGCGCCGGCTTTCCGTAATCCTTCAATCTCGCCATGATCTATATCCGTGCGGAAGCGGCGAATCTGTTTGCCCTTGGGGAAATTCCGTAGCGTTATTTTTGTGGGTAGACGTGGGCGCTTACTTTGTTGCTTGCGAATCAGCTTTTGTTGTTTTGCTTCCGCTTGCGTGACGCGGCGGCGCCCGAGTTCTTTCTCTTGCTGTTCGGGCGTGAGCTTACGTGCCGACGTTCGGCCGCGTGCCGGGCGCAGCAGCTGTTCGCGGGTGCCGGCGCTTTTCTTGGCCTTGCGCTCGTAGGTGCCGAAAGCGGCCGCGCTGCCGTAATGTTCATCATACTGGCGGCGGGAAATCTCCACCGACGGTTTGCCGCGCAGACGATAGCGCCGCGAGCCTCCCGGCACGCGTTCCCAGTCACTGCGCGAATACTTGCCCCAGGCGACACCAGCCACGGAATTGCGCCCTTTCTGTCAGATGTAAAGACGGCGCCCAGGGTGAGCCGGGCGCCGTCGAGTGTAGCACCGCGCGAGCGGGTTAGCGCTTCTTGGTGTGTGACGACTTGGCGGCTGCGGGCGCTTCCGCTTCGGTGTCGGCGCTGGCGTTAGCCACCTGATCGGATGGGCCGCCCAAGAGCTTCTGTGCCAGGTGATCGAGCGCGCTACTGGCCTTGGGTTCCTGCAAGGGCTTGAGTTCGAACTCGTAGCCCTTGAGCGCATCGTCGGCGCGGATGGCGTCCACCACGAAACCGATTTCGACCGCGGTCGCGCCTTCATCCATCGCCGTTTTGATCAGCGACTGCGCCGGCTCCGGCAGGTAGCAGATGGGCGCGATGCACTTTTCGCCCTGCGCGTTGATGGCCTGGAATTCGCCCTTGAAGGCGAACGACACGCCCATGGTCTCGCTCGTCTTTTCGGCGTAGCTGTTCGCCAGGCCGACCACCGTCATGACAGTGACGCGATCGCGCTCGCCCACCGGCTTGCCGTTCGGGTCGTTCGGGTTCGGGCGCAGGCCGAACAACTGCATCGGGTTGAAGCCGCCGCGGACGCTGTTGATGCTGCCAATGCTGATCTTCTTGAGGATTTTCATGGTCGCTTTTTCCTAGTGTGTGGGCGGGTGCCCGTGGGGTGCCCGGGTGGGCATGAAAGTGGATTGATGGAATTTTAGCGCTTGTTGTTTTTACCCGCAAGCGATTTCCGGTTCATGCGGTGCAGATGGAAGCGCGTTGCGCCATGCTTGTCGGTGAAAGCTTCCAGCACGAAAACATGCGTGTCGCTGATGGCGCCGCAGCGATGGGCGGGGCGGTTGCCTTTCTTGATGGTGCAGGGTTGCATGGTTATTCCCCTTTCCGATAAGGCGAAGTTTCAATGTCAACGGGCACAATGGGCGTAATAATCATTTCCTCAACACCAGGACAATCGCCTTGCTTGCCCTTGATATAACGCTGCTCTAGATGGTCTTCTAACAGTTCACGCGTGGGAAATTCGTAACGCAAAACGCGAACGCACGTATAGAAGCGATGTTTCATGGTCGGGTTCCTCTCTAGCAGGGTATGCCCGGTGGGCACGGGAAGGGTGACCACCACACAAGTTCGGCGGCGGCGATGGGATGGTGTTTTTCCAAGAGCAGCAACGCCAGGCCGTAAGTGGCGATGGTGCCTAGGATGAAGATGGTTAGGTAATGGTGGGGTTTCATAGGGATGACTTGGGCTTCGGAGCGGCGGAGAGCGATGCGTGAAATGCTGCCACTTTGTTTAACTTTAGACGCATTGAATCTTCCGCTGCTCGACAAAATGACCCATCTGCCGCGACCCGTCCGAATAGATAATTCAGATCAGCGCGGCATTCGTCTAGCGCCACGCACACATCATCCGGCACTCGCGCCTTAGCCGATTCCCGCTCGCGCAGGTGGGCGGCGATGGTTTCGACCAAATCATCATTATCGTCGGCGTTTCCCCAGGGGTCACCTTTGCCAAGTTCCTTTATACAGAAAGTGCGACCAGAGATTTCCAACATGGCGAGGGAAAGGCCGTCGCGGGTTACTTGAGGGTTGTAGAGTTTCATTAGTCGCGCTCCATATTGTGTGTCATGCATGACGCGCTATGAAACAGGTCGGCAAGTTGCTTAAGAGATTCGGGCTTAAGCTCTCTTTGCCTGATCTTGCCACGCGAAATGACTTCGAACTCTATCACTACATTGCCGAACATGACGATGGCGTGATTTTCATCTTCGCTTGAAAACATGCTTGCAAACATAACACTCTCCCGTTTTAATCCCACCCAAACCATACGCTGTCTTGGAATTGCCGTCAAGCGAAATTTAAGACGGCTGGAATAGCGCGCGTTAAAAAATAAGGGAGGCAAAATAGGAACACTTCTTC
>JAEHJW020002674.1_pt1 | contig 16811 bp, 30 predicted proteins | sample 9271431 | NCBI WGS metagenome assembly JAEHJW02 | reverse complement strand
AGGCTGCTGCATATCGCCTTCGGTGTGCTCAAATCGGGGCAACCATTCAATCCCAATCATGCCCTTGCATAAACCGGTTCAAGACGGTATCTGTCGGATAAGGATTAAACAGCAAGCTGGGAGTAGCGCAAGCCGTGTCCTTGTAGTATGCGTCGTCCGAAAAAAGCCCCGATAACTTTGCCGAGGCACACTTTACCCGCGATAGCGGAGACTGAAAAGGTAGCGATATGCAGAACAGAGTATTGGTATTGGACAGGAACCGGCAGCCACTCATGCCCTGTCATCCGGCCAGGGCGCGGGAGTTGTTGCGGGAGGGGAAGGCGGCGGTGTTCCGGCGCTATCCGTTCGTCATCGTCCTGAAGCACCGGGAGGGCGGTGAAAAGCAGGAATTGGTGGAAAAGCTGGATCCGGGCAGCAAAACCACCGGCATTGCCTTGGTGGCTTTGTTCGCCCGCCGCGGACCCACCGTTATCTGGGCGGCCGAACTGGAGCATCGCGGCGCGGCCATTCACAAGGCGCTGGAGCAGCGGAGCGGGCATCGACGGCATCGGCGGGGAAATCTGCGGTACCGGGAACCCCGGTTCGACAACCGCACCAAGTCTGCCGGCTGGTTGCCGCCGTCTCTACAGCACCGGGTGGACACCACCTGGACCTGGGTGGCGCGGTGTGGTCGATGGGCGCCCGTAACCCGCCTCTCGCAGGAGTTGGTGAAGTTCGACCTACAGGCCCTGGAGAACCCGGAGATTTCCGGAACGGAATACCAGCAGGGCACCCTTTGGGGCTACGAAGTGAAGGAATATCTGCTGGAGAAGTGGGGCCGGACCTGCGTGTATTGCGACGCCGAGATGGTGCCCCTGGAGGTGGATCATATTCATCCAAAAGGTAAGGGCGGCACCGACCGGGTGAGCAACCTCACCATTGCCTGCCACGACTGTAACCAGGAAAAAGACCAGCAGCCCTTGGATCAGTTCCTGAAAACGGGCAAGGGCCGGCGCCGGCGCATGCAGGCCAACGCCCAAGCGTTCGCGGGCAAGGACGCGAAGAAGATCGCGCGACGGAAGACCCATGAGGAAACCAGACTGCAGCGGATACAACGTCAGGCGAAGGCCCCGCTGAAAGACGCCGCCGCCGTAAACAGTACCCGCTGGGCTTTGTACACGGCGTTGCAACAGACCGGGTTGCCGGTGGAGACCGGCAGCGGCGGGCGCACGAAGTGGAACCGAAGTCAGCAACAGTATCCGAAGGCGCACTGGATGGACGCCGCGTGCGTCGGAGCCAGTGGTGCCTCCGTGCGGTTGAACCCGGGTCATCAGCCTTTGCTGATCGGAGCCAAGTGGCACGGTGAGCGGCAACGCGCGCGGCTGGATAAAAACGGATTCCCGGTGGGACACAAAGCGGTGACCAAATTCTCGTGGGGGTTCCAGACGGGGGACATGGTGAGGGCGGTGGTACCCAAGGGCAAGCTTGCGGGAACCCATGTGGGACGCGTGGCCATTCGCGCGCGGCCGTCCTTCGCCCTGTCCACGGCGGCATTCGAGAAGCCATTCGATGTTCACCCGAAGTATTTGACCATTTTACACAGGAGCGACGGTTATGCTTACCACTAAAGAAGGGGCGCTTCACCTCCAGCTAAACGCTCGGCGTTATAGCTTGAGTACCCGCGCTGAATTCTGATGGATGTGACAGGTGACCACCGATCTGGAGTGGATTCAATCTGCCGCACAGGCAGTAGGCTTCCAGTGGAGCAAAGACCCGGAAATTACGCATGATGGGCTGTGGATAACCTCTCCGGCAGAGCACTACAGAACGTACTGGAATCCCCTGAAACAGGATAGCGATGCCTTTCAGTTGATGGTCTTGTTGGGTATTTCGATTACACCCTATCCAGTGTTCGAGCCGGAGAAGCATTCCGTCATAGCGAAGCGGCATCAGAGCGGCGACACGGATACGCAGGACTACCACAACCCCACGGAGGTCGTGGAGATCTACGGTGATAGTCCTGCCGTGGCTACGCGCCGTGCCATTGTCCGATGCGCTGCTGCTATTGACGTAACCAAGTAGCAGTCTAGGCATTTTATACCAAATGAATGGAGATCATCATGTCATTATTTTGCAGAGATAGAATGGCTTGTCCGTTATGTTATTCCGGGCGGGTACAAGACCTGGGACTGAGGTATCGGTGTAAATCCTGTTGGAATGAATGGGATACCCCTACTGGTATCATGAAAAAGCTAGCTCGTGAGGAGCTTGACCTCAAGGAAGCCGAGGCGGGAAAAGCCAAAGCCGAAACCTTCGACCTTGTGGCGCACCTGTATCGTCAGCGTGACTTTTCCCTACGCACCTTTGGTCCAGGTGAGCGTACTGCTGGCGTGTTGGACCACATTCGCAAGGAACTGGTGGAGATCGAAGCCGACCCAGCGGATATCACAGAGTGGGTGGATGTAATTCTGCTGGCGCTGGACGGTGCTTGGCGGGCCGGCCATGCGCCGGAGGCCATCGCGTCCGCCATCACTGACAAACAGACCCGCAATGAGGCCCGGCAGTGGCCGGATTGGCGGACGGCGGAGCCGGGGAAGGCGATAGAGCATGTGCGGTAACAAACCGACGAGATCTAAAGAATCATCTTGGTCATCGTTTGGTTATCCAGAAACCATCCTCAAAAGGAGTATTTGATGAAAAAATTCCGTCTGTTGTTCCTCCCAGTCATCGTCCTGTCCCTGGCCGGCTGCTCGCAGTCCGTCCCCACGGGATCCGTCGGAATCTGGCATAACCGGTTCACGGGCTATATCAACAAATCCATTGCGCATCCCGGTTTTCACGTTACGCTGATCCACGGGATCATCCCCGTGGACACGACGCAGACCATGGCCGAAGTACAAAACATGCACCCAAGGGATGAGCATGGCGTCCAGATGAAGGCGGTGACCGTGGTGGTGCAGTATTCCCTGATCCCAAACCGCGTACCGCTGTTTTACCGGGAAACCAAGCAGATTCAGGAAGAGCCGCATACGGACTACAACACGGTGGGCTTGCGTATGCTGGACCACTCGGCCATCCCCTACGCGGTACAGATCGCTACAGAAGGCAGCACCCCGCAGAAAATCGCGGCGCATCTGGATACCTATGCGCAGACTATCAAGAAAGTGCTCAATGAGCGACTGCACAAGCTGTACCCCAAGATCGACCCGTACATCATCAATTCGGTGACAGTACCGACTTTTGACCTGCCGTTGAGCATTCAGAAGCAGGTGAACGCCAAGGCCGGGTTCCAAGCTGAACTGGAAACCATCAAGGCTGCCGAGGTAGTCCAGGTCCAGAAGAAGAAATTGGCCTCGCTGCAGGCAGCCGTACAGGCCGACGCGCTGGCGGAGGCGGCCAAGGCGTCCGGATTGACCCCCGGTCAGATCGTGGCCTGGGAAAGGGCGCGCGCCTTGTACACCCTGTCCCACAATGCCAGCGGCCCGGTGAACCGGGTGGTCATGACCAAGAACTAGGGGGCGAAATGATTGAGCAGAAAACTTCCAATGCGACATTGGAAATTGCAGGTCCACGGCGGGCGTCTTGGCGACCGGCAGGTTTTACTGGTTACCTGGCGCGTTCCGTGAAGCTTGCCGAAACCGGTCGTTACCAGGAAGCCCTGTGGGTGGCTGACGACGAATATCAACAATATTGCGAAACGGAGGGGATTGATCGCAACCTGAACCAGGTGCATTTCAGGGTTCGCGTGGTCTCAGAAACCTTGATTGGACTGTGGAATGCGGAAAAACTGCATGAGGTTCCTGGCGAAGCCGCATCTACCGGAGAACCCGCATGATTATAGGGCTTACCGGCGCGGCCGGCAGCGGCAAGGACAGCGTTGCAGATATTCTGGTCGCAGAACACGGATTCCAGCGGATAGCGTTCGCTGATTGTCTGTACGATGAGGTAAGCACAGCTTTTAATGTGTCGGTCGAGTTTCTCAAGAACCGCGATACGAAGGAGCGTCAGACCTTTCGATTGTCCATGCGAAACTGCACCGATGCGGAGTTCGTCAGGACGATCCTGCGGATGCACGGCATCTCTCCTTTGATGCGGATCTTCTGGCGTTGGAAACCACGGTCACCCTGCCAGATACTTCAGTGGTGGGGGGATTATCGCAGGGCGCAATGCGAATCGTATCTGATCGACAAAGTGCGCGACCGGTTGATGCTCACTCCAAACACGCATTGGGTCATCACCGACGTGCGATTCCAGAACGAGGCCGACCTGGTGCGGGAGTTTGGTGGGCAACTCGGTTTGGTGCTCCGGCCCGTCGTCGAACCGGTGGCGGTCACGTTTCGGAAGTTCTGGCAAACCTGCAACCCGGATATCGTCATTCGTAATGATGGGACGCTGGATGATCTGATGGCCGACGTGTGCGCGATGGTCGGGAATCTGCATCGCGTTCACTCGACCGGGGGTGAAAAATGACCGACCTGGAATTGATAAAATCAGCCGCACTTGCAGCGGGCTTGCAGTGGAGCAACAATCCAGAAATTACCCATGACGGACTGTGGATAACGGCGCCGGCTGAAAAGATCAACACCTACTGGAACCCGCTTGCTCACGACGGAGACGCTTTTCTTCTGTCCGTGGCGCTTGGGATCACGGTTACACCCTATCCGGTCTACGGTCACGACAAGCATTCCGTTATCGCAAAGCGGTATCAACGCGGTGACCTTATGCGCGAAAGGAACCCAACGGAAGTGGTGGAGGTTTACGGAGACAACCCGGCCGCGGCGACACGCAGGGCCATCGTCCGGTGTGCTGCTGCGATAGGGAGAATTAAAGCGGCAGACCAAAAACTTGACACCCGTGTATGATTGATATATAATGGTCATACAATGAAAGGAGGTATTCATGAGCGCTGATTTTTACCTGAAAAAGCTGGATCAGTTGATGGGTGGGACGATTACCGGGCTGGTTCGCACCGGGCATTATTTGGATGGCGGTGAGTTTTTCGGTCTGGACATCACGATGCCGGACGGAACGAAAAAGCAGCTGTTGCTGCTGTCGGGTGACGAAGGCAATGCGCCAGGTAGTTTTGAAATTTTGGACGGCGAATAGGTCCATGTCGAAACATGAGTGGTCCTACCGATGGTTCTCCCCTCGGCGCGATCCCAAAAGTTTGCCAGCTATATCAGTATATTCGCGGCTTTACAAGAAGCCCTAAGGCGGAATTCGCCAACCACCGCGATAAGGAGCACCGAATGCGGAAACTGCACGTAGGGACCAGCCCCCTGACCCAACGGATTTACGCCGGCCATGTGCTGCAGGATGGTGCAACGTGGGGCGAAGGAAAACAGGACGTTACCGGCGCGGCCTGCGGCGCGGTTTGCGAGTATGCGCTGGCGATCGGAGAGCCAATAACCGTGACCTGCAATGGCAAGCCGAAGTACGAAATCACGGTGCGCGAATTGTGAAGCACAGACGTTGAACAGGGAAACCAAGATGTCAAAATTCAGGACGGTACCTTATATTTTTACGAACAAAGCCGGGCATACCCTAGAATTTACGGCGGACGTGCAAATCGACGCGAAGGGTTGGTTTTATGCCAATCTTCCGGAGAGCCTGCTTCCTGCGTTTCCTTCCGAACATCTGGCTTATTCGCCCCGAAAAGCGCCGGAGGGTCGGTTTCGAGCGAGTGCTCAGACCTTCGAAGCGTTGGATTCCGCCATCAGGCTGGCAGGTATCCGCGCGATTGAGCCGAAAGTCGAAGAATTTCCGGTGATTCGCTACCATGTGGCCGCGCAAATTGCTTTTGCGGAAACCGCAGAGGGGACTATTTTCCCAAACGCCGGGTTCCCGGGCGCGCAATGGGTAGTCGGTGAAACGGGGTTCATGGAGATTAGCGCGACCCATCCGGCGCAAGGGGGGTACCATTTAGTGACCGGAGCCAAGGCTTTGTTGAAACGGGTCGTGCGCTATGAGGACAATGAAACCGTTCAATACCTCCCTTACTACCAAAAGGGCACCCACCTCGATCATGAGACTCCGGCGCAACTGCTGAACGCCTGGGCGGGGTTCACGCTTCCCGCCAAGGCCCAGGAGATACCGTACAGTGACGAGGCGGCATTATTTTTCCATAACCTTCTGTTAGGGATGGCGCAACTAAGCCGAATCATGCGAACCCTTAATGATCGCGCGGTGCTTGAACAGGTCCTGAAAGATGGACTCCCTTTTCTGCGGTTAAACGTGCCCGGGGCACCGACGGGCACCTTCAGTCTAGCGCCGATCGAATTACCGAAACAAGGGGGGAACCATGCATAAACAGGTCATCGCTTTCAGAAAAGGGCTGCGTATTTTCTGGGAACAGGAGGTTCCGCAGGTAATGCAGGCATTGGCAACGATGGCCTGGGGGGTCGCAGTTACGGTCTGGCTATTTTTCCCCTATCCGGTAGTATTGGCCTCCCTTTTACCGAAAGCTCACGTGCCGGATGGGTTAGTGTATTCCGGTCTGGCCGGGCTCGCCTCGCAAGTAATCGCGGTTGCCGTTCTTTTTGTTCGCCATGTGTTACGCCTTGCTAGCGAAAGCGAGGACACCGATGAGAACTGACCCGATCCTCCGGAAAGCCATCTTTATTCTCGTTCGATGGATCATTAAATGGACGTCCTGGGGGTTCGTGGCGTTGAACGCCCTCCTGTGGATTCCTTACGGGGAAGGTCTTTTGGTGAGCGATCTTTTTCGGTTTCATTTACCGGATTCCCACTTACCGATCGGGATGATCATGGTCTGGATGTTGGGTTTCATCTCCAACCTTCCCTGGGCAGGACTAGTGTTGCTGTTAAGCGCCCTGTGGTGTGCCTGTCTGTCGGTTTGGGGAAAAGCCCTGACTGAGGCACAGAGATCCGCGACCGGTCCGTACCGTCCGATAATCTTCGAGGAAAGCACAGATGTGGAAGACCTATAGAACTTTTACGCTAGGGTTGATGTTTGGGCTGAGTGGCTGCGGTTTGGGGGCTTATCGTGCTGCGGAAGTGGTCACTCCTGCCGAAGTCCAACATGCTTCTCCCTGCGTGCGTCAATTCATGGTGGATTACGCGAGAACATATAATAACTTGCTTACGCATTTGCAGTTCAAGCGGGCCGTGTTCGCTTGCCGCTTACTGGCCACGGTTCAGCGGGAGCAGCGGGGATACCCGGCCGATGGCTGCATCGGAGAGGCCGCCAGGCGCGAACTGCATGCGACACCCGCGCAGAGACTCTCGTGGCTGAAGTATTTTCGCTATACCGGAGGGACTGCTCCTTCCGTGCGCAATCTCCTCTCCTGGGCAAGCCTTAAGCAGTCTTGTCTGGGAAAACTCAGCACAGAGTCGCAAGTGGCTGCGCTGGACAGGCTGAAAAATACACCGATCACCCCCGGCGGAAATGCGAATTCATGACGTATTCGCGGCCGGCCTCCATCCAGTAGTCCGCATCAGAAGAACCGGGAGATTCATGGAAGCTAAACTCGAAGCCACCACGCCGATCCAAGACGTGATCACCGCGATCCTAGGTAGTGCCGATCAGGACAAAATGGCCCTGTTCGCGTCACTGCGGGACCATCCCTTACTGCAGGATGCCCAGGCGTTTGCGCGTGACGGGCAAGCGGAACAGTTCCATTACAGACTGCCTTATCGCTTGGAACGAGTAGTGGACGGCCTACTTCAGACCGTCCTCCCGGGAAAGCGGGAGGCGCACTTCATTTTACAGCGGTATACGTTTCTAAATTCTCACTTCAAGAACATCGTAAAGCATAGGGAAGGAATGTCTTGTTGCGCTGATAAATCACGGACGATCCTGCACCGCCTGTTACAATACCACCTGACCGGGAAAGAAGTGGTGTTTGATCCGAATGAGCAATACACCTTCGCACACCCGACCACGGTGTTTACGACGCATCTGGAGATCGTAGAGTTTTTCGATGGACTGTACGGCTTGTATTACGGGAATCCTGAAGGTTATTTGAAGGCGCTTAAAACCACACTGGAGATCACGTCGATTTGAACGCGCAACCCCAACAAATAAGCCTGTTTGCCGAAATCGCCAGTGCATACGCAGCATCTCCGGGCGGCGTGCTGGACAATGAATCACTCTACTCGACAGTGGCAGTGCGGATCGGTACGACACCCGAAGCCATGGATACGCGTACCCCGATTGGCCGTGCTGGCGTCCCGCGATCCACCGTCAAGCGCAGAATCCGCTGGTACCAGCAGACGTTGAAGCAACTGGGGATTATCGAGCATGTGCCCGGTGAGCGTGGCGTTTGGCAACTTTCTGAAAATGCCGGAAAGGATCTGCACCGGGCGGCAAGCGGCGTAACGCTGGTGGCCTTCAGCACCGAGTTGGGCATAGCCATCTGGGGAAACCATCAAGACGTCTTTCGCCAGATCAATGAGCCTATCACCCTGTGCATCAGTTCGCCGCCCTATCCGCTTCGTAAAGCCCGTGCTTACGGTGGACCAGACGAACGGCAGTACGTGGATTTCATCTGTGAAGCCTTGAAGCCTATCGTTCGTAACTTGGTGCCCGGCGGGAGCATCGTGCTCAGTCTGAGCGGAGATGTTTTCGAGCCCAAGAAACCGAGCCGGTCGCTGTACCTGGAACGGCTGGTCCTGGCCCTGAATGACCGGTTAGGCCTCGCGCTGATGGATCGTATTCCCTGGGTCAATTACAGCAAGCCACCAGCGCCGACCTATTGGGCATGCGTGAACCGGGTGCAGCTCACCACGGCGTATGAACCCCTGTATTGGTTCACCAATGATCCAGACCGGGCGCGGTCGGACAACCGGCGCGTTCTGGAGGCCCATACGGCACGGCACCAACGTCTCATGGCGGTGGGCGGGGAAGGGCGGTTGGCCACTTATGGCGATGGGGCCAACCGCATTCGGCCGGACAGCTTTGGGCGGGTGACTACCGGACGGATACCGCGCAACGTCATCGAACGCGGACACGCCTGCGGCGACACCAGGGCATACCGGCGACATGCTCAGGCATTGGGGTTGCCGATCCATGGCGCTATGCAGCCGACCAGCATCCCGGATTTTTTCATTAGGCTGCTGACTCAACCAGATGACCTAGTTGTGGATCCGTTTGGGGGCACGGTAAAAACAGGCCTGGCTGCGGAACGGTTGGGGCGGCGATGGCTAGTGACGGAATGGATGCTGGAGTATCTGCGTGGGGCTGCAGAGCTGTTTCCGGGGTTTCCGGGTTTTGAGATGAACAATGTTTTGCACGATGTGGGGAGCGCAGCATGAGCGACAAAATACGAAACTGGCCGGCATGTGATTACGAAGGCCACGACTTTGGTGCCAACTATATCGACACCTGCTGTATTGATGGCTACTTGTGGGATCTCGACAGTTGCGACGAGCCGGGTGGACCCCTGTTCGACGGCGGCGATATGCCTTGCCCGAAGTGCAATACGCTGGGATATCTCGAACAGGCCAAAGAAGAGGCGGAATCCTGTGTGTCCGGCAGCGTTTCCGTTAGTGGCGGCAGCGTCGCTTACACGGGAGAGAGCATCTGGCTTGCGGCGGTGAGAAAAGCCGAATCACTGAACCCTGACGGCGCCGCCGAGGCTTTGCAGAAGCTGGGCGTTGTCGAAACGCTCGTTCCTGACGGCGGGACGGATGGTTGTACTGTGCATCGATATATTTATGGCGGGGAAGGGGAAGGAAATGAGTGACAAAACCGGCATCGCCTGGACAAATGCGACGTGGAACCCGGTCACCGGCTGTACCAAGGTCTCCCAGGGCTGCAAGCACTGCTACGCGGAGCGCGAATGGGCACGGCTTTCCGCTAACCCCAAGGCCACGGCCTATTTTGGCCTGGCGTTTACCGATGTGGCCTGCCACGAAGACCGGCTTGACCAACCTCTGCGTTGGGAAAAGCCCCGGCTGATCTTCGTAAATTCCATGAGCGATCTCTTCCACGAGGCTGTGCCGGACGACTTCATCGACAAGGTGTTCGCGGTCATGGCCCTGGCTGAACAGCATGTTTTCCAAGTGTTGACCAAGCGCCCGGAGCGGATGTGGCGGTGGTTCGACCCTGAACATGACAACCGCGAACATGCCGTGGGGCAAGCCATGCGAGAAATTGCCGCATCCCGCGGTAGTAATGATGCTGGGCTACCGGAGTGGCCGCTTCCGAATGTTTGGCTGGGCGTATCCATCGAGGATCAAGCCACCGCTGATGCGCGCATTCCTTTGCTGTTGCAAACGCCGGCCGCCGTACGCTGGGTGAGCGCGGAGCCGTTGTTGGGGCCTATCGAAATAGGTTCTGCCAATTCGGGAGGAAATCAGGATGGATAGCTGCATTCACCAAACCGGGCAGGGTCGCATATCTGAAACGGGCAGATCCAATATCGTTACAGAGTGGGCCGAACATCCCGAAAACGGCCTTGACCTCGCCGTCATCAACCCACGCAACGGGCCTCAGTTCAGCCCGAATTTGTATCGTTTCCTGAAAAGGAAGGGGCAGGCCTGGGCGGATGCCTGCCGAGTGTACCGCGATGCGGACAATATCCTGCGGATCGGATTACTGGATGACGGCTGGTTCCACGGCGCGTGGCTTATGGGCGTGCTCTGTTACGGCACACTGGAGCAGGTGTGGGCACACCCGCCCGGGAACCTCGGCTACCTGCAGGAGATCACTGACTTCTGGGCGGATTACATGCGCATAGGGCGTTGCGCGATTGACCCCGAGCATATACGGTCCTTCATCGGAGATGAAACGCGATGGGCAGTTCACGGCGACGAGCGCTCGTGTCTATGGTGTGGAAACGCGCATCAGAAATTGAGAACACGGGTGGAGGAAGTGCGATGAACAGGGTCCTTTGGTTTGCAGTGCTTATTGTGCTTGTGGCGAACTTGCTGCTGACGATCTGGAAGCGGATGCAAGCACAGCGGAGACGAGTGCATGCCCTAGATGTGTTGAAAACACATGGTCTTACTCCTGTGCTGTATATCCCAACAGTCGGTGTTGAAGATGCGGATTTGCGAAAAGCGCTCGATGAGTTTGCATTTAGTGGGCAGGTCATTCTGACTAGTGATGGCACGGTAGTGGGAGGGTTTGCGGGGTCCGCGGCGATAGGGCCTCTTCCTCATTTGATGCCTGTCGTTCCTAACACTGGCAAGGTTTAACGTGGCAAAGTCTGACGAAATCTTCGCCCTGGCGCGGGCAGCACTCTATCGCGATCATGCGAAGGCATTGGCCACCGTATGCTGCATGGCCGCGAACGAGGCTGAAAACTCGGTCCTGAAGAAACGGCTGCAAGGGTTGATAGACGTCCAAAGCCGGAATCCTTCTTCGGAGGACAATATTCGTCTGGACAACTGCCTGGATAAGCTGGTCCATATCCAGTCGCCATCGCACGACCTGGCCCAGGTGGTGTTGCCCAACGAAGCGCGGACGCATGTAGCGGACCTGCTCACGGAACAGCGTTACGCCGATGCCCTGGCCGCGCACAATCTGCAGCCCCGGAACCGGCTCTTGCTCATGGGGCCTCCCGGCACCGGAAAGACGGTACTGGCCGGCGCCATCGCCCGGGCGCTGAAGTTGCCGTTCCTGGTGGTGGATTACGGCAGTCTGATCACGTCGTACATGGGCGAAACCGGCGCGAAGATCAGTAAGTTGCTGGACGGATTGGCCGGGCAGCCGTGCGTGCTGTTTCTGGACGAAATGGAGACCATCCTGGCGGAACGGTCTGGCAACCCCGAGCGAAGCGACGTGGGTGAACAGGCCCGTATCGTATCCACCCTGCTGCTGGCCATGGACCGACTGGACCATTGCGTATTGTTCGTGGGCGCCACGAACCATCCGGACATGCTGGACCGGGCGGTGCGGCGGCGCTTCGACCTGGAGATCGAGATGCCACTGGCGACGGAGGACGCTGCACATGCGCTTATCAAGAGCCTTTCCGCGCGGCACCCTGGGTTGCCTATCGCCGAATGGATACCTGCACAGTGTGAAGGGCGGTCCCTGGCGGATCTGGAGCGGGAGACGTTGAGCCGAGCGCGGGAATGGGTGATCAGGAAAAAGGAAGATGCCAGTCTCCGCTATGATCAGGCGGTAGCTCTCGTTACCAGCAGTCGCAAAGCGAGCATCTCTTACGTGCAACGGCAACTCAATGTGGGCTATAACCTGGCCGCCCGCATGCTCGAAGAGATGGAGCGGGCCGGTGTGGTTGGACCCATGCAAAGCGACGGGCACAGAGAAGTCTATGCGGCAGCACCGCCAAGTCTGGCTACGAAGTGCGCTTCCGATAGCTATTTTGGCCTAGAATTTGACAGTCTGTTATGATTGATATATAATAATCGTACACACAGGGGGAACTGCCATGGCCAAGAAACCGGATTTGCGCATCTTCAGGGAAAGCCTCATAGACTACTCAGTCCGAAACGCCATTAAAAACGGGCGCGTCCTTGTGTGGATATCGAAAAGCCGCGTAAATAAGGTGCCTGCTTGGGTGGTTCATTATCCAGAGCAACCCGAAGAAGATGGGGTGTTTTTCTTGCGCTTCAGAGACGCAAAATCGTGTGCGTTGGACTGTGCCTCCGCGGCAATGGAGGGTTGATATGCCCTGCTACATCGAACGTACCAAAGACGGTGGCACCATGTTTCTGTGCGGCGACCTTGGGCCACATTGCGCAGCAGGGGAGTGCGCGGCGATGAGCGGATTCCTTTGCGACTATCCGGTGGGCGAAGACAGGACTTGCGATTTGCCGCTGTGCGCGAGCCATGCCTATGAGGTGGCGCCAAACGTCCACTATTGCCCAGGCCATCTGTTACTGTGGAAAGAATTTCGTGACTCCGGCGGAGTCCAGCGTGAATTGGAAAACGTGGTTCCCTATAAGGACAGCAAAAAATGGAAATAGAAATCGACCTGTTTGCTCTATTGGCTACCGTTTGTGTCATTGGGTTTGCCATCGGCGGCTTTGTGGGTCCGGTAAGCTATTGGTGGATATTGGTGCATTACTGGCAACCGCTTTCAATCTTCATCGGAGGATGGCTGTTAGCCATGGCAGCCTTCGTGAAAATTATTGATTGGGGAACCGACTGAATATGCCCACATTCTTCCAGAATAAAGACAGCTTGCCGCCCGAGTTGCTGGCCCGATGGGATCGCGCCGTGATCGAGTATGACCAGGTGCTAAGCGAGGTCTGCGGCGACAGTGAAACCAAAGGACTGTTTTTCTACAACGCGCAGCGGGAAAAGTCCGCGCTGTTCTGGCGACTGTTGAACGGCAAGAAACCGCTGCCCATGCCGCCGCCAACCCATTATTCTTATCCGTGGTACGAGATCATCGAAGAACCAGGACCGCACCGGGTCGGTGATATTGGATTTAGCGCCTACGGCAAACCACTTGGCCAACACTTGGCCACCATACGCGGGACGGATACGGAGGACCACCTGTTCATTGAGCAATGCGGCTGGAGTGTGCTTTCTCATAATGCGGTCGCGCTAGCTATGTTGGAAGCGCTGCATGGGGGTGACTTCACGCTGGATGACCAGAATCGCCTCATGGTCGCCGGCCCGGAGTGCCCGGAGTGGATCGTACAATATAGGGAGTGGCCAGCGTATCGTCTTTTTGTGCAGCGGTATCGACGGCAGACCTTGCCGCGATTCCTGGATGACACGCTCCGACTGGTGGATAAAAGTTCCTGGTCCTGGACCAATACGGTGGTCATCGGAGAACGGGAGGACGGTGGCGTGGAACTGGAAAGTGACGGGTGGTTTTTGGAGAAAATTACATGAGCGAAACCGTTGAGCAGCAACCAGAGATCGTCCGCACGCCCATACTGAGCGGTCGTCGCTTGCTGTACGGCTACCGTATCGATGCGACATGGGAAACCGTAAGCCGCGAGAATCTCTTCCTGAAAGGCATTGCCTGGGTCAACCCAGACGAAGATATGGCTGGCCAGGTGGACTTGGTGAGCAATAGGATGCTGGACGATCAGGAGAGGGATTACTGGCTGGTGACCGTCAGTAACAGCTCAGGGGATAGTTTCGGGTCTACGCCACGGGCGGAAATCACCCATGCGGATATTTTCGACGACCACGAAGAGGCTTTGGAACTGGTAGGCATACTGGAAAATCTGGTGCTGGGGACGCAAGGCGCGCTCCATTACACCATGCCCAACGACGGCTGGGTGGCTTATCAGAATGGCGGGCAGCCACGTATGCTGGACTTGTCGCACCTGGATGGAATTTTTGACCGGCTGGATGGCGTGTTTTTGATGCGGTTCGGGAAAGAGCAGGTTAAAAAATGGGTGTTTAGTTAATTGCAAAATGGGGTGGTTTATGAGTGCAAATATTGTCTTGGCGTGTCTCGTTATTGGAATGGCTTTAATGTGGGTTTTCGCGTTCTTTTCATGGGAGGAAAAACAAAGGGTGTACAGAAATCGCGCACTGGATGAAAACGACCTGAAATTATTATCCGGAGTGCGACGCGCCGCAGCGATGCGATACCTGGAGTCTTCAGATTGTGATACGCCGCTGACAGAAGAAATTTTGGATAATCTCGTCGAGTCTTATGACAATGAATTGCGTATTGAAAAACAGCGCCATGCGCTTTCTGAGTGATCTTGTTTCTGATGAGTAGCATGGTACTGCACATGGTTTTGTGTGCCTGGTGGAAACTTGACGCCACTGTATGATTGATATATAGTTGTCATAAATAACCCGGAGGCTCTATGGATAAGTCGCTGCCACGCAAATCGTTCGCCCGTAAAATTGTTGGGATGATTGGGTACAGCGTCGAACAGGAGATCATCGAGGTTGCCAGTATTGACGGCGTTGATCGAGAGGAAGCCGTTAGGCGAATAGCAAAAGCCAAGGAACATCGCATGAAGCGATCCATCGCGCAGCGTGTACGTTGGCATAAAACCAAGGCGAAAATAGAAGATGCACGTCGCACGGTGCTATTGATTGCGTATCATCGTGGACCGTTCCTTTGTGCCGACGAAATGGAGAATATCGCCTGTATCGCCGGCTGGAAAGCGCCCACAGGTAGTCCTTTTTACTGGGATACGGGCCGTGTTTTTCGGGAAATCTGCCGTCCATTGGAGAAATTGGGGCTACTCCATGAATTTTGCAACGACGACGAACGCTTTGTCGGCTACACCATTACTGAGAAAGGGCGGAAATATCTGCTGAACGATCTGTAAGCTCTGGGCGACGTGTGCAAGCCATAGGGCTGGCGTTATGAAGAGATTTTATGTATTGCACGGGAGGTAATCGCGATCATGCCAACACTTGCGAAAGTCCCTACGACGAGCGTCTATAGCGTCGCGCCGTTTTCCCTGTGGAAAGACTCCAAAAGTCATGTCCGTGGCATCACCGGGCGCGAATGCGCTATATGTGGAAAGCAAGTACGGGAGCCCTTTAAACATACCGCCGTGGTAGTGGATGGTGGCGCTCAATGGGCGGATGCGGAAGATGCTGATGTCTCAGATCCAGGCTACATGGGGATATATCCCGTTGGGGCGGATTGCCACAAAAAATATCTGCTAAAAAAATAGGGATACGTGGATATTATCGCGCAAATAGGTTACTCCCAGGCGGAAACATGGGCCGCTCGTGTCTATGGAGACGCGAAGCTCGCCCGCTTGGAGGACATCCAGGCCCTTCCCAGGTCCGGCTGGATGCCGGTGGGCACCGTGGCGTTCTGTAGGGCGGCTATGGCGCAGCAGGGTATACAGGAGCCTGACCCCATCGGCTATCCCTTCTGTTTGCAGGAATGGATCCCTTATGGCGGGCACTATGCGCGGCTTTATGGGGATATGCCGATAGGGTGGACGCCAGAAAATCACCAAGGTCTGCATGGGAAGCCAGTACGGAGGAAACTTCCTCAACAGTTGTGGACGCCGACGACCCTGTTCTGGATAGCACCTTATCATCGTTTCGCGTCTGAGTGGCGAGTATATGTTTCACATGGTGAAATTATTGGAATAGGCCGCTACGACGAGAGATGCGTGGATGTTGCACATACGTTCCCCGATATGGACGTTGTGCGCGAAATGGTGGGCGTATACACAAAACACGGGGCCCCCGCTGGTTTTGGGCTAGACGTTGGCGTGTCGGAAGGTCCGGGTGGTGAAAATCCTTTTGAAGACGGCAGAACGAAACTTGTCGGGGTGATCGACGGATGGGCTTTGGACTTATATAAGGGCACCTGTTCACCAAGGGATTACTTGCGATTGTTGGAGGCCCGATGGGCGGAGATTGCGGTTTAACGACCAAGGAAACGAGAGTGGCCACATTTAAGCCCTCTGACGGCATGGTACTCGACGCCTTGCTGTTCGCTACGGAACAGCACGATGGGCAGGTTCGACGCGGCACTAATCTGCCGTACATTACCCATCCCATAGCGGTGAGCTACATTGTTGCGCAGTTCAAGCGGTCCCGGCATCTGCCCGAACTGGTGACCGCCGCGATCCTTCATGACGTACTGGAAGACACGGAGACGTCGTTTGCCGACCTTACGGCACGGTTTACCCCTCTGGTCGCCAGCCTGGTGCATGAGCTGACGTCCGACGCGACGGAGATCGCCCGGGTTGGTAAATTGGAGTACCTGAAAAGCAAGATGGTCGGCATGAGCAGCTATGGGCTGGCCATCAAATTGGCCGACCGCCTGCACAACATCTCGGATCGCCCTACGCGGAAGATGGTCGCCGATACGCTGAAGATAATCGCGTACATCCAGAAGGCACGGCGATTGACGGCAGCGCAACAGCACCTTGCTGAACGGATAATCGTAGCGTGCGGCAACGTGGAGCATCTTACAACAACTCAGGAGTGACGGTTATGG
>JAEHJW020009256.1_pt1 | contig 16819 bp, 20 predicted proteins | sample 9271431 | NCBI WGS metagenome assembly JAEHJW02 | reverse complement strand
CCTGCTGGGGCTTTCCCGAGCGTGGGGGACTCTCCCGCGCACGCCGTGGCCCTACGGCCAGATCCTGCGCTGCAGCTACCTGCCGGGCTACCCGCGCCCCGAGGTCGCGTGCCGCCTCATGCACATCGCGCCGGGGAGCTGGGTGCGCGAGCGCAACGAGGGCCTGCTGTTGCTGGCCGCGATCCTGCGGCGCGATGCGGCATGGCTCGTGCCTGCAGAGGCTGCGCTGTGAGCCGTCGCAAAACTGCACGCCGGCGCGCAATTCCGCGTTCGGCGGTTCGCGTGCTTTCCTACCGTCCGGCCGTCCTCCTCACCGAAGAAGTGCTCCGGCGCGAGTACGCGCGGCTGTTCGGCCGATCTCCCGAGGAGGTGCCTTTCGAGTCCGACGGCGGCGTCAGGTTCCGTGTGGCCATGGGCGACTGGTTCCCTCCGGCAGAGCTCGCGCTGTCGCTGGACGCTTTCAGTGCGCGTCGGGGCTGGACCCCGCTTCCCGAGGACCACGAAGATGACACGAGGCTTTGAGCTGACGGAGCGGCACCCCCTCGCTCCGCGTAACGCCAGGACGCGGCTTGTGCTTGCCAGGATGGCCCGCGCTTCCAAACGCTCCCCGAAGTTGGCGCAGCGCATGGCCGACCGCTACGCGAGTCGGTGCATTGCGAGTGCCTTCAGGGTCATGATTCTCGCCTCCCACCGCGAGATGATGCGCTTCGCGCGGGTCGGTCGTGAGTGACCCCATCGTCATCGCCGTCCTGGTGCGGGTGGACCTGCGCACCGGCCTGGTCGAAATCCTCCCGGTGCCGGGCTGCGAGCCGGCGGGCCCCCTCCAGGCGCAGCAGCTGCTCGAAGCCGCGGCCGACGTGGCGCGTGCCGCGCAGGTGCACCGTCCCGTGGTCTGGCACTGAGAGGGCTTGCGGATCGCGCGCGCAACGCGCACAATCCGGCGCACCTACGCACAGGGCGTAGCGACGACTGGCCGAGCTTAGGCAGCCCCTTCCACGCCCTGAAGCAAATCGAACCCGCCCCGAGCGGGTTTTTTTGCGTCCTCGGCCGCCGAACCGAGGAACGCACATGGGCAAGCTCAGCACCACAGCGCGCAAGGATCTCCCGGCGCGCGACTTCGCCGGACCGGGACGCACCTTCCCGGTCGAGAACAAGGCCCATGCGCGCGATGCGCTGAGCGGCGCCAGCCGCGCCGAGCACGTCGGCGACATCTCCAAGGCCGAGGAGCGGCACATCGACCGCCGCGCCGACAGCGTGCTCGGGAAGGCCACGAGCCATCTGCGCGAGATGCACGGGCGCAAATGACCGAGCAGCGCACGGCTCCCGACTGGGAGCGCATCGAGGGCGACTACCGCGCTGGGCTCATGAGCCTGCGCGAGATCGCCAGCGCCCACACCATCACCGAGGGCGCCATCCGCAAGCGCGCCAAGCGCGACGGGTGGGAGCGCGACCTTGGCAGCAAGATCCGCACGCGCGCAGACGCCAAGCTGGCGCGCAGCGCAGTCGCGCACGCCATGGCCACGGCCAATGCGGCCAGCGAGCGCGAGATCATCGAGGCCAACGCCGAACGCATTGCCCAGGTGCGCGGCGAGCACCGGGCCGACATCACGCGCGGGCGCGCGCTGGCGCTGAAGCTGCTGTCCGAGCTGGAGGAGCAGCCCGCCGTGCATGAGGCGTTTCGCGCGGCCGTCAAGGCCGGCGACGCCGAGGAGGCCAAGCGCCTGGCGGCTGACCTGCTGGACCTGCCGGCGCGCATCAAGGGCACCAAGGAACTGGCCGACACCTTGCGCATCCTGATCGGCCTGGAGCGCGAGGCCTACGGAATGGACAACACGCCGGACGGCGGGGCGGTTTTCGGGAGGATCGAGCGTGTCATCGTGCGCGCTGCAGCTCCCGACGCCTGAGGTCTTCGCGCCTCTCCTGCAGCCTGCGCGCTACAAGGGCGCGTACGGCGGCCGGGCCTCGGCGAAGTCGCATTTCTTCGCGGGTTTGTGGCTCGAAGAGAACGTGCAGCGCGCGCTCGACTGCGTGATGCTGCGCGAGACCCTCAAGTCCCTGGAATTCAGCGTCAAGAAGCTGCTGGAGTCGAAGATCGAGCAGCACAACGCGGGCGCGTACTTCGACGTCCAAGACCGCCGCATCCTCTCGCGCCATGGCGGCGTGACCATCTTCGAGGGGATGCAGAACCACACCTCGGAGTCGATCAAGTCCCTGGAAGGCTTCGATCGCGCGTGGGTGGAGGAGGGCCAGGGCCTGAGCCAAAAGAGCCTTGACCTTCTGCGGCCGACCATTCGCAAGGACGACTCCGAGATCTGGTTCAGCTGGAACCCGCGCAATCCGACCGATCCGGTCGATGCGTTCCTGCGTGCCGAGGAGCCGTTCCCCGGTTCGATCGTGGTGCGTGCCAACTACACGGACAACCCCTGGCTGCCGGAGGTGATGCGCCAAGAGATGGAGTACGACCGGGCGCGCGACCCCGACAAGTACGCCCACGTCTGGCTGGGCGAGTACGTGCGCAACAGCGAAGCCCGCGTGTTCAAGAACTGGCGCATCGAGGAGTTCGATGTGCACCCCGAGGCGGTGATCCGCCAGGGCGCGGACTGGGGCTTCGCGAGCGACCCGAGCGTGCTGGTGCAGTCCTACATCCTCGGCCGCACGATGTATGTGCCCCACGAGGTCTACATGGTGGGTTGCGAGATCAACAACCTTCCCGAGCTGTTCATGCGGCTGCCGGGCGCCGAGAAGTGGTTCATCACCGCCGACTCCGCGCGCCCCGAGACCATCAGCTACATGAAGAAACACGGCTTTCCGCGCATCGGCGCGGCCGTGAAGGGCGCCAAGTCGGTGGAGGAGGGCGTCGAGTGGCTCAAGTCCTTCGACATCGTGGTGCACCCGCGTTGCCAGCACACCATCGATGAGCTGACTCTGTACAGCTACAAGACCGATCCCCTCACGGGCAAGGTGCTCCCCGTGCTCGAGGACAAGCACAACCACGTCATCGACGCGCTGCGCTACGCCAACGAGGGCGCCAGGCGCGCCACCAAGGCCGCACCGGCCGCCATTCCGCCCGTGGAGCGGCCGATCGTGCCGCCTGGCGCCCTGTCCTGGATGGGCTGACCCCATGGACCTGATCTGGATCTACGGCACGGTCGTCACCGCGCCGGCGGCCGCGCTCGGCTTCGTGTTCCTGCTGTTCGTCTTCGCGCCCTGGGCCTGACGCATGACCGCACGCAAGGAAGACATCATCCGCGAAGCCAGGGACCGCCTGAAGGCGGGCCTGGACTGGGAAAGCGCGGCGCGTGCGAATGCGCGCGAGGACTACAAGTTCGTCAACGGCGACTCGGCCAACGGCTACCAGTGGCCCGCGCATCTGCTGCGCAATCGCGAGCTCGACCGCAAGCCGACTCTCACCATCAACAAGACGGCGCAGCACTGCCTGCAGATCGTCAACGACGCGCGCCAGAACCAGGTCGAAATCCGCATTGACCCCGTCGGCGACCAAGCCACCTACGAATCCGCGCAGTGCATGCAGGACCTGGTGCGCCACATCGAGTACCAGAGCCAAGCGCAGGACGTCTACATCACCGCCGTCGACTTCCAGGTGAAGACCGGCATCGGCTACTGGCGCGTGCTGACCGACTACATCGACGACCGCAGCTTCGACCAGGAGATCTACATCCGGCGCATCAAGGACCCCGGCATGGTGGTCCTGGACCCGGACATCAACGAGCTCGACGGGTCGGACGCCAACTGGGGGTTCGTCTACGAGGACGTGCCCGAGAAGCAGTTCTTCAAGCGTTACCCGAAGTGGAAGGACCGGGCACCCGCATCCGCCTTGGACACCGGCCGCGATGACAGCATCCCGACGGACCACATCCGGATCTGCGAGTACTTCCGGCGCGTCGAAAAGCGCGACATGCTCTACGCCACGGAGTCGGGCACCGTCACGCGCTCCAAGCTCGGCCCCGAGCTGGCCGCGGCGCTGGATGCGGACGAGTCGGTGCAAAAGCGCCCGATCCTGACGCAGGCCATCGAGTGGTTCCTGATCATCGGCGAGGAAGTGGCCGAGGAGCGGGACTGGCCGGGCCGCTACATCCCGATCGTGCGTGTGGTGGGGGAGGAGACCGTCATCGACGGCAAGCTCGACCGCCGCGGCCATGTGCGTGCGCTGAAGGACCCGCAGCGCATGTACAACTACAACGCGTCGGCCGCCGTCGAGTACGGCGCGCTGCAGACGAAGGTGCCATGGACGCTGCCTCTCGAGGCCACCGAGGGCGTCGAGCAGTACTGGCGCACGGCCAACCAGGTCAACCACGCGTACCTGCCCTATAAGTCGCACCGCGAGGACGGCACGCCGCTGCCCCCGCCGCAGCGCCCCGAGCCGCCTGGCGTGGCGCCGGCCTTCCTGGCCGGTATGCAAGCTGCCGCGCAGGAAATGCAGATGGTCTCGGGCCAGTACCAGGCCCAGATGGGCGAACAGTCCAACGAGCGCACCGGCATCGCGATCCAGGAGCGCCAGCGCCAGGGCGACAACGCCACCTACCACTTCATCGACCACTACGCCAGCGCGGTGCGCTACACCGGGCGCATCCTGATCGACCTGATTCCGCACGTCTACGACACGCAGCGCGTGATCCAGATCCTGCAGGAGAACGGCGACAAGACCAGCGTGGCGATCGACCCGAGCCAGCAGGTCGCTGCGCAGGAGCAGCGCCGCGGCGAAGCCGTGCTGCGCGTGCTCAACCCGCGCGTGGGGCGCTACGAGGTGCAGTCCGGTGTGGGCCCGGCGTTCGCCACGCGTCGCCAGGAGGCCTTCAACGCGCTGATCCAGTTGGCGGGTGCGTCGCCCGAGCTCATGGCCAAGGCCGGAGACCTCGTCATGCGCGCGGCCGACTTCCCGATGGCCGAGGAGCTGGCCGAACGCCTCAAGCCACCGACGCTCGATCCGGCGGTGCAGCAGCTGCAGCAGCAGGTGCAGGCCACGCAGGCCCAGCTCGCCTCCGCGCTGCACGACCTGGCGCAGCAGCGCCTCAAGCACACCGCGACCGAGCAGCAGAAGGACATCGACGCCTACCGCGCCGAGACCGATCGCATGGGGGCCCTGGCCAAGGTCGACCCCGTCACGCTCATGCCGCTTGTGCAGCAGCTCGTGCGCGAGGCCTTGGCCACGCACCTCGTTCCAGTTCTCCAGGCGTCGCAACCAGCTCTGCAGGAGGCGGTTCCGGCCGCGCCTGCGCAGCCGATCGCGGCGCCCAGCACGCCACCGGGGGCGCAGCCCGGGCAACTCCAGTGAGAACCCCAGCATGACCGAAGAAGTGACCCAGGCCACGCCGGCCGCGGACGATCCCGAAGTCCAGAAAGGCGCATCTGCTCCCGCGAATGACCCCGCTGCACAGGGAGGGCAGCAAGACCCGAACGGCCAGCAACAGCCGAGCGGCCAGGAACCGCAGAACGGGGGGCAGCCGAGCGAGCCCCCCGCGAAACGCGTTCCCTGGTTCGAGCGGCGCATCGACGAAGTCACCGCGGCCCGACGGGAAGCCGAGCGCGAGCGTGATGCTCTGCGCGCCATGCTGCAGCAGCGCGACCCCGCGCAACAGCAGCCCAGCGCGCAGCAGCCGCAGCCGCAAGCGCAGCCGGATCCGTACAGGCTCGCCGAGGAAATTGCCCAGCGCAGGGCCCTGGACGAGGCGGCAAATCGCACCTACGAGGCCGGCATTGCCGCCCACGGGGAGCAGTTCGCCACCGCCGTCCGCACCCTGCAGCAAGTCACGGACTTGTCGCAGAAGCCCGACTTCATCGAAGCCGTCACCTCTCTGCCCAATGCCGCCGACGTCTATTTCCACCTGGGGAGCAATCCGGACGAGGCCGCGCATGTGCTGCGCCTGCCGCCCGTGAAGATGGCGATGGAACTCGCGCGCCTGTCGGCGCAGGTCGGAAAGCCCAAGCCCGCATCCAAGGCTTCGGCGCCGATCACGCCGGTGGGGCGCAGTTCCACGCCGTCTTCGGACCTCACCGACGACTTGCCGATCGACGAGTGGATGCGGCGCCGCCAGGCGCAACTCGACTCGCGCTGACGCACGCCGTCTCCCTGATCTGAGCCGCCTTCGGGCGGCTCTTTCATTTGCGAGACCGAAAAATGAGCAACTCACTTCTGACGCTGGGCGGGATCACCCGCGAAGCCGTCCGACTCTGGAAGAACAGCAATGCCTTCCTGAACTCCATCGACCGTCAATACGACAAGGAGTACCAGAACTCCGGCGCCAAGATCGGCGAGCAGCTGCGCATCCGGCTGCCCAACGACTTCGTCGCACGCACGGGCCCGACGCTGAGCCTGAACACCGTGAACGAACGCTCGACCACGCTCGTGATGGGCACCCAGAAGGGCGTGGACGTGCCGTTCTCTTCGGTGGACCGCACGCTGTCGTTGCAGGACTACAGCAAGCGGATCCTGGCGCCGATGGTCAACACGCTGGCGGGCGCCGTGGCGGCCGACGTCATGTCGGGTGCGATGCCCTCCCAGATCACGTCCAACACCACCACCCCGACGGATGGCGACTTCCTGGACGCGGGCGCCGCGCTGACGGACATGTCGGCTCCCACGGGCGACCGCAAGGCGATCCTGTCGCCGCGCTCCAACGCCCGCGTCGTGAAGAGCCTCGCGGGCCTCTTCAACCCGACCGGCCGCATCAGCAAGCAGTTCGACTCGGGCCAGATGGCGGGCCCCGCGCTGGGCATCGCCGAGTGGATGGAAGACCAGACCGTGGTGACGGCGACCGCGGGCACGGCAACCGGCCTGACGGTGTCGGGCGCGAACCAGACCGGCAACTCGCTGACCCTGGAGGCCACCGGCGCGGGCACCCTGAACGCGGGCGACATCATCACCATCGCCGGCGTGCACCAGGTCAACCGCATCACCAAGCAGGCGGGAGCCTCCCTGGCCCAGTTCGTGGTGACCTCGACCGTCAACCTGGCGGCCAACACCCCGACGGCGGTGAGCATCTACCCGGCGATCACCCCGAGCAACGCCGGAGCCGCGGTGCAGTATCAGACCGTGGACAACTCGCCGGCGAACGCGGCTGCGATCACGCTGCTGACCGCGGCCTTCGGCGCCAATTACCGCCGCAACCTGGTACTGCGCCCGGAGGCCGTCACCCTGGTGATGGCCGACCTGTGGATGCCGGACAAGGGCGTGGTGGAGTCGGCGCGCGAGACGTTCGACGGCGTGAGCCTGCGGATGATCACGGCCTACGACCCGCAGACCGACCAGACCTACACCCGTCTGGACGTCCTGTACGGGTACCTGTGGGTGCGCAACGAGTGGGCGTGCCTGGTGCCGGACATCGTCTGATGCGCGTCTACCACGTCCCATACCGGTTCGTGGAGTACCCGAAGTGGGTGCGCCTTCCCGACGGCCGCGAGGTCGTCGTGTCCTGCGAGGACGAGGAGGGCGCCCTGCTTCGGGGCGCCGAACAGCCGGTCGAGGCCCCTGCGCAACCGGCGCGTCCGCGCCGCGCGCGCCGGGCCGCGCAACCTGACGCTGCGGACCTCGTATGAGGATCGCTCTGGACTACGACGGCACCTACACCCGGGCGCCGGCGCTGTGGGACGCGTTCATCGCTTCCGTCAAGCAGCACGGCGTGGAGGTGGTGTGCGTGACCATGCGCCATCCCGAGGAAGTCGCCGAGATTGGCTGCCCCGTGCACTACACCGGCCGCGAGGCCAAGCTGTTCTGGTGCGCGCGCAATGGGCTGCAGATCGATGTCTGGATCGATGACATGCCGCAGTACATCGTGGGAGACGCTCGGTGACCGTCCTCGACCTCATCAAGCTGGCCCTCAAGCAGGCCGGCGTGCTCGGCGTCGGGCAGAGCGCGTCCCCCGAGGACGTCAACGACTCGCTCACGCTGCTCAACGCCATGCTCGGGCAGTGGGCCGTGAAGCGCTGGCTGGTCTACGCACTGCAAGACCTGCCGCTCGCCTCGACGGGCGCCGAGACCTACACCTACGGCACTGGCGGCAATTTCAACGCCGCGCCAACCGATCACCTGGAGGGCGGCTATTTCCGGCTGCTGAACGCGACCGCGCCCGAGCAGCAGGCGGACTTCCCGCTCCAGCTGATCAACGCGTACGAGGACTACGCGCGCATCCGGCTCAAGAGCCTCTCCACCTGGCCGCAGTACGTGTTCTTCGACGGCGCGTACCCCTTGGCCAATGTGAAGTTCTGGCCCATCCCGCAGGCTGGCCTCTACGAGCTGCACCTGCTCACCAAGACGCCGATCAGCGCCTTCAGTGGCCTCACGCAGACCATCAACCTGCCGCCGCAGTACCAGGAGCCCCTGCTCTACAACCTGGGGCTGCGCCTGCGCACGGCCTACCAGCTGCCCCCGGACCCGCAGCTGATCGCACTGGCGGAGTCCTCGCTGAGCACGCTGCGCAACAGCAACGCGCAGGTTCCGCGCCTGACGATGCCCGGGACGCTGCCGCTGGCGCCGGGCTTCTACAACCCGATCAGCGACCAGGGCACCTGATGCAGCTCGCCCTCCTGTCCGGCGCCTACCAGGCGCGGTCGGTCATCGCGTCGGCCCAGCGCTGCGTGAACCTGTACCCGCAAGTGAACGAGCGCGAGAGCTTCATGATGCTGCCGCAGCTCGCCGGCGCGCCGACCATCCTCACGCACTACCCGACGCCGGGCCTGACGCTGAAGGCCGCGGCTGTGGACGCGGGCTGGCGCGGCCTGTATCAGGCGAACAACAGCACCTTGTACGGCGTGTGCGGCTCGAGCGTCTACGCCATCAGCGCGAGCTGGGCGCTCACCAAGCTCGGCTCGATCAGCAGCGCGGGGGGGCCGGTATCGATGGCCGACAACGGCACGACGCTGGTGGTGGTCGACGGTTCGGCCGATGGGTGGACGATCGACCTGGCGACGAACGCCTTCGCGCAGCTGGTGGACAGCACCGGCAGCTTCGTCGGAGCCGACTTCGTCTGGTACGTGGACACGTTCTTCGTGTTCAACAAGAAGGGCACCCAGAGCTTCTACACCAGCCTGTCGAACAGCACGACCTTCGACCCGCTCTACATCGCGAACAAGACCGGCTACGCCGACAACCTCGTCGCGCTGGCGGTGGTGCAGCGCCAGATCTGGCTGCTGGGAGAGAAGACCGCCGAGGTGTGGTTCGACTCCGGCGCAGCCGACTTCCCGTTCCAGATCATCGAGGGGGCCTTCGTGCAGCACGGCTGCGTGGCGCCTCACAGCGTGGCCACGCAGGACGTGAACGTCTTCTGGCTCGCCCAGGACCCGCAGGGACAGTGCATCGTCTTCAAGGGCTCGAACTACGCTGCTGTGCGCGTGAGCACCCACGCCATCGAGCATGAGCTGCAGAGCTACTCCACCGTGGCCGATGCGGTGGGCTTCGTGCACCAAGTCGAAGGGCACATGTTCTACGTGCTCAATTTCCCGACTGCCGACAAGACGTGGGTGTACGACGTGGCCACCAACCTGTGGCACGAGCGGACGTGGCTTGACTCCAACGGCGTGGAGCACCGGGCACGCCCCGCGACGGGCACCGCGGCCTATGGCGAGTTCGTGGTCGGCGACTGGGAAAACGGCAACCTGTACGTCTTCGACATCAACAGCTACACCGACAACGGCGACGCGGTGCGGAGAATTCGCAGCTTCCCGCACGTTGTCAACGAGCTCAAGCGGATCATGTACCGCCAGTTCGTAGCCGATATGCAGTGCGGCGCAACCACCGACCCCTCCGCGTTGCCGCAGGTCGAGCTGCGCTGGTCCGATGACCGCGGCGTGAGCTTCGGCACCCCCGTTGTGCAGTCGCTTGGCCAGGTCGGCCAGACGCAGACCATGCTGCAGTGGCAGCGCCTGGGCATGGCGCGCGATCGCGTGTTCGAAGTGGCTTGGTCGGCGCCGGTGATGACGGCCCTCAACGGCGCATTCATCGATGTGAGGCCCGCTGCGTCATGAGCGCGCCGCAAGGAATGCCGGCGCCTCAGGTGCCGATCGTGGGGCCCGGAGGCACGATCACGCTGCCGTGGCTCAGCCTACTGCGTGCCCTGTGGATTCGCACGGGCTCTGCTTCCGGCTCTTCGTCGGGAGGCGCCCCCCAGTTTCCCGCGCCCGGGGTTTCCCCGTTCAGCTTCACGGCGTCGGCGCCGGGCCTCATGGCGATCGGCGGCAACGGCGTTCAGCGCGTGCGGCTGCTGCGCGGCGGCTACGCCATACCGATCGCGGCCCATTACGGCGCGGTGCCGCTGCGAGCCGGGGACGAGCTCTCGGTGGACTTCCGAGGATACCCGAACTTCACATGGCTACCGGACTGAACTACCAGATCGAGCTCTTCGGCGCCGCGCAGCCCGACCTCGCGCGGCTGTGCGTGCGGCACTGGGAAGAGATCGCTCTCAACAAGGGCGCCATCGCGCTGGACCCGGACTGGGACCGCTACGCGCAGCTGGAAGCCCTGGGGGCGCTCGTGCTGGCGACCGCGCGGGCTGCCGGCGAGCTCGTCGGCTACCAGATCTTCCTGGTGACGCCGCATCTGCACTACCGGCGCAGCCTGACGGCTCTCTCGGACGTCGTGTATCTCGCGCCCGAGCACCGGCTCGGCACCGCAGGCATTCGCTTGATGCGCTGCGCTGAAGCCGAGTTGAAGCGCCGCGGCGTCCAACGCGTGGTGCAAAACGTGAAGCTCCATACGGACTGGGGCCGCGTGCTCGAGCGCATGGGCTACGCGCCCATCGAGCGCATCTATTCCAAGCTCCTGGAGGCCTGAACATGGCGATCAGTGCAGGCATCGCGGCGGTCGCCGCCGTGGCGGGGGGCATGATCCAGTCCCAAGGCGCGCAAAGCGCCGCCAGTACCGAGGCGAACGCGGCCACGCAAAACGAGAACAACGTCCTCGCGACCGGCCAGCAAGCCAGCCAGATGGACCTGGGGGCCATCAGCGGCGCAAACGCGCCCCTGCAGCCCTACGTCACCCTCGGCAACACGGCAACCGGCACGCTCAGCAATCTGCTCACGGGCGCCAACAACGGGCAGATGCAGCAGGCACTTCAGAGCATGCCTGGGTACCAGTTCCAGCTGCAGCAAGGCCTGGAGTCCACGCAGAACGGCTTCGCGGCGCGGGGGCTGGGCAGCAGCGGCGCGGCGATGAAGGGCGCCGCGAACTACGCCGAAGGCCTTGCGTCGAGCAACTACCAGAACTTCTGGAACAACGCGCTGAGCGCGGCGAACATGGGCGCCGGCGCCGCAGCCACGCAGTCTCAGAACATCGGGAACCTCACGATGGCGGGGGCGAACGCGCTCACCGGCGCGGCTGGCCAAGGCGCGCAGCTCGGGATGGCGGGAGCAGCGGCGTCGGCCTCCGGGCAGATCGGCGCGGCGAATGCCCTCGGGTCGTCCCTCTCGAATGCCGGGCAACTCTTCGGCCAATACAACATGCTCAGCGGGATGATGAACCCGTCCTACGGCACGATGGGTGGAATGGGCGCCACGTCGATGTACGGCTCCAACCCCCTGGCCGGCGCGAACTGGGCGATCCTCCCCTAAGGAACCATCATGGCCAACGCGTTGTCTTTGCCTTCGATGGACGTACCGGCCCAGGTGCGTCCTCCTCAAGCGCCGAACCTGCTGGGGATGGCCAGCGGCGCGCTGGAACTGCGCAACCAGGCGAACAACCTGCAGGCCTTTCAGGCCAAGCAGGCCGCAGGACGGGACTTCCAGGCCTCGATCGGCCCGGACGGCCAGCTCAACCTGGCTGGGCTCAACCAGCGCCTGGCCCAGGATCCCCAGGCCGCGCTGGCCGCGCCGGCGCTGAGCCAACAGGGGCTGCAGATGGTGCAGGCGCACCTCCAGAACCAGGGCATCAGCATCAACAACGCGGTGAGTCGGCTCAAGTGGATCAGCAATGCCACGGGCCCGCTGCTGCTCCCGGGCGCGAACCCGACTCAAGCAGACGTGCGCAACGCGATCGTCGACGGGGTGAAGGACGGCGTCTTCACGGCCCAGGAGGCGGCCGGGGTGCTCTCCGGCGTTCCGAGCGGCGGCCCGCAACTCGTCCAGTGGCTCAAGGGCCACTTCGCGGCGGCGCAGGGGAGCCTGCAGGCGCTGGAGCCTCACCTGGTGATGGACAACACCGGCGCGGTCAGTTTCGCGCGTCAAGGATCGCCTCTCGCGCCGGGCTTCGGCCAAGCCGTTCCGGGAAGCGCGGTGCAGATGCAGATGAGCCCTGCGCAGGCGGCGACTCCTGTCACGCTCCCGACCCCGACCGGCGCGAGCCAGGTCACCACGCTTGGCGGCGTGGCAGCGCAAGCGGGAGGTGGTGCGCCAGCGCCCGTCATCGCGAACGGCCCGACGCCGGCCACGCTGGCCGCAGGGCAAGCCGCCGGCCATGCCGCGGCCACGCAAGGGGCCGACCTGGTGCAAAGCGCGTCCCAACTCGGGCAGCAGCGCGCCATGCTTCAGTCGATCATCGCTGAGAGCGGTGCGGCCAACACCGGCCCCATCGCCGCCCAGCTCGCCAAGATCGGTGGGGTACTGCAGCAGTTCGGCATCAACGGGGTGTCGCAGGCGACCGCTTACCAGCTCACCCAGAAGTCGACGATGCAGTACGTCGGGCAGGCCCTCCAGACGATGGGCACGCCGACCGACGGCAAGATGCTGTCGATGGAAATGGCCACGCCGAACGGTGCGATGACGCCCCAGGCGGTCAAAGCCGCGGGGGGGATGCTCCTGGGCGGACTCGACTACAAGCAGGCTCAGGCTCAGGCGTGGACGCAGTACCAACAGCAGTACGGCCCGGGCAGCTTCGCGCAGTTCCAGACCTGGTGGAACCAGAACATGCCGAGCGCGGCCGTGTTCCAGATGCACTACCTACCCAAGGAAGAGCAGGCACGGTACTGGAGCAGCCTGGACAAGGGCCAGAAGCAGCAGTTCGCCAACGCGCTGAACTGGGCGCGCTCGCAGGGGTACGTCGGTGGCCAATAGCCTGGTGCCGCTGCTCGATGCCGCGGCCGCGCGGTACGGGCTGCCGCCGAACCTGCTGGTTGCGCAGGCCGGGGTGGAAAGCAGCTTCCGCCCTGGTGCCGTGTCGCCGGCGGGTGCGCAGGGCGTCTTGCAGCTGATGCCCACCACCGCGCGCGCTCTGGGCGTGCAGGACCCCATGAACCCGCAGCAGAACATCGACGGGGGCGCGCGGCTGATGCAGCAGGACCTGCAGGCGGCGCACGGCAACGTGCGCCAGGCGCTGCGGCTGTACCACGGTGGCACCGCTCCGGCGAACTGGGGGCCCAAGACCGAGGCGTACGTCGACAAGGTGACCGAGACCATGAACGCAGGAAGCGGACCCGTCACGGTGCAGGACCTGGACAATCTCTACGGCGGCGCGAGCGCAAGTACGGGTGCCCCCGCGAGCACAGCGCCGCTGAGCGGCGCGCCAGCAACGTCCGCGCCCAGCGCCGCCCCGGTGTCCGTGGCCGACCTGGACAAGCTGTACGGAGGTCCTGCAGCCGCCCCCGCGCAGCCGCAGAGCGCCGAGCAGGTCCAGGCTTCGGGGCCAGAGCGATTCCTGGCTGGCGTCGGCAAAGGATTCGCGGATGTCGGTCAAACCCTGCTCGGAGTTCTGCCCGGGAAATGGGCCGCGCGGCACGCAGCCGAACTGAAGCAAACCGGCGACCTGTACGACGCTACGAAGCCCACCGTCGGCATGGACGTCGGCCAAGTCGTCGGGCAGACGGCCGCCACGCTGCCTGCGATGGTGGCAACCGATGGCGCGATCGGCGCCGGCGCGGCGCGCGTGGGTGCGGCCCTGGGCGACACTGCTGCTGGGAACGTGGTGCGCGGCGTGGGCAAGCTGCTCACCGGAACCGCGGGCGCCGACATGACCGGGGCGCCCGGCCTCGTGGTCCGCGGCGCTTCGGCCGCAGCACAAGGAGCGCTCTACGGAGGCGAAGCCAATGCCCTGACGGGTCAACCGGTAAAGCAGGGCGCCGAGTACGGGGTGGTCCTGGGCCCGGCTTTCCGGGTGCTGAGCGCCGGCGCGGGCGCCGCGAAGGACTTCGCTGGCAACCTGCTCGCGCCGATGACCACCGACATGTCGCCGGCAGCAACCGCGCGCGCGGCGACGAATCGCCTGGTGCAGGCTGCTGCGCGCGACGGCGTGAAGCCCGAGCAGATCGTGTCGAAGATGCGCGAGATGGGACCGCAGGCCACGCCGATCGACGCGGTGTCGGCGCTCACCACCAAGTCGGGCGCCAACGTGCGCCAGCTGGCCGAGGAAGCCGCGGCTACCCCGGGGCCCGCGCAGGGGCGCGCCGCGCAAGTGCTGGAAGGACGCGCCGAAGGTGCGCCGGCTCGCATCAACGCGGCGGTGAAGGAAGCGACGGGCGCAAGTGGAGCCATCCACGCGCAAGCGGCCGACCTCATGCAGCAGCGCGCGGCGGCCGCAAAGCCCCTTTACGAGGCTGCCTTCTCGCGCCCGGTGACGATGACCGACCGCATCAGGCAATTTCTGGCGGACCCGTTCATCCAATCTCAGATGGGCAAAGGCGCCGAGCTGCAGCGTCTGGAAGGGCTGAGTTCAGGCGAAGGCTTCGACCCGCAGGCTTTCGCCGGCACGTCGCGCGAAGCCGCGCCGGCCACGCTGCTGGACGCCAACGGGCAGCCCATCCAGGGGTTGGCCGCGACCACGCAGGTGCCCACCTCCATGCAGGCCATCGACGCCGCGAAGCGCGGCCTGGACGACGCGATCCAAACTGCGCGCGCTGCTGGCCAAGCCGACCGCGCCAGGGTGCTGAACGGTGTGCGGACGAGCCTGCTGCAGGAAGTGGACGCAGCGCACCCCGAGTACGCCGCCGCCCGCGCTGCGTGGGCAGGCCCATCGCAGGCCATGGACGCACTTAACCTGGGGCGCCAAGCGCTCACCGAGGATCCGGAGATCACCTCCGGGACCGTCTCCCAGCTCTCGCCGAGCGAGAAGGAATTCTTCCTCTCCGGAGTCACCCGCGCGCTGCAGGACAAGATCGCGGGCGCGCAGGACGGTGCCGACGTCACGCGCAAGATCTTCGGCAACAGCCTGATCCGCTCGAAAATCGCTGCCGCATTCGATGACCCTCAAGCCTTCTCCCGGTTCGAGCACCAGATGGCCAACGAGGCGCAGTTCGCCGCCACGCGCAACGAGGTACTGAAGGGATCGCAGACCGCCCGGCGTCTGCTTGGCGCTGCCGGCGCCCCTGACATCGCCACGCCGATCAACCACCTGGTCCGTGGCGATGTCGGCAGCGCTGCGCGCACCGGGGTCAACGCGCTCAGTCAGTGGGCCATGCGGCCTAGCGAGAAGCAGCTCGCCGCGCGAGGGGACCTCCTGTTCAACCAGGACCCGGACGCAGTCGAGCAAGCTTTCGCCAAGGTCAAGCGCGGACGCTTTGCGGTCGGGCTGCGCAACGCGCTCACCGACGCAGGGCGCGCAGCGGCGCCGGGTTCCCTGCTCGGCTACGAGTTCAACCAGAGCGCCCGGTGATGTTCCTGACCATGGCACGATGCGCGCGCCGCATGGCCCATCGGTACGAGGGGCCCCCGCGCAGCAGGTCGATCGCGCGCAGCGGGATCCACACCCACAGCACGATGCGCAGCGCCGGCCACCAGTTCACGGCGAAGAAGTGCTCGAGCTTCCAGCTCGACATGGCATCACCGCCGAGGATGATGAGCCCGAACAGCAGCACCGCGACGACGTCCGGCCACGCCGGATCGGGATTGCGCACTTCCTGATCCATCTCGACCCCGTTTCAGCCGCCTTAGGGCGGCTTTTTGCTTCTCAGGAGCGCCAGCATGTCACAACAGCTCGCCAACGGCAAGCAGCAGTTCATCGACGGGAACGGGAATCCCTTGGCCGGGGGCTCCGTCGCGTTCTACCTCCCCGGCACCCTCACGCCGACCAACACCTGGAAAGACCCGGCGCTCACCACGCTGAACGCCAATCCGGTGGTGCTGGACGCGAACGGGATGGCATCGATCTGGGGCGCCGACGGCACCCAGTACCGCCAGGTCGTTCAGGACGCGCTCGGCAACACGATCTGGGATGAGGTGGTGGGACTGGCCACGCTGGCGAGCGCCTTGAGCGTCCAAGAGGCGAGCTATACGAACGCTTCCGACAGCGGGGCCGTCAACGCCTACGCCATCAGTCTCACACCGCCTGCGCCCGCGCTCACGCCTGGCATGATCGTCGCGATCGACAACATCGTGGCGAGCAACACGGGCGCCAGCACGCTGAACGTCAACGGGCTGGGCGCGCTGCCGATCCAACTCCCCGGGGGCGTGGCGCTGTCCGGCGGCGAAATGGTCGCGACGTATGGCGCGCTGCTGCGGCTGAATCACGGGGGCACTGCATGGACGCTGCTGGCGTCCACCGGCGCGAACGTGGGATCGACCCCCGCATCAGGTGACAGCAGTACGAAACTGCCAACAACGGCATTCCTCGGAACTGTTGGTATTCATCGGTTCGCTACCAAAAGCGCGAACTACGCCGTCGTCGCCGCAGATGCGGGAACGATGTTCTACACGTCGGCTGCAGCCACCTACACACTCCCAGATGCATCCACTGTGCCTGACATGGTGGTCGGCTTCCAGAACAACGCGAGCGTCACTCCCACGATCAATACGACGGGTGCGCAGAACATCATCGCCGAGAATTTTTCTGCGACCACGCTGGCGCTTTCGAAGGTGAAGAGCCAGATCATCCTGCAGAGCGATGGGGGGAACTGGATTGCTGTTTCGGCCAGCCCGTTCGTCCAGAACCCTCAGGTGGCTCCGGCGG
>JAEHJW020000943.1_pt1 | contig 16819 bp, 19 predicted proteins | sample 9271431 | NCBI WGS metagenome assembly JAEHJW02 | reverse complement strand
TCAGCCATTAATATCTATCCCCGTGTAAGGCCCGGCCCCGAAACGATCCGAGATCTGGGCAACTTCGATACGAAATGGCGCCGCGACGCCGTCTCCCAGACGATCGGCAGCTGAATAGGTCCAACTTGGCGTAGCGACCGTCACCTCCCGCACCACCGCGCTGTCTGCAACTACCCGCACTTGGTAGGCCTCGCTGCTTTCCCCGAGCGGAACATCCAATCCATCCCAGCTATCGCCATCCACCCGCGTGCGCCGCACCCAAGCCACGCGCACATCGCCTGCGTCAGTCGCCGACGCGACCAAATGGCAAGGCGAATAGGGGCGCAAACCGATCCCGGAAAATGCCTCGACCAGATGCACATAAGAAGGATCGTCGAAGCTGCGCGCCGCAGACCCGATACGATAGTTCTGCGCGACACCACGCAAACTCGATGCCAGATCGATCTGCTGCGGCGCGCCGTTGAGCAACACAATCAGGCTCCCCGTCGGCCAAACGTCTGGCATAACCCCGTCGCTGCCCGCCTGCCCGCGCAACCGCAGGTTAAGATCATATTCGTCGGGTGCCACCAGATCGGCATTTGCGAACTGGAACACCTCCCAGTTGTCCGACGATCCATCACCGATCACTGCCAGATTGGCACCAGCCAGCACATCCCCCGCCGCCGCCGAGGACAATACACCGCCATAAACCTTGACGCGAACCGGCGCGCCCAGATCCCACGTCCCAGAAACTGCCGCCTGCAACGCGGTCTGTGTGACGCCGATCACCGATGACGCACTCAATTGCAGGTTCAGCCGATAGCCCGAGTCAGCCGCCGCACTATACACCGCAACCGTCCCCGGCCAGGGTGTCGCCGTCACCGCCAGATGTGGCGCTTGTGGCACCTCGTCCCCTGTCAGCAACGGCAAATCAAGAAAGACCGGGAACGTCGGCACCGGCGCGGCAAAACTGCGCGGCACCACGGACACGACCACGTCGTCGCTTGGTTCGTAAACCGAGGGCTCTACCCGCACGGCCTCGATGGTCTGCATCCCGGCTGTCTCCACCCGGTCAATGCGAAACGTTCCCCCCGCGTCGGGCAAGGTCACAACATCCCCCGCGCCCAACGCAAGCCCTGATGGCGGCATCGCGAAATGTGCCACGTCACGCGCCACACGCGCCTCGGCCAGCCACCGCTCTGTAATCGCCCGCCCCTCTGCCGCGGTCAGCACCAAGGGCAGGTCGCTTTGCGACACGGCACGCACTTCCTCGTCGGGAAACACCGCCTCTGCCGAGCGGGCAACATAATCTCCCTCCGCCTCGACATAGTTAAGCCGCACACGCCCGGTCGTATCCGCCTCCGCCGCCCGCACCAATTGCAACACACCGGTCGAGCCAGTGCCATCGATCATCCCGTCCGACGTCAGCACCGCCTTCGCGGTCCCATCCCGCATACGGAACATCAATGTTCCCTCACGCTCGATCGCATCGAAAGCATAGCCCAGCATCAACGGCTGCAATATTTCCCGCGCTGTGCCGACATGGGCCAACGAGTATCCGCGAACATAACCATACAATCCACTGACATCGACCGCGATCACCCCCGATTGCTCACAAACCTCCGCCACAACATTGGCCAAAGGCTGGCCAGAGGTGCGCCCGGTGATCCAATGCCCGGTCGCATAATTTGCGCCATCGGCCCAAACCGAGGTATCGTTCGGGAAATACGGAAACGGCCGCGCGTCCCATGCCCAGACGTGGGCATGCTCCATATCCACCATTGCACCGGCATAAACGTCCGACACCGGGTTATGCGCCGCCTGCCCCCAATAGCCCAACAGCGCGCGCAGGTACTGCAACTGGATCAGGTCGTCCCGCGTCCCCCGCGAATACCGCGGCACCGAGGATTCCGACGACTTCGGATCGACGAACTTGTTCGGCTCATTGGTTCCCTTGTCGATCGCCGGACAGCCGATCTCGGTGAACCGTATTGGCTTTGCTTGCGGCACCCACGCCGTCGGAACCGACGCTCTGATCCCCCCCGGCCTCTCGTAATGCGCCAACGACCACCAGCTCTTCAGATCTTTGACGCGCCAGATCCAAGGCTCGTCATATGCCCCGTCGGTGATGGGCGTGCGCAACTGGATCGCCTCCGCCTCGGGCGAGGTATAGTACCAGTCGTAATCCTTCCCACCAGCAACATTGGCCTGCAAATAGTTGAGGTTATAGATCGACCCCCAACCCGCATCGGCATGATCCGCCCCATCCCGCCAATCCGACAGCGGCATGTAATTGTCGATCCCTACGAAATCGACTACGTCATCGGCCCAAAGCGCATCCAGCGGAAAGTAAAGCCCGCCTTCCGGGCTCTGATACATGCCATACTCGCTCCAATCCGACGCATAGCTCAGCTTGACATCCGCCCCCACGATACTGCGGACATCGGCCAACAATGCACGCAATGCCGCTACAGCAGGAAACCCGTCATCCGCTCCACGAATCTGCGTCAACCCGCGCAACTCCGATCCGACGCAGAACGCATCCACTCCCCCCGCCAGCACCGCCAGATGCGCATAATGCAGGATGAACCGGCGGTAGCTCCATTCCGCTGGACCGCTGTAAACAACTGCACCGCCCGAGACCGCGAAATCCGACGCCTGCGCCGTCCCGAAAAACGCCGCGATCTCGGCATCCGCCACCGCGCTGCGATCGGGCGAGCCGTCTTGCCCCGGCGCCACGCTCAACGTGATCCGTCCGCGCCACGGCAAGGCAGGCTGATCGGCGGCCCCGGTCCAAGGGTCGAGGAGTCCATTTCCCGCCAACTGATCCATCAGAACGAAGGGATAAAACATCACCTCCTGCCCCGCCGCGCGGATTGCCCTGATCGCTTCCACGACCGAGGCATCGGCAGGTGTGCCGCCATATACAACCCGCCCGTCAATCTGCGCGATCCGCGCCGCAGTCGCGCGATCAACGCCGCCCGCCCGCCACGGCATCCCCAGGCAATCGCTCACATTCTGCTCGACCTTGGGCTGCACCGTGCAATTTCCACACCGCAGATCGCCGCCAAACCAAGACGCTACCAACGAGACGGAACCGCACCGCGGCAACTCCTCGCCCAGCATCTCCAGCGAAGTTGCAAAATCCGTTTTGCCCGACGGCGAATTCACGTTGGCCGAAATGTTTACTCCTGGCCCATAGTTGTAATGCACCGGCGTCGTGGCCAGTGCATATTCCCCGGTCCCCGGCATCATCGCGACACCACGCACGCCTTGCACCAGATCGGGAAGCGAGGCCGCCACCGCCCCCTGCGCAGGTCGCAGCACTTCAAACGTCAGCTGCGGCACCCGGTTGCCAAACTGTCCCAGGGCCAAACTCTCCAGCACCACATATGCGACGCCGCGATAGGCAGGCGCCATACCCACCCCTTCGACCGCCTCGATCTTCGGGTCCGGCATCTGATCCTGCGAGCCCGGGTAAACACGCATGTTAAGCTGATCGCGCGCAATCTCGACGCCATCCGCCCAGACCCGTCCAACCCGCGTAATCTCCCCCGCACACAGCGCAATCGCGAGGCTCACCGAATAGGAATACTGAACCGACTTCGGTTGTGGCATCCCCTTCCCGCCACCACTGACCGCCGTGCTTTCCAAAAATCGCGTCGCCCAGATCACCTGACCACCAATCCGCACCCGACCATAGACTTGCGCGACGGCCGCCCCCTCGCTCGCCCCGGTCAGCGAAAAGCGCTGCACCTTCCCGGTCTCGACCACTTTCGATCCTGCGCCCAGCAGGCGCTGATCGATCATGCGCCCAACGGTCGCGCCAACCGCGCGCCCAATCACCGCGCCCGACAACCCCAACACAGCGCCGCCAAAGCCGCTGCCAATCGCCGACCCCGCCGCCGCCAATACAATAGTGGCCATCAGAGGTCCCCTTCCGGAAATTCGAACCGCGCCGCAACCCGGCGCTTCCAAGGCTCCGACAGCGGGCTTTCCACTACCGAATGCCCGCTATAGGCGTGAATGAACGTGGGTTGGGCACCTACCCGGCCCGCGATCCCCAAGTGCTTGGCAATACCGCCCGCCCGCATCCGAAACAGCAACACATCCCCCACTGCGGCCGCGGCCAAGCGCTTGCGACGCAGCAGCCGCTCCGCCGCCGCAAACAACACCTCGTCACCCGCAGGTTCTGCCCAATCGGCGGTATACGCCGGCACCACTTCCGGCTCCGCGCCGTAAATCGCACGCCACACACCGCGCAACAGGCCAAGGCAATCCGCCCCAGCCCCGCACAGGCTTGCCTGATGTCGATATGGCGTGCCGATCCAGCCGCGTGCCAATACGGCCGCCCTCTCGCCAATCGCGCCGCTCATGTCAGGCTCCCGCCATCATTCACGCCCGCTCGCGTCGGATATGACATCAGCCAATCCGCCCCCGGAATATCCGGAAACCCCCGGAAATTCAGGAAGTTGTGGAACTTCATCTGACAGGTCGCCGCCAGCTTGTCACAACCCGCTTCCAGCCGAATACGATCCCCCACCACAATCTCCGCCCCCAAAGGCTGCCAAAGCTCCACCATCCGCCCGGGGTCGCTCAACCGATCATTCTTCACCACGCCGACCAGCCCTGCAGCAGCACCACTGACCACGACCAGCCGCCCACGCTCGAACCAGCGATCGTCAAACCCTGTCAGGTCGCCAAACTGGAACACACGCGCGTCCCAGACCTGCTCCACCGCCAGCTCGGCAAAATAGCCCGCGCGCGTCAGATCGAAGCCGCAGCCAGCATCCCCCAGAATGGCCGAACAACTGGTCTGATAGATCATCCCCTGCGGTTGGTTCAGTGCCTCGGTCAAGCCGCGCAGCTCCGCATGGAACTGCCCAGACGACCGCGTCAACTGGCCAAACGTGCCGCGAAACTGCAGCACCCGCGCGCCGGGATCGGCCCAGTTCACCTGCCACGCCTGCACCTCGGCCCCATCAAACCGCCCCGCCATGATATCGGCCTCGGTGACAGAGGCGTCCGACAACGCCCCCACCGCTTCCGAGTTGTCAATTGCTAGCCCAGTCGTCTGCAACAGTGCCGACGCGCTCAAGCCAGAGCTTGCCTTGAACACCATCCCGTCAAAACTCAGATCGCAGTCATGGTCGGTAAACCCGAACATCACCCCATCGCGCCGCACCACTGCCCAGGCCCAGCACACCGTAGTGGCCCCGGTGCCAAGATGCGCATAGAGCGCCTCGACCCCCGTCATAGCCGCACCTCAATCACCGGCACCTGCGGCACGCTTCCCGCCTTGAAATTAGCAACCGAGGTCTGGATGCGGTCGGTGTCAAACCGCACCGGCACGTCAAACTCAAACCCCGCGCTGACGCTCACTCCCACATCCGGCGCATCGACAAATGTCACCAGGCCGGTTGCGGTATCGACAAAATACCCCACCGTCTCGGCCAGAGGTACGCCCTGCAGCGCCGCCTTCACCGTGCCCGCCACCGGCTTCGCAATTGGCCGTGTGTAGGTCTGCTCACCGGACCGATAGGTCTTGGTCAGTTGAAACACCCGTGTCACACCGTCGCCCACTCCGATCAGCTGATCGGAAAAGTTCGGGTCTGCTGACGACGCACAGGATTTGAAATCCGCCCAATCCTTCCAGCGAAAGCCATACAACTGCCCGCCCCTCGCCTCGAAGAACGCGATCAGCGCGCCGACATCGTCCAGACTGCGCAACCCCACCCCGGCATCGTAATGTCGGAGCGAATGCGCCCAGGGCGTGTTGCGCTCTTCATATCCATTCGCGAGCGTCACGATATCCGTGCGCCGCTGCGGCCCGCCAACCGAGCCAAAGCTCAGGTTGGCGGGAAACCGAACCTCGTGAAATCCCATCCCGTCCCCCTATTGGTTGCGTTGCCCTTGGGCCAAGGCCCGGTTCACCTGCGCTGCAATCTGTCCCTGACTGCGCTGAAACCCCTGCACATCCGGCGTCGAGATATTCATCACCACGTTCACCGCTTGCCCGCCGCCGCTGGTTCGCACCCCGAGCCGCCCATCCGCGCCGCGCGTCAGCGGCATGATTGCCTCCGGCCCCGCCTCGCCCATCAAGCCCATGCCGCCCTGTATCGGAAAACTCGTCGGGCTCGTCACCACACCGCCCTGAGCAAAGGGCATAACGCGCCCTTGGCTGAACGCGCCTCCATTGGCAAACGGCAACGCCCCGCTTACCGCCGAGGACAGACCGCTCGCGATAAACCCGCCAATTGCGTTCTGCACCGGCTTCATCGCGACCGAATAAACCGTGTTCGCCATCGACTGCGCCACGCCCTGCATGGCCGTCGTCAAACTGGCGCCATTGAACACCAATCCGTCGAACGCCTTGCGCAAGCCTCCGCCGATGCCATTGGTCAGCGACGTAACTCCCGCCCCCGTCGCCGCCAGCCCATCGCGCATCCGCGACAACTCGCCATCAAACGCCGCCGCCATCGACGCAGAGGCCCCCATCGTCGCCTCCAACGCCGCGATCTGGTCGCTGAAAGCCGTCGTATCAATCGTCATGTCCCCGTCCTTTCGTCACGTCTGGAAAGGCGCGCGCCAACTCATTCAGCCGCGCGCGCGTCAAGGGCGGCACCACATCCTCCACCCCGAGCATCATCAGCAATTCCACCGGCGTCAGCCGCCAGAACTCCTCTGGCCTTAGCCGCAAGCGTTGCAGCCCCGCCCGAAGCAGCCCGGCCCAGTCCAGCCCGCTCATGCCTGACCCGCACCCGCGGCATCCCCCGGCATCGAGAACGCGCGCGCCAGCAACTCCGCCGCCACGCGTGCCGCCTCAACCGGCCCGCCGCCAATCTCCACCGTGCGCAAATCTGCCGCCGTCCCCTGCCAACCGCCGCCGCGCAATCCCGCCACGATCAGCGCCAGCACATCCCGCGTCGAAAACCGCCCCCCCTCGAAGCGCTCGACGAGGTCGATCAACGTCCCCGTCGCCAGTTGCGCCTCCAGCTCGGCCAGCACGCCCAGCGTCAGCTTGGCCACATGGCGCTGCCGATCCAAGGTCAGCGCCACCTCCCCCGCCCAAGGGTTCGCCATCACAGCGCCGTAAACGTCAGCGCACCGGCCGAGGCCAAGGCCAGATCGAACGTCGCCTCGCCGTTGTAGTTGCCCTGATAGTCAAGCGAGGTAATAAGAAACAAACCCTCCACCACGCCAAAGGCCGGGATAATCACCTGAAAGCCGGGCGTCTCACCGTCAAAAAAGATCTGCCGCGCCCGCTCATCGGTCGCCGCATCCTTGAACACGCCAGAGCCAGAGATCGTCGCCGACCGCACCCCCGCCCCGCCCAACAACTCGCGCCAGCCGCCCTGGCTTTCCAGACTGGTCACATCCACCGACTCCGCGTTGAACGTGATCCGTGACGCGCGTAGCCCCGCGATCGTCTGGAACTGTCCGTCGCCCGTCATATCGAGCTTGATCAGAAGGTCTTTTCCATTCTGCGCAACCATAGAATTTCTCCGATTGATGAAAGCAAACCAGATCAGATACGCGCTGTATCGCTCTGATCTTATTATTTTAATTCAGCCGAACCTCAGCCCGTGCTAGTCCTCGACCCGCGCCCGGAACGTCAGATCAATCCGCCGCCCCGCTCCGTTGCTGACCCGCCGCGCCACCGCACGCAGGAACGCCATCGACACCAGCACCCCGCGCGTCAGCACCATTTCGGCATCCACCAGCGCGTCCGATACCGCGACCGCCACCGCCTTTGCCGCCTGAAACCCGGCCTCGTCCGTCACCACGCTGATGACCAGCCGATGCTCTGCCCCATGTGCCGTCTTGTCGGAGGCATCGCGCACATCCTCCGGCCCGATCAGCACAAAGGTGCCAACCGCACCACCCGGCGGCACTGCGTCATAAACCGCCACCCCCGCCACGCCCGACAGCCGCTGAAAGACCGCCGCCTGCAAAGCCGACGCCACGCCATAGCTCATACCGAGACCTCCTCAACCGCGAAGCAGGTCAGAAAGCGCCCCTCGGGGTCACTCTCCGCCACCGCCTGAACCGCAAACACCCGCGCGCCATCGCGAAACCGCTGCCCCGCCACCGGGCGCGAGGGCGCTCCCGCCACAGCCGCCCGCACGCGGATGCGATAGCCCATCTTCGACACCATCAGCTGATCGCTCGCCACCTCGCGCCCGGTGCCCGCCGTTACCTCGGCCCATATCGTACCCAACGCGGTCCAGCTTTCGACAAAGCCCCCCCCGCCATCCGGCGCCTGCCCCCGCGCCTCCAGCACCAGCGCCCGGTTCAACCGCGGCGCGCTCATGCCCGGCCCCCCAGCAGGCGCACCGTGCGCCACCGCTCAATCAATGCCATCACACCAAACGGCATCGCCCCCTCGCCCGGCACCGCCTCGTGACGCAGCTCGTAGTATTGTGCCGCCAGCAGAAACACCGCCTGCCGCAGGTCCGCCGGCACATCACCCCACGCCGGGCCAAAGCCCGCGTCGAACACGATCTCCGCCGTCCCGTTCAGCGGCACCGCAGGCAGCGCCACCCCAACCGCCGCCAGCTTGGGCCGCTGGTTATCCTTCACCAGCCGATACGCCGACGCAGGCAACGGCACCTCCGCCCCATCCTCAGCCACCAGCGTCACCGAGGTGATCGCCTGCACCGGCGCCACTGGCATCGCTTGGCCATCGTCATCGCGCCACCGCGTCACGCTCCAGAAATAGGTCCGCGTCATCAGCGCCTTGCCGATCCGCCCCTCGATCGCGGCGATGCCCGCCCGCAGGTAGCTTTCCACCACCGCATCCTGGCTTCCGTCATCGGCAAACCCGCGGCCCAACTGCAAGTGATCCTTCAATTCGTGAACCGGCAGCGCCGCTGACGGCACTGTGGTCTGCTCGATCAACATCATGGAATCTCTCCGATTTTCGGCCAATTCTGATAGATGGGCGCGTGCCACCGCCGCCGCTCGGACGGAGGGGACTGCTAGACGACGCCGGCCAGACCGGCACGCGCCCGCGCCCGGCCCCGAAGGACCGGGCGATCACGCCAGCCTCAGGCGGCCGAGAACTTCAGCAGCTTGATCGCCGAGAAGTCGCTGACATCACCGCCAACCCGCTTGGAGGCATAGAACAGCACATAGGGCTTGGCCGAGAACGGGTCGCGCAGCACGCGCAGATCCGGGCGTTCCGCAATCGTGTAGCCCGAGGCGAAGTCACCAAACGCCACCGCGCAAGCACCGGAGGCAATGTCGGGCATGTCCTCCGCCACCAGCACCGGATACCCCATCAGCCGCGCAGGCTCGCCCGCCTGCAAACCGTCCGCCCACAGGAAGCGCCCATCGGCGTCCTTCATTTTGCGCACGGCGCCCGCGGTTTTCGAGTTCATCACGAAACTTCCGTTCGCCCGATACTCCGCCGACAGCGCGTAAACGAGGTCCACAATCGCGTCCGACGCATTGGTCGCCGCGAAATCCCCGTCGTTGCCTGTCGCGACATAGCCAAGGTTGCCCCAGGTCCACGACGCCTCCGCCACGTTCGGATGCGCTAGGAAGCCCTTCGGCTTGTCCACGCCATCGCCCGAAATGAACGCCTGCGCTTCCGACCGCGCGAACTTGTCCGCGATACGGCTGGCCAACCAGCCCTCGATGTCAAACGCGCTGTCATCCAGCAGCCGCTGGCTCGCCTTCGGCATCGCGCTCAGCTCGTTCAGCGCGATCGAGATCCGCTCGATCTGCGGCGTCGCGGTCTCCGCCATCGCCGCCGTTTCCGACGCCCAGCCGGTGCCCACGTCCGTGTGGTCGATCAGCACGTCATAGGACGTCGCCTCCACCGTCACCACATTGGCAATCGCGCGGATCGAGGCCGTCGCGGTCAGCGCCGAACGGATCGTCGCCGCCGTCTGCGGATCGACCAGATAGCCGCCATCCGCCGCCACCGCAGTGCTCATCGCCTTGCCGTCCAGCACAAGGCCGCGCAGCCCGTCATCGTCGCCATTGCGCAGATAGACGTCAAACGCCTTCAGATGCGGCGCCTCAATATCGGCCGCCATCGAGAGGGCCGGACGGCCCGAGGTCATGGTCTTGCGATCCAGCATGGTCAAACGCTCTTCCTGTTGTTGCAACACAGATTTCATTTCGCCCTGAAAGCCCTTGAATTCGCTCAAGAACCCCAACAGCGCCGTCTTCACGTCCGCGCTCCCCGCGTCCACCCTCTGGCCGTCAGGCAAACCTGTCCCGGCCCGAGCCTTCGTCTCGGTCTTTGTCATCCTGTCATCCTCGGATTGGTGAAAGTTGCCGCCCGCCTCAGCGTTCGGCGAGCATCCGGCGCGCGGCCTCAAGGGCCGCCGCCAAATCCTGCATCGTCTCGTCCTGCGCCTCCGCCTTCGCGGAAACACGCGCCTGCGGCAGCATCGGGAAGGTCACCAGCGACACCTCCCATAGGTCCAGCTCTGACAACAGCCGCTGCCCCTTGGCGTCCTTTTCCGCCGCCACCGTGCGATAACCGATCGAAAGCCCCTCGATCGCCCCCGCCCCGATCAGCGCCACCGCTTCGCGACCCTTGGCAACCTCTGGCAACAGCCGCCCCTTGACGTAAAGCCCCACCGCATCCTCGCGTACCTCGTCCCAGATGCCGATCGGCTGCGTCGGATCATGCTGCCACAGCATCTTCACCCGCCCACCCCGCGCCGCGATCACCGCCAGCGATTTGGCATAGGCCCCCGCCAGCACGACATCGCCGCCCTGATCGCGCACGCCAAAGACCGAGGCATAGCCCTCGACCCGTGTGCCATCCGTCATCACCAGCCCCGCCTCGGGCCGATGGAACTTCAACTCCAAGCCGTAATCCTGTCCATCCATGTGAAAATCCCTCATTTCACCAAAGTCTGAAGCAGCGCCTGCGTGCCCTGCGCCAACAAAAAGGCCGCCACGCCATAGACCCCGAACCAGATCCGCCGCTCGACCCGCTCCAGACTGCCTTCGATCTGGTTCAGCCGGTATTCCAGCGCGACCCAGCGCTCTTCCGATACCCGCTCATTCGCCTCGATCCGCGCCGCCGCCGCGTCAAAACTGTCGTAGAGGTAACGCGAGCCCGGCCCCTCTCTGCGTGTTGTCATAGGCCCTCCATGATGCGGGGCAGCCCCAGAATCGCGCGCTTTTCCGCGTCAGACAGGAAGGTCGCCGCCCCTACCCGCGCCCATTGCGCGTCCCGCTCTGCCTGCAAGGCCGGCACCTGATCCAGATCGGGGCGAATATCGATAGCTTCGCCGGTAAATTCGCCCAGCCAATGCGCCACCGACGCCGTCACCCGCGTCGCCAGTGGCACCACGGTCAGCCGGTAAAACGCCCGGTTCGCCTCTTGGTAATTGCCATAGGTCGCGTCGCCCGGAATGCCCATCAGCATCGGCGGCACGCCAAAGGCGATGGCGATCTCGCGCGCCGCGCCCTCCTTGGTCTTCAGAAACTCCATGTCCGACGGGCTGAACCCCATAGGTTTCCAGTCGAGCCCGCCCTCCAGCAACATCGGCCGCCCCGCGTTGCGCGCGCCCTGATGGTGGCTCTCCATTTCGCTGACCAGCCGGTCATACTGATCCGTCGACAACGCGCCCTGCCCATCCGCACCACGATAAACAATCGCGCCAGAGGGCCGTGCCGCATTATCCAACAGCGCCTTCGACCAGCTTGAAGCCGAATTATGCACGTCAATCGCCACCGCCGCCGCCTGCATCGGGGCAAAGCCGTAGTGGTCATCCTGCGGGTGGAAGCTTTTGATATGGCAGATCGGCGGCACCGGCCCGGTCATGTCAAACCGATGTTTCCGGTTGCCCACCGCGTAGTCATAGGCCACCGGCCAGCCATCCGCCCCCGGCACCAGCGTCATGCGGTCCGACCGCAGCACATGCAGCTCTCCGGGCAACCGCCCAGAGCCCAGCACCGCCTCCAGATAGCCGTTGCCCGACAGCAAAAGCTGCCCATACAGCGCCTCGAACAGTTCCGCCCGCCCCTGCGCCGCATTGGGCCGCGCGATCAGGTCGATCAGCGGATGCAGGTCATAACGCCGGTCGGCATCCTGAAACACCAAAGGCAGCGCCGCCGCCGCCTCTGCAATCAGCTTCACCACGCGAAAGCCGATCGGATTGCCCTGAAATCCGATCCGTGTCAGCGACACCGTATCGCGCGCCGACCACGCCACCCGACCCGACCCCGTCGCCCAGGCAATCACCGAGCCGGTGGCCGAGGCCTTCCGCTCCGGCACCGCCTGCGCTTCTGCCTTGCCCCGCAAGAAATCAAACACCATCCGCTCCGCTCCTCGTTGCCGTGGGAAGGGCGCGCCAAAGCCGCCCCGCCCTCAATCCGCGTCTGCCGCAGGCAAAAATACCCCGCTCCCGCCCCCGACACATGCCGAGGCCGCCGCAAAGCCCGCCCGTAATGAAAAGGTTAAAGACTGCGCACCTGTGGCCGTTGCCAGCCCTGCGCCGGGTTCACCATCAGGTCGTTCAGCGCCCAGACCAGCGCATCGACCCGGTCCGGGCTGCCGCGCCCGGCATAGCCCTGCACCGTCATCGCCATCATCTGATCTTCCAGCATGGCCAGCCCCGGCAGATGCTTGACCCGTCCTTGCTCGTAAAGCGCCGCCACCGGCTCTGCCCGCGCCACCTTTCCCCGCGACGCCCGCACCGCGCGGTAGGGCACCAGCGCATCAATACCGCGAAGGACGGTTTCCACCAGCTCGCCGCCCTGATTGACCTCCGCGACAAGCCGCTCTGCCCCGTGCCGCTTCATCGCCGCAAGCGCCGCCCGCGCCCACTGCTCGGGCGAGGCGGCCGAGACGCTGGCATCCTCCAGCACATAGGCCCGCCACTGCTGCGGCGGCCCCTCCATCACCACGCCCGCCACCACGATGCCGCACTCATCCGACCCCTCGTGCCCGGTGACAGGCGGATCAACCGCCACCACCACCCGCGTCATTGCCGGCACCGCCTTGACCGCAGCCCGCTCCAGCAAATCAAGCGTCCACAGTGCGCCCGGCGCATCCTCCAGCAATTCGCCGTCCAACTCCTGCCGCCCCAGCCGCGACCCCGCATACCGCGCCCGCACCTCCTCCAGAAACGAGGCCGCCAGATACGCGCGGTTCGCCTCGGTCGGCGCATGTGTCACCACGGTCGAGGGGTTCTTCAGCAACGACTTCAGCACCCCCACATTCTGCGGCGTCGTCGTCACCACCTGCCGCGGCGCAGGCCCCAGCCGCAGCGCGAACTGCAACATGTCCCACGCCGCCTGCCCCTTCGGCCATTTTGCCAGCTCATCCGCCCAAGCCGCATCAAACTGCGGCCCGCGCAAACTCTCGGGGTCATGCGCTGAAAACACATACGCCACCGCGCCATTCGGCCAAACCAGCCGCTTGCGCCCCGCCTCCCACACTGGTTTGCGGTCGGGAGGCGAGCAGGCAAGGATGCCGCTTTCGCCAAACACCATCACCTCGCGCACCTGATCGACCGTCTCGCCGACCAGCGCCACCCGCTTGGACCGGCCGGGGTCCAGCGGGCGCGCGCCTTCCACTTCGCTGCGCACCCACTCCGCCCCGGCCCGCGTCTTGCCCGCACCCCGTCCGCCCATGATGGCCCAGGTTTTCCACGCCCCCACCGGCGCGATCTGATGCGGCAAGGCCCAAAACTCGAACAACCACGGCAGGGCCAGCAACGCGTTCGTGCTCAGCCCATCCAGAAACGCATCAACCGTTTCCGGCGTCGCGGAGGCAAGCCAGACGGCGCCCGATCTCATCTCGCGCGGCGTCAAAGTCGAGGGCATAGTCGTAGACAATGCCCCCTTCGTCTCTGCGGAGTTTTTCAACTTTCGCCCTCTCACTCAAAAACGTTTGAAGCGCCAGATTGTATTCCCTGGCATAGGCCGCCGCGTCTCTCGGGTTCTTCAGCGTCCCCTTCGCCGCCTCGTCGATGACGATGCTGAAGACCCCCGCAGCGGTTGCGTATAGCGTCAGCGCCTCCGAAATCAGCGTTTCCGGGGGCGAGTCCTGTTGGACGATGGTGTGAAATGTCATGTGGTCCGTTGCCTCTCATGCCATTCCGCACGAGAGAAATGAAAAAGCGGCGCCGGGTTTCCCCGTGCCGCTTGCCCACCTCTTCTAGCATGCACAATGTCTACCTTAGACCGTGCGCAAAGTCAATAACTAAATCTAAGGTTGCGCGCCAGACTGCCCCACAGCCCCCGCATCCGGCTGCGTCGCCTGTATCGCGCGCCACTTGGCGACGTTCTTGTTATGCTCTGCCAAGGTCTCGGCAAAGGCATGTCCCCCCGTGCCATCAGCAACAAAATAAAGGTATTTCGTATCTGCCGGATGCAGCGCCGCCTCGATGCTCGCCGTCCCTGGGTTGGCAATCGGCGTCGGCGGCAACCCGTCGATGACATAGGTGTTGTAGGGCGTGCGCGCGCGCAGTTCGCTTTGCCGCAGACCGCGCCCCAACACGCCCTGTCCTTTGGTGATTCCATAAATCACCGCCGGGTCCGTCTGCAACTTCACCCCCTGCGCCAAGCGATTCAGGAACACTGACGCCACCAAGGGCCGCTCTGACGCCACCCCGGTTTCCTTTTCCACCAAGGACGCCATCACCAACGCCTCGTCCGGCGTCTTGTAGGGCAAGCCCTGCGCGCGCGCCGCCCAGGCCTTCGCCAGCGCCTCCGCCTGCCGCGTTTTCATCTCGTCCAGCAGCTGCGTTCGCGTCTCGCCCTTGGAAATCTCATAGCTTTCCGGTGCAAGGCTACCCTCGTCCGGCACCTTCGCCACATTGCCGGTCAGGAACGAGACGTTCTTCAGCGCGTCCACCACCTGCCAGCTCGTCACGCCCTCCGCCAACGTAACCCGTTCGCGCACATCCGGCAGCTTCATCGCGTCATTATAGGCCGCAGGTGCCGCCTCGGTCGAAGGGTCGAACTTGGCGATCTCGGTAAATGTTTGCGTCGCAGGCTCCATCGTGCGCACCACCATCTGCACGCCATTCACGCCAATCTGGTAATTGACGTCGGTGCCGCAGGTGCTTTGCCCGCTCTTGCTCAACAGATCAATGATCGCCGTCATCGAGGTCGCTGGCGTCACCAGATAATTGCCGAACTTCAGCCCCATATCGCGATTGGTATATTCCGCACCCAGCCGAAAGATCGTGCCGCTCGAAATCGCGCCCTGCGCCACCAACGCCTTGCTGACCGAGGCCAACGTCGCCCCCTTGTCAACCCGCACGCACACCGCCGCGGTAAGCGGTCCCGGTCGCGTAAACTCATGCTGCCCCCAGGCAACCAGCCCCGCCAGCCCCGCCAGCACGACGATAAAAGCCGTCAGCGCGTTGGAGGCGACAGAGCGCCACATCACGCAGTGACCTTGCCCAACACCAGACTGGCGTTGGTGCCGCCGAACCCAAACGAGTTCGACAGGGCGATATCAATCTTGCGCTTACGCGCCACGTTCGGTGCAAGATCCAGCTTCGGCGCAACCGCCGGGTTTTCAAGGTTGATCGTCGGCGGTGCCACCTGATCGCGAAGGGCAAGCACGCAGAAAATCGCCTCAACCGCACCAGCCGCCCCAAGCAAATGCCCGATGCTTGACTTGGTCGACGACATCGTCGTCGCCGCAGCCGCATCCCCCATCAACCGCTCCACCGCGCCCAACTCGATCGTGTCAGCCATGGTCGAGGTGCCATGCGCGTTGATGTAATCCACATCCGCTGCCGTAATCCCCGCCCGCTTCAGCGCCGCCTGCATGGAGCGGAACCCGCCATCGCCATCCTCGGCGGGTGCCGTTATGTGATAGGCATCGCCCGACAGGCCATAGCCCAACACTTCCGCGTAAATTTTTGCGCCGCGCGCCTTGGCGTGCTCGTATTCCTCCAACACGACCACACCCGCGCCCTCACCCATCACGAACCCGTCGCGGTCCGCATCATAAGGGCGGCTTGCTTTGGCCGGATCATCGGCGCGCTTGGTTGACAGCGCCTTGCAGGCGTTGAACCCGGCAATGCCAATCTCCGAAATCGGGCTTTCCGCGCCGCCCGCCAACATCACATCTGCATCGCCCCACTGGATCAACCGCGCCGCATCGCCAATCGCATGCGCGCCCGTCGAACAGGCCGTCACCACCGCATGGTTCGGCCCCTTGAAACCAAAGCGGATCGACACCTGCCCAGAGATCAGGTTGATCAGCGCCCCCGGAATAAAGAACGGGCTGACCCGCTTCGGCCCCCGCTCCTTGATCAGCACCGCTGTTTCGGCAATCGAGGTCAAACCGCCAATGCCCGACCCGATCATCACGCCCGTGCGGCAGCGCTCTTCCTCGGTCGCCGGCACCCAGCCCGAATCCCTCACGGCCTGCACCGCAGCACACATGCCGTAAAGGATGAAATCATCAACCTTGCGTTGGTCCTTTGGCTCCATCCACTGATCGGGATTGAAGGTGCCGTCGCTGCCATCGCCGCGCGGGATCTCGCAGGCATAGGTGGTAATCACCTGCGACGTGTCAAATTTGGTGATCGGCCCCGCCCCAGACTGACCGGCAAGCAACCGGCTCCAGGTTTCCTCGACACCGCAAGCCAGCGGTGTCAGCAAGCCCAAACCCGTGATTACAACTCGCCGCATGTCGTCCCCCGTCATATCCATCCCGAAACCGGGCTTTGGCACTCGCATGCCGTCTCAACCGGCGCGTTGATACACGCCCCGCCCGCGCCACGCAACACAGGCGCGGCGGCGTGGCGTCAATCTGCCGGGCCGCGCGTCAAAAAGGCGCCTGCCGCGGGCGGATATTTCCACCAAAGCAAAGACAACGCACGCCACCAATGAAAAA
>JAEHJW020005971.1_pt1 | contig 16837 bp, 16 predicted proteins | sample 9271431 | NCBI WGS metagenome assembly JAEHJW02 | reverse complement strand
TCACCCTCTTTCACCGACAATCTCTTTATTGCTCTGATTTTTAAATATTTCATGCATTTTCTTGAATGCAACCTCTGTATAATTTGGCTCTCTTCCCCTTACTTCAGACATGATCAATGAAAAATAGGGGTGTTCCTTGTATTTCATGGCGATTTCCTTGTATCCATTGGCGTTCTTTGCAGGATAGTTTTTTGTGATACCTTTAACCTCTTCCATGATTTTTCTGGTTGTAGCCATAGCCTGGTTGACTGTTTTTTCAACAAGGACGGCTTTGTCCTCCATTCCGGCTCCACGAAGCAAAGACACCAAATCGTCTGTTTGGCCATTGGCCCACGCTTTTAAAATATGAACCGGTTCCAGATACGACACAGCCCTGTGCACCTGGTGATACGGGAGCGTCTTGACCTTGTATCGTTCTCCAGAATGGTCGACCAACACCCACCCTTCAACGTCCAGTTTTTTGTATTCTTTGGCCAGGGTCAGGAGAGATTGAGAAGCGATAACCGGCTCAACTTTTGAGATCCAGTCTTGAGGCCATTTCGCTTTGGCCGCTATGCCCAAGATCTCTTCCCGGTCCAAATACCGGCCGGATACATTCTCACGGATTGTCAAAAGAACAAGCTTTGTTTCGTCATACGGGACCACGACCCGGTTGTCCGGAGAAATGTATTCAAAAATGGCCGTATGCTCCTTGCCGACCGTATCGAGCAATCGGGCCACCGTCCCGTCCCGACAAACGTCGAGTTTGGAGACGGCCATGGCAACCTCGGACCGAAAACTTTTTTTCGTTCTCGGCAACCACAGCTTTCCTTCTGTCGGCACGAAATAAATCTGAGACCCGTCCAGTTTCGGTTCCACCCGGACAATGTTCTGCCACTGGATATCCTTTTCCTGTGTGGCGCCGATTTCGTTTACGTTGAAAAATTTGTGAAACGGCCTGGCGGCGATCTTTCCATTTTTGTCAAAAACAATTCCACGACATTCTTTGGTAATGGGGCTGTCGAATGTGTCCGTTCCGGTTATATTGTAAAAAATACTGGTAAAACCATTTGGATCTTTATGAACACAAAATTCTGGTTTGTTTGAAATGGCGGGAAGAACGTCGTCTATGGTTCTGATTTCTGGAAATGACATAGGAATGAATCCTTATGGGTTTGTTTTACGAACAATGAGCATGTATGACGTTTATTCAATTTCCCTGGAGTCTGCTCTTTTTTCCGAATTGGGCTTACCTGTAGAAACGCGCTGTTTTAAACGTTCCAGTTTTTTGTCAATAACGGCCTGTACCTCTCTTTCACCGTACATGAGGGCCAATTGTTCGCAGACGATCAATACGTCCGCAATTTCTTCGACAACGGCCGCATTGGCGTGTCGTCCACGAAAAAACTGTTGAGTTAATGCAACCGTCAATTCGGCCATTTCTTCGATTGCTATAGCCACTTGCGACGTTCTTCCAAATTTTTCTTCAGCAGATTTGTACAGATTGATACGGTCGTCTTTCTTCATGGCGTCTTTCTCTCTTTCTCTGTTTGAGGATCCAGACTAGACTTTTGACTATAATTTATAAACCAATTATTTATTATGGCTTATCAAACGCATATTCGTCAACCTCAATCGTCACTGTCGCACGATAGCCGTCTTTTGTTCTGGCGATTTGGATCCCGGAAGAACCGCTGTCCAAAAGTCCGCCTCCACCGACAATCCGGTATGCGCGATTTTTGAGTCCATTAGGGATAATTGAAATTGCCGTTTTTTTGGCCTTTGCGACCGCTTCAGAAGACGTTTGAGCCTGTGCTGTACCTGTCAGTACCAGCTCGGCAGGAGAAGCCAAAAAGGGGGAGGCGAAGGCCAAAAGAACACTTGTTATGGCCACAATAAAAAATGGTTTTTCGCCGAATCTTTTAAAACGCTGTTTGCTCATGTATACCAATAATGGCAAAAAAAGGATCGGCAATACGAAGAAAACTTTTGCATACCATGGAATCATGTTTTATTTCCTGCAATGAATTTAAATAATCCTTCAACAATTTCAGTAGCCACCTTTGTATTATACTCCGCCCATTTCTTTTAGGCAATAAAACAGGAAAACCTGTTCAGAATCTTCCGACTTTGAAATATGAATCGAATAATTCCCTTGCCTCACATTACTGACGTCGATTCTGACGTGTCCAGGTGCAGAATTCATATATATGCTCAGATCGTCCTTTAGAAGCGACCCAATACGCGATTCGTCATAAATGATTGAGCCGAAAAGTTTGTGCACTTTTTTTAATATTTTTTGGATTGACGTTTTGACTTCCACCTGCAAGGTATAGCCGAAATCCGGATCGTCAAACGTTACAACGTCCAAGTTGTAATCTTTCTTGGCAATAATAGCCAAACGATTGATTTCTTCGATCGATTCCTGTTTTTCAATGGTCATGATTGACATAGCGATCGTCCTTTAAATTATCGAAATATTTTGTCGCAAAACTCGTTCAATTCCACCGCTTCCAGAAGACCCTTCGTGGTCTCCTTGTCCAGGCCTGCATTCACCACAATGTCTTTTGGCGCGATTTCCTCCTCGCAGACTTGAAACTCCGGAAGAGAATAGATATCGAATCCATTCTTGATCCTTTTTGTCGCTTCAGTCATGGCGTCCAAATCCGATTCTGATAGGTGATAGGAGGCCAGCTCCAATTCTTTTTCGGTTGGTCTGGTGGAGGAGAGTGCTCTTTTACAGACAGGCATGGAAAGCTTTCCGTCGTCCAGCAGATATTCGTCTCGCGTAATGGTCCGGCCCGTTTCAAACAAAGCGATCCGGTCAGCCAGATACAATACCGGGATCATGTTCTTCTTGGTTGGTTTCAGACCAGTTTCTTCAGCCAGTTTGTAAAGCATGGTTGTGGAAGCTTTTGCGTAATGGGTTTTCATTTGCGTCCCCTTTTATCTTTTAGTTCAAAATACAAAAGAATTCCCCCCAAGAAGTCCGCCAAGAAAAACCGACATGACGATAAAAGTAATTCCAGCAGGGTCCAGGTATCTCATTTCCGCCAACCCCTCACTCTTGTGCAAAAAATGCACAAGAGATCGCTTCTTTTAGTCAGCACTTGCTGAACCCGCAGGTGGTGCACTTGAGACACCCTTCCTGGAATGCTAACGGACTCCTGCATTCCGGACACTTCCCGACATGGACGTCTTCCACCAGGGTGCCGTTTTTGGCCGCAATGTCCTCGTTCAGTTTGCCGATCGCCTTGACAATCATATGAACGTCTGACCCCATGGTACCGGCTTCTTCATGTGCCTTGACGAACTGCGCCATGACCTTATTGAGAGGCGCCCCATACTGAAGGGCCAAAGACCCAAGGCGGCCAAGCAGAATGGCCGATTCCTTTTCCTCGTGAGCGGTGGCCGGCGTCACAAAAATTTCAATGGGTCGCCCTTCCGAATCGTGATACAGGTGGACGTAAGACTTTCCGGAACGACTCTTGACAAAAACCCTGGCGCCGGTCAGCGATTCACCGTTGCCTTTGGCTCTTTCCCCCCAAGTAAGGGGTCTCTTCTTTTCAGAAGGGCCTGTTGCAGAATCCTTCTTTGACTCTCCAATATTCAGGACCTGGTTTTCGCGTGAACCGTCACGATAAACGGTAATGCCCTTGCAGCCGAGTTCGTAGGCCAAGAGATAGGCGTTTGCTACGTCCTCAACAGTGGCTTCTCGCGGCAGGTTGATCGTCTTGGATACAGCCGCGTCAATGTGTTTCTGGAAAGCCGCCTGCATGCGGACATGCCATTCCGGTGCAATGTCGTGGGCTGTGGCGAAAATCTTCTGCCATTTCTCGGGGACTTCCGGAATGCCGCGACAGGAACCGTGATTGGCGACGATTTTGGCCGGAAGTTTTTCTGACCAGAACCCTTCCCGTTTGGCCGTCTCCTCGAACAACGACAGCGTGTATGGCAAGTGCGTGCCGTCCATGACGTTCTTGAACCAGATCAGGGAAAACTCGGGCTCGCAACCGGAAGAGGTGTCAGCAATCATACTGATCGTACCGGTCGGGGCGATTGTCAGAAGGTGACTGTTTCTCCTGGCAGGACCTATTCCTTCGTAATACGGGTAAACACCATATTTATGTGCCCGGTCCAGAGAGACGTTTTCGGCCACCTGCCGGATTCTGGACATGACCATTTCTGCCATTTCCAGACCTTCTTCGGAGTCGTATGGAATGCCGAGCAGAATCAGCATTCTGGCAAATCCCATGACGCCAAGGCCGATTCTTCTGGTGCCTCGATTGACCTCGGCCAGTTCCGGAATCGGAAATTTGTTGACGGACACCACGTCGTCCAGGAATTCGGTCGCAACGGCGGTTGTTTTTTCCAGTTCGGCCCAATCGAGTTTGCCGTTTTTGACATGGCGGACGAGGTCAATAGAACTCAAGGTACAAGATTGAAAATCTCCTAGTGGCTGTTCCCCGCAGTTGTGGGATTTAAATCCTGAAATCCACCCCCAATGAGTCTCTGGTTCGTTGAAGTCGAAAACCTCCTCGTCGCCAAGGTAGGTTATATCTGTTGCTTTTACCAACCTGCTTGCGGTCGATTTCCTTTTTAGGCTGAATACCGTTTCAAGCTTTTCTTTTTTTTCCATTTGAAGAAAACCTACTTCTGCCAAGAACTTCGCAGCCGATCCATTTCCGATACAAACGTCGTATGATTCACGACAAATGTATTCTCCGTTTTTAAAAACAACCTTGTGCTTTTTGTTTACAGAGATATGGCTTCTATAACCAAGAGCCAATAATAGAATCTGAATTTCTTCAGCAAGTTTCCTGGAGGTTGTTTTTAGACGTATCTCCTTATTGGTTGGATTGTTTATTACCGTCCCATTTGCTGAATATAACCCCTTTAAAAACGACAAGACAATAGAATGTTTTTGCGTAAACAATTCTGTTGGAAGGACTCTGCTCGGGAGTGTCGTAAAACTAAAGCCGAATTTTTTTAAATAATTTAAAATCCCTTTTCCAATTCTAACTTTCCACACCTTATCCCTTGCATACCACCGAACAGAGCAAGTTATTCCAATGGACTTTGCCTGTTCGCTCACAAATGTAGCTACGTTTTTTTCTTGCTCTCCGAACTTCATTGTTACACACTTGTATTTTTCAGACAAACACCCGTCACCCTGAATAAGCCCCATGAGAACTGCTAAATTCTCAGACGCCGATTCGTTTCCTCCGTTCCATGACCCAGGACCAGGAATGGGATATGTGTATGATCCCACAATGTCTTTCAGGCATTTCTCAATGTATTTATTTTTGTACCGAATTAATGCTTGTCGTTTTTCACCGTTTTTATGCGGCCACACGGCAAGTTTATGATCTAATGTTCCCTCATAAAACATTCCGTTCGAGAAATTTATTCTGTAAACGGGTTTAACTCCAGAAGACCATACTTGTATCTTTCCCCACCGATCTCCGATCCAAGCTCGAACGGTTGACCCGGACAACATTTTAATCTGGACCAAACCATTTTCTGTTAGAACAAATGAGTTTCCTCTTGAACAAGGATTCGTTGCCTCTATCGCTCCCTTCGACGGAATCGGATTGTTTTCGTTCGCCCGATCGATAAAGAAAAGACCCGGCTCTCCGGTTTCTCTGGCGTTTTTGACAATCTTGTCCCATACGAGTTTGGCGGACAATGTTTTAACGACGGTTTTTGTGCCAGGATCCACCAGATCATACTCCTGGCCGTTTTTGAGGGCGTCCATGAATTTGTCGGTGATTGCAACGGAAATGTTGAAATTGGTTAATTGGGTCAGATCCTGTTTGCAATCAATAAATTCTAAAATGTCAGGGTGCTCAACACTTAAGATCCCCATGTTGGCGCCCCTGCGCGTATTGTGTGTGACAAGACCATTGGCTACATACGCATGTCGATTCCGAACAGAAAGATCGAGCGTCGGCTGCACGCCTGCCTCAACCATAGAAGAAACCTCTACAAACCAGAGGTGTTTCAAATCTGTATACATTTTTTCCAGATCTGTTCCGACAAGAATTTTTCCAAAATGTTCAAACACTCTGGTCAATGAGCCTTGCGTCGGATTCCTGTATCCGTCAGAACACGGATCGATAAAATGCGACACACCTCTGTACAAGGCCCTGTAAACGCCATAACCATATCGTTCTTTCACCGTATCCAGTGTTTTTACAAAAACTTCAGGCGGGATCGGCAATATCCCATGTTGTTCGTTTTTCATATCTCCATTGGATCGTCCAAGAATGGCTTCTTCACGCCAGCCAATAACGGATCTCCATTTCTTGAGGGCACAAGCTGTACGTACGGTAAGATTCCACATTGTTGAGGTTCCATAATGTGAATCCTGCTCTGTGTCTTTTTGTATTACAGAATAAATTCCGAGTTCTTGCAGTAGAACCTGGAGGTCTTCCAGAAAACGGCGCGAAGCAGAACTGGCTTTTGGGTGACTTTCTGACACGCACCCGTCCGCTTCAAAATATCCACGAATAAAAGCCGCCACCACTTTCTGTGGAGACATACGAATAACTTTTGGCAAAGAAATACAATTCGACTTTTGTTTTGCCAGTCCATTAATGGCTAACCATTCGTATAACTCAACAGAAGCGACAAAGAAATTTTCCGACGCGTCGTTTTCTTTCTTTGAGCTGTAAACATGAACGCCAAACAAACTTTCTGCCAAGTTTTTCAGCTTGTCTTTTATATGTGGCTTTTTGTCTGGAACGGTCCAACCGATACGTTTGTTCTTTGTTTTTTCGGATAACTCCGCATAAAAACCATTGCCATAAAAATATCCAAGAAAAAAAGCCAATTCTTCGTCAAGTTTTTCTGGAAACTTGATTTGTTTGGTGTTTGCTTCTTGGACTGGAGTTCTTTGTTCCCTGGAGAGTTCTGAAAGGACCACCAATTCTGAGGGGGTCAACTCTGACCCCATACGCAATGCGGCAACGTCTCTTGGACCAAGATCTTTCAATTGTCTCCATTCAAGCTTGCCATTTTCCAAAACAAAGATTTTGTGTTCAGGGGTTCCTACCAATCGACTCCCGTTTGAGAAGGTTATTTCAAGTGTTTCAGACATGCCATGGACATGACCTTCATATGCCTCTTCAACCCCATTGTCTGTACATACATTAAAAGATATGTTTTGCCATTCAGATCCATTTTTGTCGACGAGTTCGCCTAGCCGCAAGATCCCGTTTTCAGTGAAAACAAGTGTGTCAGGGTGTAAACAACCACCTTGTTTTATGGCGTCTGTCGACGCATTTAGAACCTTCATGAAAGAAATGGGTCCAGAAGCTTGACCACCAGTGGTTTTTACAATAGAACCAGCCGATCTTATCCTTGAAAACGAGAACCCTGTATTATGAACAACAACAAACCCGCCCTTTCCGCCTGCAATATATGTTTGTGTTTCAGGAACCGTAAGGTCATACAAAATGTCGTCAGATTCATTTTTTGCAATAGCTTTTACTGTTCGTGTTGTTCTTACTATTCTTGACAGATCGCAATCTCCAATTTCAGCCAAAATCGCTTCAGCTGAAGATCTTGATATCGTCCATGACGTACGCCACTTATTTAAAGACAACTCGATTCCACCAACGGGCATTTTTTTGCGCCACCATATTTTTGTTTTTATTGGCAACTGTTGAGACAACAAATCAAAAAACATTTTGTCTAATGGTATAGCGCCTTGAGAATACGTAAGTTTTAACATATCTGGAGTGTATCTGGCAGAGAACGACGTTATTTTATAAAATAACGACATGGACAATTTTGCAAAAACGTTATAAACAACATTCCAATGTTCTTTTTTCGGCTCTCTCATTCGCCTTCTGGTTGGAATACCAAAAACTCCGCACATTGCTTCAAAACTATCGGCCAATGATTTGTTTATAGTTGCATACTCAAAACCAGCTTTTTCTGGAACAGAATTGCTGTCTCCGTCTAAAAAACCAACAAGACATGAAAAAATCCTGTTTGTAGAACCCCATATCCATTCCGGAACCATTTTGGTTGACGTGTTTGGGAGCAGTTTATTAATACAAGGTTTTTCGCCAAAGATTTTTTCAAAAAGTTCTTCGGCCGGTCTGCCAGTTAACGAGACTTCCCATACGGAACTCTTGTTTCTTGAATCGTATGAGTTGTGGTAATTACACGAAAGAATTTTTGAAACGCGTTCAATAACCTTCTCGTGAGATTCCGACACTCTAAATCTTAATCCGTTTTTGGACCAATCGAAACTTCCGTCAGAAAGGATAATTCCTGTCAGCCATGCCAAATCGTCAAGACGTTCAGGTAAAAGAGTCGGTGCCCCAATAACCTGGTCACCAACACACAGATCGTCAGCTCTTTTTTCGACAACTTCTTTTCCATTCCAAACAAAAAATGGGTGCCAGTCGCTTGCTCTGACGATTAGTCCATTCCCGAGATCTATTTTGAATATTCTGTCTCTGGCAGTTTTAACTATATGATATTCTCCTACAGGCATAAAAGAAACTTCATGAGTCTTTGGATTGTATGACAAAACTCGATATGGAAGTTTTTTTTCAACAAGTTCTTTTAATAGAATTGGACCTCGATCTGTAATAATGGTCGACTCTCCACCAATACACCCACCACCCGTCTGGTGGACCAATGCGGCCGCCTTGACGGTGTCAAATATTCCAGTTAGCGAATCTTCCACCGGCAACACAAAACACGCAGACAACTGTCCAAGTTTTCTTCCGGCATTAATCAATGTTGGTGTATTCGGCAAAAACTTCAATTCAGACAAAAACTTCTCATATTTGGCCGCAATCTTCTTCCTGTTCTCGACGTCAGGAGATCCTTCGGCTACCGCCATGGAAATTCTCTTGAAGAAACCAGAAGCGTCTTCGACCACCTCTCCTTTTTCATTCTTGGCAAAATATCGTTTTTCCAAAACTTTCAGTGCATTTTCAGACAGTTTTTCTGAGGACATGTTTTTCTCCAAAATCTATGTTTTATGATTTCAGCGTTCTTGAGTGGCTTAATTAGACTTACGTATTACTAAAAAATCATTCCCCTCTTTCGTCTCCACCGGATCCGGATCCGGATCCACTTCCTGGCTTTCTGTTTTTTCGTTCTTCCAGCGCTCGACGAATAGCTTGTGGAGGATTCGTTTCCGAGTTTTCAGTTTCAGAAATGGAATGTTCGGCTATGACTCGAACAGTTTTTCCTTTGGCCACAGGATACGGGACAACGGCAACGACACCGGCGTCTCTCGTTTCCTTGGCCACATACAAGGCTTTGTCAGCCTCCGTCTTGGCCGCTTCGATCCGGGAAGCCTTGTCCGGCCAGTCTTGCGACTGCATTGGCACAGGAGCCGCACCGATCGAAACAGTAACCGTTACCGGGCCGCCCTCCATGTTTTTCAGCTCCTCGTTTTCTTCACAGGCGGTCCTGACGGCTGTCCTGATCCTGAAAACAATCGCGTCCAGTTCTTCCCTGGTGGCTCGCAAAAGACCGATCATTTCGTCTCCGCCATAAAGGTACAAACGACCCTTGTCCTCGTGCCGGACAACCTTGCTGATTGTGTCTGCTACGACCCTGAGAACCTTGTCTCCGACCTGGTGGCCTCTTGTGTCGTTAATCTTCTTGAATTTGTCGATATCAATCATGACAACCGACATGCCGTCCAATGCGGCGTTTGACGTTTCAAGAACGTCCAGATCGAGCGCATATCTGTCGTGAAGGCCTGTTACGTAATGAATGGAATTTTCGTAACGTTCAATCTTGTTTCTCAAAATTTCCAGGGCATTGGAAAACATGCCACAAATACCGCGATTGCCGGAAATTTTCGGGTTGCCTGAAAATCGTTCATATACGGTCTTTCTGCTTTCTTCAGATTGGTGCTCTCCGAGAAGATCATGTGCGAGGCTGACCGTCTGAACATAGGCACTTTTAATGGCAGAAATTTCCTTGGCCACACGATAGCCCATTTCACGAGCGTTTTTGTACCAGTCGTCAAACAAAGGAATGGCGTCCAGTTCGCGCTCAAGATTGACACAGTCGTCCTTGTAATCACGAAGGGCCATGGCGGCAACGACCAATTGTGTCCACATTTGGTGTTTCTCACCGAATTCCTTGACTTCTGCCAGAATGTCCCGGAGCGTTTTCTGTCCGAAACTCATTTCGGAAAGCATGTCGGTATGTGCGGCAACCATTAATTGTTCCTTCTCTTAATCAAAAATGAAAATCTGTCGGCAATTTTTTGTTTGGGCCATTAAAAAAATCAGGTCGTGGACCGATCGCTGGAATCTCCGACCTGGTCGCAGAAAGCCCGAGCGTTTCCCTTCCGTTCTCGCCGAGTTGCAAGAAGAACTGCGCGATAATCTTGACAGGAAAATCTTCTATGTATGCCGTGGAACGACTCTCAAAAGGAACGGGTCCGTCTTCTCCTTCTCCGACCTTGTAATACAATTTTTCGAACATGAAAGCTTTTGCCCCTCCGCCAATAACCCTTCTGGCATGAAGTCGGACCACTTCCTGTTTGGCATTTTCCGCATAAAAATAGAATTGTGCCAGATCTTCTCTCAACATGAAGTCGTCCCATTCGAATCCTTCGATTTCCCCATATCGTGACCGAAAGAAGAAAGGAACGACACCAAGAGAAAACCCTTCAAGCAAATCTGTAATATCACTTTTCGACAAATCGTGTCGGTGGTGAAGAGGTTCCCGATTTTTGGCCGTATAAAATACGATTTCCATATTGTCTTCATTCCTGACGTCGTCGTAAAAAGAAACGGTTACGCGTTTTTCGCTAGGATTTTTCTTGTGTACGAATGTAAAAGTAAAAAACCCGGAGAAAAAGGCTATGGAAGAAATCACATTTTTTTCCGCTGGAGTAAAAATGCTCAACAACGGAGAGGACTTCTTTGTTTCCGTTTCTTTTGACGCTTGTTTTGACGATCGCATGAATCCCTCTTTTTGAAGACAAACAAATTTCAATTGGTTTTTTACATTCTAACACAAAAAAGGGGGCTTTCGCCCCCCGTTTTGTATCTTTTCTTGACCTTACGCAGTCCGAGCCTTTTCAATGCTCTCGACAAAGCTGATAGCCAGAGGTTTCCCGTCCTTCTTCGGAAGAAGGAAACCAGTAATCTTCTTTTCGAGCGGCATTCCGACCTTGGTCAGATCGATCGCTCCGTTAACAACCAGGCCCTTGGCCGTGGCTTTTTCGGAAGTGACTTCCTTCAACCACCCCACGCGAACAAAATCGCCCTCGGCATTTTTGGCCATAATCTGTGAAAGCTCATGTCCGGCTTTGGAGACGAACTTCTCTTCGGGAACCCGAATGTCAATCGTCTGGCCGCCCTTCTTCACAGTTCCGACCCAAACATTGCCGTCCTGCTGAATAAACAGCGTCCATTCCTTCTTCGGATAGGATTTCTTGGCGGGCTTGGCTTCTTCTTTTTTTGAGGCGAGCAACATGGTTGACTCCTTTTTAAAATTTTTAATTTGTCTTTTCCTTGTACGGGCCAATTCACATACGCAGGTCAAAGACGGCTTTTATTTTTGGAACTCTTTTATCTTATAACCTAACCATAAAAAAGTCAAGCGGGTTATTTTGTGACACAAAGTCTCAATGCGCTTAATTATAAAATTTCAAGCAAGCTGTTGACAAATAATATAAAACTCAATTTTTGTATGGTATATTTATATCATACCCAAAAGCCTTATTTATCAGATAACAGTCCCGGTTTTTCCGGGAAGCCACCGAATTGATAGCCACCGGGATCAGGCAGCCGAAATGATCTTTTGGCGACCATAATGTCATGAAAAGATCCGGTTTTGTCCACCGTATTGTTCTCCAAAAAAAAGAGCCATTTAGCCCGCAGGGCGCTAAGTCTTTTCGCACTTTCCATTAACAGACAGCTAGTGACTGCCCAAAATATCTTTTTATTTTTTTGCTTTGCCAAAGAAGTTTTTATTGTTGTACGGGGGGGACCCTTTGGGGGGGCAGAGCCCACTCTGGCAGGGCGTTTTTAATGGAAGTCTTTTAAACGTTGTGTTTTTCGGTTCTTGTTTCTTTGTAATCCAAAAATCTGGCCATGCTCTGACTCTATTGCTTCCCTCCTGGTCGCGAATTCCGACCATAAGACGGTCTCCATTGCTCCCCTCCTGTTGCGAACTGCGGTCATAGTGCTGTCTCCATTGTCAAATCATAAAAAATAGGGTATATTGTCCTTGTCTTGTTTTCCTTCCTTGTTCTTGAGAAAAAAATAAGAGTTCGCAAAACAAAGAACTAATTTTTATACATTCCTAAAAACCAAGGAGTCTGCATGCTATTACATGATTTCCACAGCCGCGTCGAACAATCCGGATCCAAATGCCCTGTTTTCAAAAAAGAAATTCTGCAACAGCTTTTCCCGGAAGTGGAGACAATTGTTTCTGTCGAATCAGGGGCTAAAAATATGCCATGGCAAGAAAAAGGCGTGGATTATATTCTTTACAATTCAAAAAACGAGATCGTTGCCACCCTGGATAAAAAAGAACGTGGCACGTGGCGTGGTGGGCATAATGTCACGGAAAAACCAAAAGTTTTTGACGACGTGGCGCTTGAAATCGTTTCTGTTTCCAATCCGTCCCTATCTCCCATGAATCTGAAAAATCGCGCAGATTTCTGGAAAAAGGAATTTGTTTCAACATTAAGACACAAGAGAGATTTAACGGCCGTAATTAAATGTTTGCAAGCTCGAACGGAAGAGGGTGAATCTGTCGGACCAGGCTGGTCGACAAAAGACAAATCTCTCCGGACGGTCGACGCGACATTGTATATCATAGGACCTCTTGGAAAGGCGTATTTATTGAACGAAAAAGAGTTACAGAGGGTTATTATTGAAGAACTGCCACGGTGGATCGCCAATAAAAACAGATCCGTTATTTCCATGCGCGGTACAGCGTCGATAGACAGAAATACAGGTCGTTTGTGGGCCGTTTCAAATTTTGGTGTTCCAGTGGCTCTTTTGAGGAAACACATGGATATTCCTCAAGTCGAATTTATGCCTTATGACATAAACAAGACGAAGAACGAAAAAGATACATTGATCAAATCTTCCGAAAACAAAAATGGGACAGACCTTTTCCTGAATCGGTAAAAAGGATAAAGCCATGAAAACTCGAGAACTGAAAACAACACAAGAAATTGACGAAGGTCGACGAGAAGAAGATCCTCGTCTCAAGGTCTCGACTACAAAGCGCGTCATGAGCCGACGCTCCTTGTCGTCGACCGATCGACGAGCAAGAGAGACTCGTCTTATAGTCTCGTCTGCGAGGCGTGTCCTGAGACGACGCCTCTTGTCGTCGACCGAATATGTTGCGTTTATGGATTCTCTCATGTCTGGCAACAAAAAATATCGTTCGACATTCAAAACGGCAGTTGTTCCCAAAAAAACATATCGGACACAAAAGCCGTATGTTCTGAAGAGAAAGTCGTTATCCGCCCTCCGGGAGAAGGTGTCGAACATTATCCAGAATCTGGACCTGACGATCGTCCACACGAGTGATCTTGACGTGGCCGGCGAATATGTTCGAGAAGAAGACGTTATTCTCATGCACCCGCTTTCAGAATATTCTTCTGAGGGCGCCTACATGCTGACATTGGCCCATGAATGCGGGCACGCTCTTCTCAATCATTGTTATGGAGAAATGACAAAAGCTCCGCTATTCAGAAATCGAGAGCCTGGTAAAACCGTCAGAAAAAATGCCAGTCTCGCATATTATTCGGAGGAATTTTTTGCCGAAGCTTTTTCTTATCTTTTATGCAAAGACTCGATAACAAAACAGGAAAGGGAAACTTCCGAAATTTATCTCAAGGATTATCTGGTTCACATTATTGGCGTTTCAAAAAATATTCTCAAGGATCACGAACTGGTGACAAGTCAGTTGTACGATCTTGCAGAAAGGTTCGTTTCGGCTGTTTAACAGAGGTTTTTATGGATATTAGCGATTTCAACGAATGTTACAATCGGACAACAAAAACAGCTCCGTCAGAAACATACAGGGAGGCACTCAATCGTCTTTTTCCTGGCGAGAATTTTTTGGACATTTTCGACATGCAGGGCACAATGGCTGACAAATATGGGGGAGACATTCTGGCTTCAAGAGGTGTCGAAGACAAAGAGGCTATTTTCTTTGACAACAAACTCAGAGCAACAGAAAAAGGTCAGGACGTTTTTTTTGAGGCTTTTCATGTTTTTTTTAAAAATCCGGATCGTATTCCCGTAGACGATCGAGCGGCCAAACAGCTTCTTGGCAAAAAAGTTTTCTTTCTTTTGGCGGAAGCGTTCAACAAGATTCCCATGGCCCACAGGAATCTGCCGGAGGTCTTTTCTGCAGTAAACCGCGTTTTGTCCAATCATGGCGAACCCTTTCGCGTCAATCCGGGTTGGGGCTTGTCAAATACTCTTGTGTCGGACGTTGTTTTGTCCACCTATCCCTCTGGAACCTCACAGGCGTACCGAAAGGACCAGGTGCAAAAAACGCTCGTCCAGAATTTCGACGAATGTATCAAAAACGGAAATATGAAAGTCTTGAACCCCTCCATGACCAGGGAACGAAACGGACGTTCTTCTTTTATGACATACAACGTTGCCGTTGATATCAACTGGTTGTCTCAAAAAAAGGTCAAGGTTGTCTCTATTCCGTCGCCTCAAAAAAGAACGGAAGTGGTGAAGTATACGACATTGACGTTTGCAGAAAAAACAAAAATAGACGCCCTGGTCGATTCCAAATTGCGGCATAAAGGTCTATTGAGATCTACTGTCGTCAAAAAGCCATTGGAAAAACCTTCCGGTACAGATTCAACCAGAAAAACAGAATCGTTGTCCGAACCTAGAACCAATGTTTTTGTGGGACTTGACTCAAGATAATGTTTCGTTATATCCTATAAATATCGAACGGAGGGTCAAAAATGAACAACAAGGATTTACTGGAAAAAACAACCGGCAAAAAGTTTCCATACTTGTCCGGACGTTTAACGAACAGCGACATGGAACGTCTCCGGACAAAAGATCGGGAGTCATACGACAAGGTTCTTTTTTTTAAAGATTTGGCCAGAAAGGTTTTCAATATCTGACCATAAACCGTCTGGAGACTAAAAGCTCAGGCGGTAAAACAAACGGTTTGTTTAGAAGAATGTTTTGCGATCGACGAGCAAGAGAGACTCTTTTTATAGTTTCGTCTGCGAGGCGTCTCCTAAAAGGGCACGACTCTTGCCGTCGACTGAACATTTGGTAGGACAAACCACACAATAAAATACAAGGAGAAGAATTCATGAACGTTCTGGCAATTGACATTGGTTACGGAGACACAAAGGTGGCCGTCAACCAGAAACCCTTTTCTTACAAGTCAGGTTATGCCCCCTATCGTTCTTCCGAAGTCGGTCTTGGAAGCTCTTATGGAGTCACTGCCACCATTACGGAAGATACAAACGATCGTCTTTTTGCCGGAGGGGCTCCCTCCAAACGCACGATCGGTCCTTATATCGTCGGCGACAAAAGCACTCTTTATCCTGGTTACACAGAACCTGTTGGCAATTCGCGGCTTGGCAACGACGACGCCATTCCTCTCCTGGCCGAAGCGATTCTGCGAAGCGGCCTGTCCGGTGATATCGTCTTGTCTACAGGTGCCCCCCTTGATTTGTATGGTATGGAAAAAGACGCGGTCCAGCAGTGGCTTGGAAAAACAATTAATGTAACTGCGACAGACGGTCGTTCGACGACGGTAAGAATTGCCAAAATCGTCACCCGGCCACAGGGTGTTGCGGCTGCGATCGCGCTCGTTTCACTGAAAGTCATGCCAAGCGATCATGGTATCGGCGTCATTGTCGATATCGGATCACGGACAACGGACGTTGTGAGTCTGGCTCTTTCTCCTTCCGACATTGATCCGATTCGGCCGTTGTGTTTTTCCGTTCCGGTCGGCGTCGGAGACTTTCTCAATTTTATAAGCGAAGGTATTGGTCGGGAACTAAAAGGATTTCGTCCGCAACGATCGCTGGTTCAGGCTGCGATTGGCAAGGACGTTTTTACTTACGGCGGGAAGTCCTGTCCTCTGAAACCTGTTGTTGAACAGGCCAGAAAAGCGGTTGTGACGTCTTTGGGCAACGAAATACGCAGGCGTTTTGGCGAACAGGCAGGTCTGGTTGTTGCCGTGGCGGCAGTCGGTGGAGGAGCCCTTCCCGATCTGTTGGGTCCGGCCACCTCGCTTCTGTTTCCGGGAATCGAGCCATTGGCTATCTCTCCGGAAGATTCGGTTTATATGAATGCGGCCGGTTATCTTGTTGCGGCTTCAAGTTAAATAAACGAACAACAATATCAAATATCAGGGTCGGGAGGTTCCCGGCCCTTTTTTTGGCAAAGGAAAAAGAATGTCAATAAAAACCATTGGCAATACAAGAACAGAATCCATTTCTAGGAACACTGAAGATCAACCTGGCAGCCAGAAGAATCCAGAAAAAAAGAAATTTTCCAGGTACCGCGAGTGGCGTCCTGGTGAAAAGTATCTGGTGCCGCTGACCGAACTTCAAAGGAGGCTTGAACTGGCTTTGAAAAGAAACGATTTTATTTACGCGCAATTGCTCCAGGACATGATTGATCTGCGTGCCGGAGAGGTGGTGAACAGGGAGGCGACGGAGATCAGGCTTCATTATCGGAATTCTTCTTATAATGGGTTGTAATTGTGACTGTTGTAATTGTGACTGTGACACGACAGACCAGGAGAAAACAGTTGTGAGCCAGAAATATCTGAACGAGATTGTAAACGTGGACGGTATTCACGGCATGTCAATGCTGGAAGACAAAAGCATAGACAT
>JAEHJW020008160.1_pt1 | contig 16842 bp, 24 predicted proteins | sample 9271431 | NCBI WGS metagenome assembly JAEHJW02 | reverse complement strand
CTTTAATAGCGGTAGTCTGTGCTTCGGCTGTATTCGCTCTCATAGTAGCTAAGTCGGAGCCTAATCTATACACAACACCGCCCAAAAGAACGAGCACTCCTACTATTGAAACTCCTATTGTTATTTGTCCTTTTCTCATATTAAAACCAATATATTACTCCTGAAAGGGTGTAAGAATGAGTGGTGTTTGAAACAGTTGGACCGCTTCCCGATACCGTCATTACATTTCCCGTAATACCCGCCGATATTGTTCCTTGCATGTGAACATTAGAACTATTGCTCCACGCAGCAGACATACTTGTGTTTCCCTGTCTTAAAACTTCAAAGGTAAATGTATCATTATAATTTGTTACACCAGAATCTACTGTGGTAAGTGTTATATTTAATACTCCATACCTTGCGTTTGTCGGAACAGTTGATGTCGTAGAAATGCTTGAAATCGTTCCCGTGTTTGTTGTCGTACTAATTGTACTTGAAGAAATGAACAAAGGATAAGTGAGGTCTGTATATCCCTTAGTAGTAAGCTGATTAGAGTTTGTCGGACTTGTCGTGGTGGTGGTGGGAATCTGCGCAAACGAAGTCGTGGCGTTAAAGTTTGCCGCTCCATTTACAGTCGTAGTCCCGTTCACATTTAGATTATTCAACGTAGACGTTCCCGTGTAGTTTATATCAAGAGAATAATCAGTAAAGCCTTGTGAGAGTTTACCCGCAGAGTTCGTAACGGGGACGGTTGTGGTAGCCGATGAGGTGGTGTTGAAGTATTTATTAGGAACAATAAGGTCGGCGCCTGTAGAGCCTACTGCCGTTCCATTGCCTACGTTCGTAGTAGAAGCTTCTTGATAGATACCTTTTTGGATAGTTGAGCCGTTTGGTGCGCCTGCAAAAGAAAGAGTATCGGCATATGTTTTGTCAATTAAATCCTTTCCATTTGAAAATGTAGGCTCTGTTGTGTAGGTAATTTTATTATCCCAAGTATCTAATCCATTTACTTTTCTGTTTACAAACTCACTTTGTGGATAGTTGGTAATCGTAACACTTGCTAATCTATTATGAGGATATGCAAGAGCAGACGAAGTTGTGTTTGGATTGCTATATGAAATACCCCTTGAAAGCCCTGTCACAGAAGTCGAAGAAGCCGTACCACAAACGTACTCAACTTGTGGGGAGTTTACGTCTAGCGTAAAACATAGATACCCTGATAGTGGTGTGCCATCTTTATACGCCCCACTTGCGAGAGTCATTGTAGTTGCACTTTTAGTAATTGCAGTTGCAAGGAAATCACTTACTAGCGCAGGAGTTGAAGGAACAGCAGAGCCCACTATTTTAGGAGTAGGGGCTGATAATCCAATAAGAGACAAGAGTCCGAGAAATGAGGCTACAATTTTATCTATCATATAGTTTAATAATAATATATTTTGTCAATCTTCTAACTTGAAACTAGTTTGATATGTTTGCGATTCTATTTGCTGACGATTTATTGCCCTTGATTCTAAAATCTTCGAAACAATAACTATTTATCTGTATATATCCACCTACAACATCAGTGGGGCTTTCTATAAAATCAGCCTCAAACTTTACTCTAATGTACTGAAATTGAGGAGTATTAAGAGGAAACTCTACCCAGAACGGAGAAGCAAACTCCGTATCTCCTCCTCCTGAAATCGTTGAGCCGATTGTGTGTGTTCCTACTGCAATGCTTAGAGATGAATTGACATAACTTCCATTACCTTTAATAACTGCGTACGGAACAAACGCCCCACCATCAAAAGCAAGCGAAACTCGAATCTTTTGCATTGGTTGAATAAGTCCATCAACTATCATTCTTCGAACTCTTTTTTGTCCTTTCCAACCTAAGTTATCAAGTTTAGAAGTCCAATAATTCGTGATATTCGCTCCGTTGTCATCAAACCCCGAAAATAGAGTATAGATATCTTTCGTAATGGGGTCGCCTGCGATAATCGTTCCAAGATAATTTTCCAAACACGAAATAGGGTAGTTTAGTTTGTCCCAAACTCCATTTACAATATTATAAAGATATACTACATCGTTGAATGTGTTTATCGTTCCATTCTTAATGCTCTTACAACCCACTAATACATATCTTCCCCACTCAAATATAACCGCCTCGTCAAATTCGTTTGAGGTGAGGTCTAATAGTTGAGACAAAAGTTTAGGAACAATAGTATTTACTGCCGAAGCACCACCAGAATATACTTCGAGCCGTCTTATTTCTGGTTTACTTGTTTTATCGTGAAAATCTACGAAATAAATACCTAATGAACCAGGATATGCCGAATCGAGAGAGGGCGAACCCATCCTATCTCGATAAGGTAAGTTTGTTCTTCCATTTGAAGAATCATCAGTAGGAATAGAAGTCTGCCAAGTATTCTGGTCGTGAAAACAAAAGTATACATTTGAAAGAGGCTTGACTACGTTAAGCTGTCCCGAACCCGCAAATTGCTGTAAGGCATCGCCCGTTCCAGGATTTCTTGCTCCACTCGTAAATGTAGTAGAAAAATCTAATACGCCTTGTACATTAGCGTTTTCGAGAAAATAATCACACACAATACTTGCAGTATTCGTGGGAGTATTAAAGAATGTCGCTGAACAAGCGCCCGTTGCATAATTTATCGTTCCTGTTCCACCCTGAGTGGAAGCAAGGTTGCCATTCTTATCGTCTTTCAGGACCTCAGCTTTATAAATCTTTCCTCCCGATGACCATGCAGTAAAAGAAGTAGAATTGATTGAGATTGTCACATCATCAGGACTCACTCCACCAAGAGCTGATACATAACCTATTAAATTATTTATCTCGGTCATTCCTACTACACCCTGAATGATAACCGCATCGCCATAAGTAAGAGTATTTCCAGGACATCTCACCACCGCAGAGCTTGCGTTTGTAATTCCTGTAATAGAAACACCAGAATCAATCGGCGCACCAACAGAAACGAAAAATCCTGTATTCGGAGCAACAACTGCTGAAAGTATATGCGTGAATGTCTTTAAGACACCATTTCCTGTGCCAAAAACCTCTGCCTTAGTTTCTGTATAATCAGACACTAGATATTTATCAACCCAAGAAAGAAAAAGAGAAGTATAGTCTATCTGTCCGTTCAATGTATTCTTTTTCCAAAGAAACGAACGAGACTGATTAAAGTTCAAATATCCTCTAAAATCTGTAACTAGCATATCTACATAGCTACCAGGATTCGCGGTGGCTATTTTAAGCGTATTCATATACGGCGAAGATATATAAACATAACTTCCCGTAAGATTATGATAGGGTTTAATGTAGATTCTATTATTCGCCGCACTCGCAGGGATTACGTCGGTTCCAATTTCAACTCTTGAATCTGAAATTGAATCATAATAGTACAATTTTGTCCCTGTTGAGAAAAATGGTATCTCCGTACCATCGTTTTTCTTTCCTACCCCAAGTCCGCTCACCTTACCTTGTTCATTTGTAAGATTTCCAAGTGGTCTTTGTCCTCTGCGGAGCATAATTGCATCTTTGAGGTCAGTAGTAATCCAATTTAAGGAATCAGGAGAAACACCATCGGGAATACTTTCTAAATCTTTCAGTGTAGTGTTGATACCCCCCCAAGTTGAAATCTCTTTGCGGTTTATTCTACTAATGATTCTTCTCGGATTGTTGGTCGTTGGGATATAGAATTGCATAGTTATCCGTTATTATCCGTTTAGGTTGACGAATCCCTGACCTCCTACGTTTCCAAATCCAGGAGTCGATGGACTTGTCGGTTGCGGGTTGTCTAATCCTGTAATACTTGCATTCTGTAATTCATCATCCCACTTTTTCATTGAAGAATACATTATATTCATTATGTTCGTATCTCCTACTGCTTGCTGAGCATTTAATGGGTCGTAGTCTACTCCATTTTTATAGAATGCCGCAATAATCCATGCCAAGATTTTATGATATCTTTCAGGAAATACCCATGAATTAGGATATACTACACTTCCATTCACTACTGAATTAGCCGAAATCCTTACAGGTTCACTGATATAAAATTGATGTATTGTGAGACCCGTAATCTGTGCCCCACAGAGATAAATCTTATTTGTCGAATAATCACAAAAAAACTTCCATGGATTGAATTGTTCAATAAACTTCCTTGCGATAGGTACTTCTCTTAGCGGATAGACTGATTGTGGGGCGTTTGCTAATACTAATTGCACAGGATATTCTTCATACCATCTGTTAAAATCGGTAGGAAGGTTATATGCAGTAAAAATATTACTTGCAGGAAGCACGAGTTGTGAGGATTCTGATTTGCGCAAAACCATCCATGGACGCTGTCCCTCGAAATACTCTTGCGCTGTATCTAAAAGAGCATCAAACGCATCAGAATCAATGGTGTCTGATACTATCTTATTGACTAAATTGTATAATTCATCTCTTGTCATCGGTTTAATATATCACTTAGTCCAATTCTTTTTTCCTCTTTTTCGCCTTTAAGATTTACTAGCATCGCACGAGCCACATCATCAGTATTTATACTTATACCTTTTTGTTCCATTTTATTGATAGTTTCTGTGAGAAGTTTGAAAAATGCCACCATTTGCGTATTAAAATCATTTTGCATTTCATTTTTTAATTCTCCAATTTTTTTTTCTAATGCAACAACGAATGAATTGCCTAATTTTGCGGGATATTCAAGCATCTTTTTTTCCATCTCCTTACTCATTTCACTTTTTGTTTTTTCATGAAGAGTAGACACATCTTTCATTGACCTCATCGCTTCTTCGTGAGATTTTTTAAGATGAGAAAAAGAACCATTAAGAGCTTCGATTTTATTTGAGGAGTTTTTATCCGCAGACGATAGAATATTAGACACCTCAGTTCGTAAAAGCGAAACTTCTTCTGTAAGATTTTGTATTTCTTGTTTAAGTCCCTCGTGATATTTTTTGTTTTCTTCTGAAAGGGCCCCCCTGTGCTTTACATATTCTTCGAGAATGGGTTTACTCACGTCGCCCGCACCAAATCCAACGCCCCCCCAACCACTTGAACCTCCTACCATCAAATTCCAAGGTTGAATTACTCTAAAATATTCCGCTTTTGCACCATAGTTTACTGACGGAGTAGAATATCCCGCATCATCGTATACAGTAAACGTAATAACAAGAGTTCGCCCATTTCCTCCTGTATTGTCTGGTGGAGTAGTCCATTCTTTTGAAAATGCTTGATTGCCCAAAGCATCGAGATTATACGTCCCTAAAATGGAACTACTTATTAAATCTTTCACCACCGCACGAACATAATAAGTAGCCGTATCTTGAAGTTGCGGAATCTGATAGTAGAGCTTATCTTTTATGTTTGGTGCTATGTCTCTCATTATTCTTTTATTCTGTCCTTATTCCCCAACCGAAATCGTACTCGTTCCTGACGGAAGAATAGCGTATACTTGTCCATAAATGTAATTCAAACTATTCATTTCATATCTTGAATTAGAGAACACCGCAATACCCTTGCTTGCGGTCGATGAAGTGATTCCCGTTGAGGTTGAACTGATAAAAAGAAACACTGTATTTGAACCCGTGTTTGAGAATACTCTATATCCTTGCTTATCATTCGAAGAGATAAGTGTCGGTGTAGTAGAAGCAGTGAATACGCTCTGAGTAAGAGTAGCAATCATTGAAGATTGACTACCCGCAAATTCGCCTTTTGTATTATCCTTAGCCAACAGAAGACCAAGAAGAACACCTACCGCCAAGACAATTGCTAACACTAAGTATTTTTTCATATTTTAATTATATTATTTTTAATCTATCTTCTGACCAATAGCCCCCTCGTCCCTGCCCACCTTTTATTGATGGACAGAGTGAAAGGACTATTTGCAGATTGCTGGCTTTGTGGTCGTTGCTGAAAGCGTTGCTCCTGTCGCTGTAATGTATACAGGCGAAGAAGTCGCACCCGCAGAATCACCAAGTACCAAACAACCAACTCCAATACCTGAGGTATTATTCCCAATTTTAAGCGTTGAGCTTGCGGGTTGAGAAATTGCTACTGTACCAGTTGCGGTCAAGTTTCCTGTCACAATAGTAGTGCCAGAAAGAGTTGCCGCGCCAGATTGAATCAATGTTCCAGAGTTTGTAATACCCGTTGAAATTGGAGCATTCTGCCAGATGCCATCTTTGAAGAGAAGTGTATTAGCATAACCATTTCTGATTTCACCTACTACACTGAGGCTCTCTCCAACAACCGCGCCATAGCTTGCCTTACTCCCAAGAGAACCAAGCGCAAATCCTACGATTAAAAGCGTGAGTCCTCCGAGAACAAACAAGACTTTTTTTGTATTAGTCATAGGTTTTTAATTTAGATTTGCGACTTAGTATGCGGGAGCTGTCGTGATTGCTGATGTATCCAATGCGATACTCACAATACGAGGACTCTGGTCATGGAAGACCTTAAAGCCAAGCAATGAGTGAGGAACGATATCCTTAGAAATCGTACCTGGCACGGGGATTGGCTCTCCGATAAACACATCTTTCGCAATAGCGACATCAACCATTTCAGATGTTCCTGCGATTGCATAACAGATTTTCTTCGTCCAAGAACCCGTCACTGATGTCGTGGTAGCGATAACTACTGAGTTTCCCGCTACTTTAACCGTGACCGCTGTTCCCGAAGAGGTAGCTACCGTCATCGCAAGCATCGTCTGAACGTTAGACGCAAGGTTTGCCTGAGTGAACGCTACGCTCTTGCCAGAAATTGAGGTATATGGCGAGTTGATAGCATTCTTCAAGTTTGTTGCGGTATCTGCCGCCGCTGCTTCAATCTTGAAATCACCCTCTGCTGTCGGAGTACCCGTTACACCCGTAAATGTAAGTCCTCCAAATACCAATGTATCACCGTTTGAAAGGTTTGACGCTGAAACATCATAGATACCTTTCCACGGAAGATTGTTTGAAACGAAGATATTGAATGAATCAATCATATCCATAAATCCGTTTGTCGTAACCTTATCACCTGCTGGTGTCCAGCGTGCGGACAATGAAAGGATAAGCTGAGTCCAATAGAAGTAAGGTATTACCAATACAGGCATTCTCTCGCCTCCATCTCTCTGCTTGATACCTGAAAATCTCTTTGTTGCGTTAAAACGACCCGTGAAGGCGTTCTGTGCAATCAAATTACCTTGAGCAAACGCTGAAATTGCGCGCGCATTTGTAAGTGATACAACGATACCATCGCCAGACACACCTCCGAATGTCGCATTATCAATCGTAGAACCCGCACCCGTCACGATAGCCTGCAAGATGAGACCGTCTGTATAATTGAAGATTTCATTCATACAGAATGTCGATGCCTCGTCCTGAGTATCCAAATCATCAAGGAATTTCTGCCATTCCACAATTCGGAATGCTCCGAAAGGCTTGTGGTCAATGGTCAAAACTTCCGCCGTTGATGTAAAGTTCTGCACCGTATATCCGCCTGCCGCACTCAACTCTCCAACTGCAAAACGAGAGAGATAGGAACGCGACATTGTTTGACCCTGATAGAGTCCTTGTACAATCGCCTCACGAGACAATGCTCGATACACAGGCTGACGGAATAACTGCTCCTGGTACTGTTTAGCGAATGTAACCTTATATGTATATGTATTTGCCATAGTGGCTTAGTTTTTAGTTACAATCTAAGCCAAAAAGAACTATATGAATCGAATCTTGCCACTTTTCCGAGCATCTGACATTCTTTTTGCCGTTCTTTGTTCCTGATACTTAGCTAACTTTTCAGGAGACATATTAGGCGAAAGAAAATCAATCTCTTCATCTTCATCGGTTTCATTTGCTACATTCTTGCCTTTCTCGAATGATTTAGTATTCGGAACGGTTTTGAGAATGGTATCAAACTTATCCTGATTCTTTGAAAGTAGATACTCTAATTCGTAGCCAACAAGAACATCCTCACCATTTACTTTCACAAGCTTGCCTCCTTTATCAGAATGCGCAATCTCACTCATTAAATCATATGCTTCCTGTTTCATTTCAGAAGTAGCATTTGGATATTTCTTGTCTAAGATAGGAACAAACTCATTCCATTCACCCTTAAATGACTGAACGGCTTTTGTTTCTTCTTTATCTTTCTGAAAATCATCAAGGAGTTTTAATTTCTCTTTGACTTCATCGGGAAGGTCTGCTTTCTGTTGTGGGGAAAGCGCCTTAGCTTTCGCGAGAATTACTTTACTAAATTGTTTAAGAAATGCTTTTTGACCCTCATCGATTTCTACATCTTTGAGCTGGTCTATTACATCGTCAACAACTTCATCAAGATTCTCAGCGACGACTTCGGTGTTCTTCGGAGATGGCTTTTTCAGTTTTTCGATTTCACTGATTGCCTCATCAAGTTTAGATTGAAGTTCGCGTCTTTGACGTTTCTCTTCTAAATGCCTTGATAATGGCACGGTCTTTTTGGTCGACTTCTGACTTTCGGGGTCATCGTCTTCGTCTTCCTCACCATTTTTATCCTCATCAACCTCTTCGGCTGACTTTTTATTGGACTCTTTTGGTTTCTCAGACGCATTTGGTTTTTCGAGGTTTTCCTCCTCTGCTTCTACTTCGAGGGGAGTAGCATCAATCCCTAACGCTCTTATTGCCTCTTCGTGGCGTGCATCGCGTTCTTGCACTTTAATGTCTTGTGCTGACATAAAGCCCGTTTTTTACAAGGTCTTCGTGCCTTGTAGTCTTTTCCCTCGACTAAGAGGAAATATCGGTTTGAGGTCGGATACACCTGAGTTTCGATTAAGAAACTTATCGGATAGCCAATTTCTTGGCTAGCCTGAAATGTCTTAATCTAATACCACTCCGCCACACTTCTGCGCATACGCTCTTGCTGCACTCTTTGGGTCTTCGTGAACAGAGCTTGAAAAAGTAATTACTGAGCCGTTTAAGGTTTTTACACCAATAACAAGCGGTACTTTTACTTCTACCTCGACTTCTTTCTCGACATCTTTCTCTATCAAATCAATTTTTTTATCAGTTTTTGTCATTCTATATTCTCTTATATTCTTTTATATTTCTTCGACTTTTTTGGTAATTTCTTTTTTGGTGTAGAGGCAAAATCACTAAGCTGTTGTTTGCTCATACTGAGAATTCCTCTATTTCTTTTATAAAGCTTCTGGGGTTCGTGTTCAGCAATAGCCATTACTGCCTGTTGTGCTTTTGATACTGCGGGCATATTAGGTTCTTTTATAAACTTTTTTCTCGTCCTTTGATTCCTTATCTTCCATGTCCTTAGATTCGTTCATTTCATCTTCTTCTTTTGGTTCTTTTTGCTCGTCTTCTAAATCTTCTACTTCGTGGACAGCGAGAATATCAAAACTCAATCTTCCTGTGCTACCTTTTTCGTTCTGGTGCATATCGTTTTCCCATAATTTACATTCGAGTTCGATGTAATAAGTAGTTCCAGGCTCACATTCGTCTGGTTCTGGGAAGTTTTCTCGTGGAATTACTAATTGAGGAAACTTGCGCGGCTTCCAATCAGACTCCATCATCATTTTTTCGCTCTTTGGTTTTATTCTTTTTACCATTTTATCCATAGTATAATTATGCAATATTAGTTTACTCTTCTAACTTCCTCTTAATCCTCGTAGAGAGCTATCGACCTCCGCCTCTAATATTTCTAGGTCCTTTTTTGGATTAGTACCCAATACTCTCATATACAATTCGTGGGCTTCTCTGATGAGAATAAGCGTATTTCTTTCTTCCACTGAGAGATTCTTTTCGAATAAGAGTCTTTTGTTGATTCTTACTATTTCACTAGAAGAAACGTCTTTGAGTCTCTGAGTCTCTGGAAACTTAGCAAACTCTTCTGAAATACGAATATTTTCTAATTGTCTTTCCCAACTACGAATTATATCAGTATTCTCTTGTGAATCATCTGACAATTCCGCCGCTCTGAATATTTTTGTTTCTATATTATCGTTCATTGTGTGATTTGGGGTGCATTAGGCATTGTATTAGGCATTTGAGATGGCATCTGCTGAGGCATCTGTTGGGGTTCTTGTGTGGGTTGTGCGTTTTGTTCTGCCGCCATTTGCATACTCTTTTCCTGTTGTTTTCTACGCATATTTCCTTCTACAATAGCCTTGTGGCGGTCAATATAGTCTAAGAATTGTTTCATTTTTTTCTTGACATTCTTATCTTCTAAGTGAGTCTCAACGTAATCTATAATCCTGTTCAAGAAATAAGTATCTGCCTGATAGTTTAATTGTGGAACCCTGCCCATCATGATATCCTGTACGGCTTCGGAAGAAATAGAAACACTATCTTTGGTGGTCTGAGCAGTGGTATCTAAAAGTAAGGCGATTTCTGTTTCTGTATATCCTCCTATATCGCGAGCGATGTATTCGTCTCTTACTCGTCCGTTGATATTAGGACTCATCATAAGCATATTGAGAGCTTTTTCACGGCTCTGTTTTGCCATTTCGTTTTTCTGGTTCGTTTGAGACTGAGACACTACGGTAATCTCAAAATCTCTTTCGAAGTGCAAATCGATTCGCTTTAACAAATCCCACTTATCACCCTCTTCACCAAAAAGCTTGATTGGTAGTGGTTCCCTAAGATAATCTTTTAAGCCAGCAAAAACCTTGTATCCCAATTGGACCATTGCTTCTTGAATAGGCTGCGCAGCAAATGAAAGTCTTTTACCGATATTACTCTGCTCAACATACGTCACACCAACCTTTTTAGTCACGGGTTGTGGTGCGCCTTGTAATAGGTCGTTTATTCCTGTGCTTGTTCCTACTTCACCCTTGACCCAATTTATCAAATCAACTGTACCTGTAATCTCAGGACTCTTAAACTCAAAAATACCATCGGCGATTCTTCGCGTTCCATTCTGGGTGTCAGCGGGAACGAGTTTACTGCGTCCAATCTGCGCTTCGTAGAGTTTCTGAGGATTCGTGAACATATCCTTGTCATAGGCTCTTGCGCCCGAGTTTCTAAGTCTACGATTTTCTTGTTCCTCATTAAAGAGGTCGTTGATTGAAACAGCGTGTGGATAAAGGTCATCAGCATAACTCTTAGAAGCAAAGTTTTCACTATCTTCGTGCGTAGCAAATGAAAACCACGGCAATAATTCTGAGGAATTGAGGTCTGCAAGTTTAGCGAATCGAATAGACTTACGAGTAAAATACTCAAAAAGGTTATACCATCTCTTTCCCTCATATTCAGAAACAATTTCTATAAATCTAAGCGTAGGTTCTCCTACCGTTTCTTCGTTTGCGTCTATTCCCAATGGCTTAAACCTTGCCTCTTCTTCAAAAGTTAAAGAGCCTCTTGATTGGAATCCGTCTGGTTTCAAACTTAGGCAATAATCAACCGCTTCTTTATCATAAATACCTCCCAATACACCCTTTAAGAGTTGGGACTTCGTGAGCCAAATATCATCCTGTCCGAAAAAGTTATGATTCTCGATATTATATCCTCCTCGCGTTTGAAAGATTGCGTGTTCAAAAGTCACGTTTTCAAGTTGAGAATGGAACTTATTGTCTAGATTAAAAGGAACGTATTTACCTATTCCCACACCAGTAAACGCCGCTTCTTTACGCATTGAGCGAAATACTTTATCCCATTGTCCGCCTGGCATTTGGGAATCAGAAAGTTTTTGGACTGCCGCGCTTGCTTTTCTCGCTGCCCTCCAATCTGCGGGGTCAGTCTCCTGAAACTTGATAGTCACAGTGTCATTCAAAGAAGCTAATAAAGTATCAATCATACCTGAAAAGATTGGCAATGGAGCGTCATAACGAACCCTTAACTGTCTTTCTGGGTTTACATTATAAAGCTGACGATATTTTGCTATCTTTTTTACTCGTCTTCGCTTAGAAAGTACACAAGATTCAAATTGCCTTACATTTATTTCGGTAAGTTTTTCCGCAAGTTTATTCATTACTATAACTATACCTTAGTAATGCAATCTTCTAACCGATTTTAACCATTTACCACATAATCCTTTCGTGTAAAACACGAGCCACACATTTTACTCTCAGGTAAGAACTTTGAAAGTGCTGACTTAGGAAGCCCACAAATTAAACATCGTTGTTCGTATTGGCTTAGTCTGCCTTTTTCAGTACGCCAATGTCCACAAAAAGGACACTGAGCATACTCTAAAATCAAATCTCTACGTTCTGGTTTAGAATAGGCGTGCCCTACTTCGTAAATATCTCTACATAATTCACAACGTATATTCATTCTTGAAATTCTTCGAACTCTCTTAATTCTGCCGGCGGTTCTTGCCAAACTTCGGATAATGGCTGGACCATATCTTTTGCATATAATTTCATTTCTTCTGGGGTTGCGTTAGGAATAAACTGCCCCTCAAACTCTCGCGTTTCTTCAATTGGTGGAGTCCATTTATCTTCTTTATCTTTTGGCTTGGCACTGTCTTTCATCTGCCACGCAATACACGCCGCGATAAGAATGTCGAAGTGTCTCGTAGTAAGACGTGGGTCTATTTCTCTATCCATCAAATCATCTCTTGTATAAGACTTACATTCGTTGATAAGGTTGAGGTCATTTAATTCAATAAGCCCATCCTCTACCGCCTTAGCGAATGAAAACAACATCTTAGGCTTCGTAAGAGCATTCGTATTCCAGCCATATTCCATTGACTGCACGCCTTGTCGATTGCTCGTCTTGGTATCATCTCTTTGAGTGATATAGAGCTTTTTAAGAGGATAAATCTGCTTCAATCTGCCTATAACAGAATCGTATTTATTATTCTCTGGGGCAATGAGACATTCACCGAATCGTTCACCTTGTCGCGCAAGTTCATCGCCAAACACTTCTGGTTTTATTTCGTTATCTGCATAAGTAGCCACAACCTGCGCGGGAAAGGTCGAGAAATCTATTATTACGCTTGTTGAGCTATCTAGTCCTACACCTCCTGCGGTATCAGCACCTAATGAATAAGAATGAGAAGGATTGTACTTTTTGAAAACCCTTTGTCCTGCTATTTCTTTAATAGGCGGAATAGCGGTCTGTTTATCAAGTGAGTATCTATCAAATAACACATCCTTACCTGCGGCGGGCTGTCCTAAATATTCCCCTTCGAAATCGTCTGTATTCTGTAAAGATATAATATCTTCAACTGAATACTTATCCTGCCACGTTGGTATTTTGTTTTCGTCCCAAATAGGGGTATTCATTATCACATTCAACGAATCCTTTTTGAGTATAAGTTTGTGAACATTGCCTCTTTCAGAGAGATAATTACAAAGATACAAAGAGCCTCCATCCTTTGAAAGTCCGTTACGCGCCTCTTCCATGTTGTCCCATATCATCTTTGTTGTAACCGCAGAACGGAGCGAGACACGAGTCTCAAAATCGTCGTACAAGATAAAATCAGGTCGTGATTCATCTTGAATCTGTCCTCTTTGCGAACTTCCCACAGTGTCAGAAGTCAATTTAATACCAGTCGCAGTGGTAAACGAAGACATTGTTTCCTCTCTTTTGGTGTCAGTCTTGGCGAATATTTGAGGATACAGAGCCTTTATACGTGGGTCGATAAGTAAGTTATAAATATCCGTCACTACTTGTTTAGAATTGCTTCCATCTTGTGAAAGGACTTTGATGTATTTCTTGCGGTGTAAAAGGTCATTTGCGATACAAAATGCTATGAATAACTTAGTCCTTGTAGTCTTTGCACATCCTCTAAAACCTGCGTTGGTAAATGACTTCAATAAGCCCAAATATACTCTTGCGATATTTTTATCCATTTCCTTATGAAATGGAGCGTCTTTATTGTTAAAGAATCGAGGAAAAAAGTATCTTTCCCATAGATTAAACTTTAATACTAATTCATCAAGAGAAATAGTATCAAAAGTAAATAATGCTAATAATTCCTCAGGAATCTCATCACTGAGTATCTGTTTAATCGTCTTTGTCTCCATTCTCTACTAGGTAGATTTCGATAGACTTTTTAATCTTTTCTTTTACTTCTTCACTAGGGGTGATAGATACATTCGCATTCATATCGACAGTCTGAGGGGCTTTACCGAATAACTGTTCGATAACCATTCTCAAAATGTCAGGCTTGGTTTTACACTGTTCTTTTGCGCGAGCTACTACTTCTAAGATTTCTTTCTCAGTAAAGTAATCCCTAAATACAGGGCGATTGGTGCTTCCTTTTGGTCTTCCGTTTTTATTTCCTGATTGTCCCTTTACAAACATTGTTTTTTCTTGTATTTAACAAAATAGATTTATTCTAATTCTTTAATAAGATTCTCAATTACTTCTTTTGAAACAAGAGCCTCTTCGAGGTGTTCATTACTTTTTTCTAATGCTTCCTTAGCAGTAATTTGATGAAATCCCTTACTCTCTCCAAACTGTCCCACCTCTTCGGTTTTAATAACTCTCTTTTTATCCATCTTAGAAAGCACAGCAATAGATAGTTCCGCTTCCGCAATACTCATATATACCTTTTCAAGTTCCCCCTCATAATGAGCTTTTTTGATTTCGTTTATTGTTTTCATAGTGTTTTTAGTTGTTTTTTATATCTTTTTTATATCTTTGGCAAGGCGAGATATTTTTTTGCTTTTAATTCATCGTTTTCTTCCACGCGGCGGACTATTTCATTCATTAAAGCGTTTGCCATATTCATTTTTACAGCTTTTCGGTCTTTTGGATTGATGGGGACTGAGATTCCTATATACATTTTACTCGGCACAAGTCTTAGCATTACTGTTCCATTTTCTAGCTTGTGCCAGACAAAATAATCTAATATAGTGTTTTTTATTTCTTCCGTTAAAGTGTCCTTGTCTCCGTGTTCAAGATAAAGAAACTTATTGGGGAGTTTTCCTTTAACCTTCTTAGGCATTTTTTGTTTTGATGTAAAAGTTTTATTCATTAGTTTAATTATACAATAATTTATAATTAAAAGCAAAAGCGTCCCCTATATTTTAGGGAACGTCTTTTGCATTATTTAATATCGTTCGCAATAAGCTTATTTACCGCACTCTCAAACGTAGAGAATCCTGCTGTAAAGAGCCAAAACTTCTGCGTAGATGTGTAAACGGGGGACTGCGGAGGAATATATGCCGGTCCGCGAGGCGCGATGAACGTATTCATATCCATTGCTATCTGTGCTCTCCAAAGAACCGCTTGCGTATCTCTCCACTCTAAAAGCGAATGCATTTCGTCATTTGACATTGCGAATGCGGTCGGCGCGAACATTGCTGTTGCGACTATCATTCCAATAATTAGTTTTTTCATTTTGTTTATTATACTTTATTTTGTTGATTTATACAAGTCTTTTCGACCTTTTTCATAAGATTCATATCCTCATAATGGGCAGTTTTTCTTCTTCATATTTATTTTCATATTATATTTTCCTTTTTTCTTCTCGGCTAAATCTTTCAAGGTTTTTAATCATATTTCTAACACGAGCACGAATTGTTGTTGTTTCAGTAATAATGGGTACTCGTTTTCTAAAATCTGACAAGATGGCTTTCAATACTCTTAATTCCTCTATACCAAACGAAAAGGTATATATCTCTATATCTTTATCTACACCAGAAGGTCTTTTAGATTCGTATCTCATATCGTTTCAAAGTAATCATCTATTGTTTTGCCCCCAACCTTTTGTACTGCTTCTTTGGTTTTCATAGGACTTTTTATAATACTTTTTCACTTCTCGCGTGAAGTGGAGTAATGCTTCATCGAAAGTTGCGCCGTGAGAATCTAATCGTATGTCGTGTTCGCGTCCAAGATTCCAATTCTTCCCGCTTTCAATCCAATACTCTATCTTAGTATTTTTCTTTTTATCATCGTCAATTCTTTTCGTTTTTGGATTGAACTTCACTATTGAAACACTCAGGTTACGAATCGCCCAATCATGATTATTAGCAAGCCACCAATATGCTTTATATGCTTTTTCTTTCATATCCTTTTCTTCTTTATCTCCTCACGGACAAGTGAGGGGGGGGTAGTTTTCTTTCTTAATCAAATATCTTCCTCTCGCGATAAAGGCATTTTCTTTTGCTTTGTCGTGATTTTTTAATGCAATTCTAAACATTTCCGCCATCCATAAACAGTCCTTTTTTGTTCCATTATATTTCAGGGTAAAACTTTGAACTCCGCAATGTACAACAACATTATATCCATCCCCGCGAATATTATCTACCCTTACAAACATTAAGTCATTCTTCTTCATATATTATTTCTTCTTTACGGTAATTCCTTTGGGCAAAACAATCTCTGATGATATTTGCGCCTCTTTCATTCCGATATTTAGTTCCGCAATCAAACGACCCGCTTGATTGAATAATTCATCGGGAATATCAACATCTACTCTAAATGCAACCGTAGGAAACCACGAATCTCCAAATGAACCTCCATTCAGTGGCTCATTGCTTGGATTTGTTAATGCGGATACTTTATAACCTTTTCTTGACTCTGTCTTTGCTACCCTGATGTAAATTGGATATTTCATATATTTTTTTATAGTTTTATTTCTTCTTTATTGATGTGCTCTTTTTGCTCGCGCCTTTTTAATGAGTTCTTCTGTCCAATTCTCTCCTATGTTTTTTAATTCATCGTCTGTAAACTTTTGTATTGGAACATATCCGCCATCACACACTATATTATTTGGAACCCACGGAATACCAACTTTTGCTTTTGTTATTATCTCAATTTCTTTCATATCCTTTTCTTCTTTAATTGATTGAGGTATGGGGGTTAAAAATCGCAAACTTTTACCTTTACGATTATTCGGTTGCCCCTAAAATCGGTAAGGCGAACATTTGGCGTTCCGACCACGCCCTCAGATTCTTTTGGTTCTTCCGCAATTACCGACATCGGCTTAGATTTAACATAATCTACCGC
>JAEHJW020003255.1_pt1 | contig 16847 bp, 23 predicted proteins | sample 9271431 | NCBI WGS metagenome assembly JAEHJW02 | reverse complement strand
TTGCGGTCCGTCAAGGACTTTCGCGGCATATCCTCGCTACGCTGCGGTATTCCACGGTTCCTGGACAGACAATTGGTCACTTAACGATAAATTGAAAAACCGTGTCTTGACATAGGGGACCACCTTAGAGTAAACCTTGAAAAGGGTGATTCGCTTGATGTATCGGTAGTACGACATTATTTATCAAAAGCCAAGAACAAAGTGGATGAAGTTTTAAAGAAAATAGATCAGTTAAAAAAACGCAAACACTCTTACAAGAATTTGGAGATAGTAAGAGGGGCAGTTCAAGTAGGGCATTACAATGCAGATCAAGTTTATGATCATATTTCTGATGATAAAGAGACATTTGATGACTATAGAAATGTTTTTGATGATCGTTATTTTAGAAGTATGTCATCGGTAAGGTTGGAAGCATTTATTCCATCATACTCCAGATTACGGGGTTCTTGCTTAATCACCTTCAGAAGCTTAAAGATTCGTGACTGTATGTTTACATTAAATCACGAACAAATTTTATCGAATTTGTTTGAAGGCTTACATACTGATCCTTCATTAAACCTCAGAGGTTTTATTACATTCAAGTCGGAAAAAAAACCGGATATATATTACATTGACTTAGAAAATAACAGATTTCCTTTGACAAAAGACGAAACACAACAGTTATGCGAAATTGTTGACGACTTCGCAAGGATATATATCAAGAGTTGGCAAGATATCGAAAAATCATTTGGTACCTATCTTTTTCAAAAGGCTGAATCGGTTGAAAATGGTTATAGATTAATTCAGGTCAAACGGAGTTTATGGAAATCAATGATAGATTTTTCGTTTCAGTATGATTTTGAAAAAGGAAATAGTGAGTGGCATATCTTCGATAACAGTTGGTCAATGATAAAGGTTTATTCAAAAACTTCTACAAGTCAATGTGATGAAGGTTATCACGCCTTTCTCGAACCTGAAGCTGCCGAATGTTATGATTATTGTAAATCAGATGATGGGGTTTGGATAGTATGGGATTCTAAGTTTCTTATGTCATATGAACCGCTAAATATCGGTTCGCGGGGAATGTGGGATGCCCTTACCACTTACACATGGTTGGTCAATGACTTTATCCCTTATGTTGTTTTTCAAAATGCGAAAGGGAAAATATTAAAAAGAATTGATTTCGAGAAATTTAGAAAACAATTTAAGATTGAAGATTATGGGTGGTCTGGACGAGTTAAATCCTATAGATCGCTTGGCGAGATAGCAAATCAAAGGGAATTATACGAACTCATAGCAGATCTCCAAAATTTCTTTAATTCCCATAGTGCGAAATTCTTTGTAACTGCGTCTGATATGAAATCCTTATATGAATCGCTTATACTCTGCCTTAGTAAAACTCCAAATAAGGATTTTCATTACGTATACTCCAAACTTAAAATAAAGAACAAAGAATCTCTGGAGAGTGTTCTCGCGGAGTTAAATGAGCGTAAAAATCAAGTTAAAGATAAAATTTTAAGTTCGCTGGATTTAGATTATATGTTGAGACCGTTGGTTGTTTTATTACGTGATAATAAAAGTAGTCTAACTAAAACTGAAATACAGGAAATAGTTATAAAACTCACGCCATTTGTTGATTTACAGAACTTAACCGAGTCTATCGAAAGAGCGCGATTAGTGCGGTGAACTGTTTTTTCAAAAGATCTCATTTAAAATGAGGAGGTTCTTTTATTTTTTGCTTGTCGGATACAATTGGATAATATGGTAAATATCGAAATTTTTGGCATATTTTATCCAGTACATCCATCGAAACATTTTGATCCAGCCCATTTTTGATATCGTTGTAGGTAACAACTTTAGGGTAACGCTCAAGGCTTCATTCGTCATGTCGCCGCCAATCAATATTCTCCAAAGCAGCTTGCAAAAACCAACACTTTAAGAGCTTTTAGTGAGACATTTAAGACAGGAGTTTGAGATGAGTTTCTTCGAGTATTCTAAAGAATTCAAATTCTATTTAAAAAGCCGTATAGCCAATTGTTTTTTTTACATTTTACCATAGGATTTATTCCTGAAGGGTAATCATACTGTTTGTAGAATATAAGGCCAAACCTGATTCGCCTAGACACTCGAATGTATTGTATGACTTTGAAAGTTGATATTTCATTGATATAAAAGGGGATGAACGGCGGGTTTGATAAGTGGCAAGGATTATGCGGATGAAGAGAAGTTTGAGATGTTTCAAATGTTATTTGATCATGAGATAGAATCATGGTTTTCTTCTGACATAATGTGTTGCTCCAATTTTTATATATGACGTTTGTTCGCGATTTCTTGGGTTCACCATTTATTGGTTTATTTAATCCTGAAGCATTAGAATTTCCCATAATGAATCTTCACTTAGCTGCACGGTATTGTAACTCAATACACTCAATCAAAGAATTTTATTCGTTATCTAATAGGTGGGCATTTTTGAAAGACAATGTGGTTGTTTTTCCGATGGCTCGAACATTAGTTAATTTCTCAGTCAAGATAGTACCACATACATAAGAGTTCTTAACGATTCCAGAGCGTTAAAGAATAACAAGTAAATATTGATCGGGTACAAGATGGTGATGAGTCTAAGCCAGTTTCGTCTGCCGTCAATGGCGCGGGCCTTCACCGGGGAATGTTGCCTCTTTTGCATCGTCAAATGAAAGACCTCCTCAGCAATGAGAGGAGGCAGCCAGCAAAACTATGCCATTTTGGTTAAGGGGATTGGAGCACTGGCGATGGCGAAGGCGAGAGCGATGAAATCAATGTGAAAAATGTCTAAACTGTGAAGTTGCGCTGATTCTACAGCATTCGACAAAAAATGCGATGGTCCTAATATAAACTATATTTAGCTCAATAATAGCGGGTTAATAAATTCCATTTGGAGATGTATGCATAATTTGAATTCTTTAAATTTTAAGCGTCTAGTTGATAAGCAATTCATATCGTTTCGATGGTCAGTACTTTATATACTGGAGGGGAATTGATATGCGTCAAATCATTATTATTCCGGGGATCATGGGTACTGTTTTAAAGCAGGGCAATCTTACAATATGGCCAGGTCGCAGTTACCATAGTGATATTTATTATAGACTTATTGATGGCACTAAAATAGAAGAAGGAAGTTTAGAAAAACATTATTATAAAAAACTGGAGAACTATTTAAAAGATATTGCTGATACTGTTACACCTTTTCCATATGATTGGAGGCAGAATAATTTAGATCAAATTACACTCCTTGAAAATTACCTTGATGAAAAAGCTGATGAGATTATTTTAGTAGCCCATAGTATGGGGGGGCTAATAGCAAAGGCATTTTTAAATTACTTTGCTGCCAACAATCCTGTGGTTATAGAAAAAGTAAAAAAACTGATTACGCTTGGAACTCCTTGGAAAGGTTCTCCTTTTGCATATAGGACACTGAAATACGGAATAGACGTCTTTGACAAGCTCCCTATTGTTATTACAAAGACCATTTCCAAAAAAATTGCGCCAAAATTTGAGAGCCTTTATCAATTACTCCCCACCCAATCTTACAACCAAGAATACGTTAACAGGAAAAATATCACCTTTTTAAATATTGAGGGTAAAAATATACTTGATTGGGATGATGTCGAGAAAAATCATTATCTTCCTTTACTTAAGGAAAATGGATTTTCGTATCAAAAAACTTTGGATGACTTTTATAATCTCCTATCGGATTCCATATCAATTGATCATCATGAAATCATAGGAACTGGTTATGAAACTATCTGTATGATAAAAGAAAATCAATTGCATGAGCCAGAGGGAGTGTTCGGGGATGGAGATTCAACAGTTCCGATCCTAAGCGCAATATCGGGTACACCGAATACATATTTTATTAAGAGTAAGCATGGGAAATTACCTGGGCACAGACTGAGTCAGGAGATAATGTATAAAGTTCTAAATGATCTCCCTATGAACGGAATAGAGGGTGTTATTTATGACTACGAAGAAATCGCGAATAGAGGATTTAATGGAAGGGTGGTCAAAATCGCTTGCCCAGTTCTTGTGTCTTTAATTGACGAACAAGGTAACTACATTTATGGCGGTGTTGGCGATATTCCTGATTGGGAGGAAAATCCTCTTGCTGATTCGGATTGGGATGTAGTTTCGTTAGGTAGCACTACGTATATCTTGTTCTCAGATGACACATATCAGGATAATAAAACTATACATATTGAGGCATTTGACGAAGGTATTACGTCTATTTCAATTGAAATATATGAAAATGGCCAAGTATCCAAAGCGGATATTTTTGAATCGTTTGAGATTAGTGAAGAAATTGGCGCTGAGCTAACGATTACCAAGACTATCGAGGAAAGTCAGCTCGTGATAAAGAGACATGGACAAGAGAGTATAGTTGTAGCTCCAAAATCAGTTGTCATTCAGGATGTTGAAACCATCGTGTATCCGCATACTGATTTCGATATTTTGGCTGAGAAGGTAGAGACAATTCATAACGGTGAAGACTACGTTGCATCAGGGGAAATAGAATTAAAAATTACTGAAACACATCCTGGTACATACGATATTTTAGATACACACTATTCGATTAACGAAGGTGAGCAACATTTAATAACCTTAGGCGAAATGATCAAACTTAATTTGGTGGATGGGGAGAACGTAATAAAGATTTTTTCTAGGGATGTATTGGGTAACAGTGAACCTGCTCAGATACAAAGGTTTTACTACATAGAGAATACAAAACCTAGAATAGTATTGTCATTTTATCAACACATGTATACGGTACAAGCAGAATTTAACATAGAGTTTTACGATAGAATTGGGATTGTCCCTAAGGTTGAGTATAAGTTCGAGGGATTAAAGGGAATAATTGGTAATAATGTATTTTATGAAGGCTTAGAAAGGCAGTTAATAATACAATTAACGGATGTTTTCGGTGAAGTCGAATATATCCCGATGCTCATTGATGAACACGCGGTATTGGCTGTATTTGATGGTACAGGCGACAAAGATAATATAGAAGCTCTTGCAATGGGTTTGGGTATGTCCCCCATCGAAAAAATACTTATAAGTAAAACCGAGGGCAGGGGAGTGTATAGAACGTTAACTAATGAACACGTTCGAGAAGGAAAGCAGATAACGATCTACAAAGACAATATTGTGGCAGAAATTATTAAGGATGGTTCGTATCGAGTTTCCTTTCAAAATTTAATGGAAGACGTTGAAGTTGCTACTCAAACAAATTACATCCCACGTTTTAAAGTGTATGATACAAGTACTGATAATGAAGTCCGGACAATAAAATTGTCAGCTTTTATTAAAATAAACATTGACACCGATGTACACATGACTAATGACTACCAAGTAAATTATAATGATGAGAGTAGGTCGTATGAAGTTAAAGTCTTGTGGGACACCGTGAATACAGTGCTCAGTCAATATTGGAATACTGAAAGGTTGACATCAATAGATTTGGTGATAAGAGAAGCAACGGGAGCTCAGAGGACATTAAGAGTACAGCCAGTAATATTGAGGAAATAAAACGGAGGACGGTGGCATAAAGGTGGTAATATGGGTAAATTTAATTGCACTTTTATGTCTTTTTTTCGTCTATTTCCTCTTGAAACAATGGATGTATAGCGCTCCTTCGTTGTTCGTATCTATATTGGATGTGTATAAATTCTACGTTGTACCAGGAGTTCTATTTGTTCTGAACATCTTAATTGCATTATTTTCAGGAGATCCTTTAATTCCGCTCACAATATCATTTGTTTCGATGACAGTTTCAGTGACTTCTCATTTTATTTGGAAAGTAAGGGAATTCCGAAATGGGGCCATTTATAAACGTTTCGAGGAAAAAGTCTTTCCGGTGATTTTCGAATTTAGTCAGAAATATGGGGTTTTAATCGGTTACAATGATATAAAACTCCGTATAACTCGCTCGAAATCCCATATATCATTAGACATAATATTGAAGATCCCTGAAAAGAACAATGACGTTGCTTTGATGAAGTCGGAATTGGTTGAGGCCCTTACAAAACAAGATTCTAGTACACAATATAAGGTCATTGTTCACTATCCCTTAGACAAAAAAAAAGATAGTATGCAAGCTTTTCTTCACGGGAAATTCACTTAAGGATTCATTTTTTCACTAAAACTCCTTGCTTAAAATCTGAGATAAACTTGATACATTGTTATAGGAGTTAAGATCAGACTAATCATACCCTGCTTCGTTTTGTTCTCAGTTCTTGATTATAATCTGCCTCTGCAAAAAAATCTCTGTAGGGTTGATCTTTTTTTCACCATTCGCTATTTTCCCTTTTTCGTATCCCTAATCTTCGTTTCCCGCCCCTACAAGTAGAGCAGATCTTTCAAAAATTGCAGCTTTGACTCCTCGGGCTCTTATCAAATTCGTAGTAAAATTCACCTTCCACGTTCTAATCGATCCAGCGAAAAAAGCTGGCCTTTTGTGCTGGCTAGTTGTTCTTTTCCAGTCAAGTAGGGTTATCAAAATGAGTTCGATCTAGATTCATCAATCACATCTTCAACGACAGTTAATAAAAATGAAGCCCTTTCAACTTTAACCGACACTTTCATTCCACTAAATGCAGCCCAAATTAAAGCGATAAAAAAAATTAGTTCAGCAAAAATTAGCTTTGGTATCAAATAATCTACTGCGTTTAACAATTTAATTGGATGAAATATCAATTTGCCCCATTGAGAGCTGGAAATGGGACCCCATATGATGAGGGGAATTAGAGATGAGACAGTCCCAATTATAAGTGCAATTTTAGCAGTATTTAATGTTGTTGCCCAAGATGCCCAAAAATCTAGGTTTGCTTTAAGAATTGCTCTGTACGCTTTGTTTTTTTCGATTTTACATTGGAAAAATTGTTCGTGGTAGCTAATATAACTTTTTTCTGAAATTTCTATAGATCTCACTTGCCGATAGGTCAGAGGATATATGGAATCATCGTCTAGCATCATCATGTCTCGAAAGCCGCTTCTATCAGGTTTGTGAGAAGAAGTTCGTCGCTTATCCATTCTGCTACTCCTTCTTCCGCCCCTTCTCCATCTCATAAATCAACCGCAACCCCCGCATCATCTCGCGTTTCTGCTCCTCCGGCGACTTCGAAAAATCGTAGAAGAAAGTCCCCTCCAGGTTGTTCTTCACCCAGTCGAGAAATTCGCGTTCATCAGCGGGGATTTTCTCATACACATATTGCGTACTTCTCTCAGTACCCGTTATAAGATAATCAATTGAAACATCGAATAGTTCAGCTAATTTGGATAGGGAATTTGCATCAGGTTCACGACGTCCCTGCTCATACATGGCGTATGTTGTGCGTGCAATTCCTATTTTTTTTGCCACATCATCTTGCGTCCAAGTTCTCTTTTTTCGGAGAATTACCAATCGATCCCCTAAATTCAACCATTACACCTTCTTCTCAGTTCTGTTTATATTTTAACGTCACATAATGCGTCATAACAGCATTGACACAAAATGAGTAATTTAGTCTTGACACTACACAATAAGCGTCATATAATTTGTTCAAACGACACAAAATGCGTCAAGGAGATGAGATGAAATGCGGGCTTGGTTGGCGGCTAGAAGGGAAGAATTAAGATGGAATAAAACTACTGCAGCTGAAAAAGTAGGTATTTCACGCCAATTCTATGGTGAAATCGAATCAGGCCGCAGGAATCCAACCCTTTCAACTGCAAAAATAATTTGTGACATTATGGGATTGGATCCAGTGCTTTTTTTTGATCAAAAACTACACGAAACGCATCAAGAAAATAAGGGTAATACATCATAGGCGCTTAACAATGATCCAAAAGATGAGAGTCAATGATTTGCATCATAAAGTTCTTACCGGTTATGCCCATAATTAAATCCCAAACCGAAAGAAGGCAAAAGCAATGTCACTCTTCGAAGCCGCTATGCAGGAAATGCAATCCAATAATATCGAGGAGCTTGAACAGTGCATTGCTTGGATCGAGGGGCAGATGAAAGGGCAGCGTTCAGGGCAAGCCAGTAATGCTTAACGCTTACGAAGACGAACTGATGAGACCTGGTGGAGAAGGAGGTGATCGAATTGCAAGAGACCTTGCCAATGGTAATGAACGTAAAAGATGTGGCGCAAGCGCTAGGCGTGAGCGAAACCACCGCACGAAATCTCATGAAGCGCGAAGATTTCCCGGCGTTTCCGGTGACGCCGTCCATGCGCCGCGTCTATCGGGAGCGGTTCATCGAGTGGTTGAACAAGCAAGGGTCATGAAGGGGGCAATCCGATTGAGCGTCACGAGTCAGGGAGTGAGTACCTACACTTGCGACGATTGCGGACGGCCAATCGGTGACGGGGAACTGCTAGCGAGTGAGGACGGGAACTTTTGCGTCATCTGCTACTTTGGTCAACCGATCACGCTCATGCAGTTGTTTAGCGAGGATTTGTCAGAAAGATGGACAAGCTCCATCGATCCGCTTCCGTGATGGTGATGAATTCGGGGGATTCCTGGACAGTTGCCTCAAAGATTGTGATCGTACCGTGGCTGTGACTGATAATTGCGGAATCGGTCGCCATCGAGAAATTGGTAATTTGCGTATCCAAACTGCTCACGAGATTGCCTGACTTGATCATAAGCAACACAGGCACATTCAGGAACTTTGAGAAATCTAGTTCGGGCATGTGAAATGAACTCCTTTGTAAAGGTGACTGCTTTGATAGTACCACACGAAACTCGAAACGTTAGCCATTCGTAAGCGTAACAAAGTTGAGATCCCTCTGGAATCACGGAGGTGGTGACGAGGGACCCAGCGGCGGGAGGCTACGAGAGTAGCGCTCGCGACACCAACCATTTCGGAGAGGGGAGGTGAGACTTTGAAACCACGTATGCAGCACCAATTGCGGATCCACGCGCTACTCAAGGCACTGCGGGTCTATGCAGAGCTTCAGCAAGAGGAATTAGGACACCGGATTGTTGCGGATCAATCGTTTGTGAGTCGGATTGAATCCGGACGCACGAACGTGACGATGGAGGTGGTCCATTCCTGGGCGCAAGCCTGTGGAGGCCAAAGGCAGATCGAGACGTTGATTCAGCAATTGCAGTGGCTCCTTTCACTCGTCAGTGTGAACGCATTTCGTGCACCGATGAGACTAGCGTAAAGGAGCAGAAGAGAAAAGTGTAATCATATTTTATTTGTCATATGCAGACTTTCGACAACATTCGAGTGAGGGGAGTGATGAAGTTGGAATCTGTCTCCGTCAAAGAGGGGCGGGATGCCATTACGAAGCGGAACGTGGAGCGGGTGATCGAGTACCTGTGCGATGCCGATGCGAAAGCAATATCGCCGGACGAGGAAATGTTTCAGTTGCCTGTAGGCGCGGTTCATACATGGGCGCAAAAAATGCCGCTGTAGGGGGGCACCTACAAGCGGCTTGGGAAAACAAATCACCTGAACTGTAACATGTTCCAACTGTGAATGACAAGGAGGTATTGAAGGATGAGTGTGTCAGCCAATGTGCTAGTGAGTACAAAAAGTCTATCTCGTGATGAATGGGCTAATGTGTGGCGGAAAAAGGGGATTGGTGGCTCAGATATCGGGGCCATTTGCGGACTCAACCCTTGGAAATCGCCCATGGTCGTTTACATGGAAAAAATCAATGAACTTCCAGAACTAGAAGATAACGATGCCATGCTCTTTGGTCGGCTGTTAGAGGATATCGTGGCGCAAGAGTATGCGCGTCGAACCGGGAAGAAAGTTCAGCGCCGGAACGCCATTCTCCAACATCCTGCGCACCACTGGGCACTTGCCAATGTGGACCGCATCATCATCGACAAAGAACGGGGCAACGGTGTGTTGGAAATCAAAACGGCATCAGAATACGCCAATGCGGATTGGAAAGATGGACAACCTCCTGATCAGTATGTGCTGCAGATTCAATGGTATCTCTGGATCACGGGTTATCAATGGGGCGCATTTGCGGCTCTGGTTGGTGGGAACAAGTTCTACACCATGGAAATTGAGCGAGACGATGAGTTGATTGCATCCATCGCTAAAATTGCTGAAGACTTCTGGCAATTCGTCGAATCTCGTACGCCGCCTCCTTTCGACGGTTCTGATGCTAGTACGAATCTAATTAAGGCTATGTATCCAGAATCCAAAATGGGGGCAGAGATTGCACTACCGAGCGAAGCGGAAGAATGGATCCGTAACGTTCAAGAGGCCAAAACGCAAATTCACTATTGGGAAGATCGCGAAGCGGAAAACGAAAACAGATTAAAGGCGCTTCTTGGTGAGAACGAAGTGGGGGTATTCAAAGATACCCGGGTGATATGGAAGACCACAAATGCGAATCGATTGGATACCAACAAACTGAAAGCAGAGCAACCAGATCTGTACAAGCAGTATTTAAAACAAGGATCATCGCGCAGATTTGAGATTAAGTGAGGTGCTCTTATTTGAAAAACGCAAAGATTAAGGGCTATGAAGGTATTTACGAAAGCAAGAGAAAGGCATCCAGAGGGGTTGCGTTCAAAACCAATTATTCAATTCGATTTGGCCGGAAATCTCGTTAATAAATTTGTCAGTGCGCAGGCAGCATCAAATAAAACCGGCATTAACCTAACATCAATTTGCAGTTGTGCAAGAGAAACGAGAAGAACTGCTGGCGGTTTTATTTTCAAATACGAAATGAAAAGAGGAGAAATGTAATGTCAGTTAACACTGAAAACGCGAAAAACAATCTTGCCGCTCAACAAAGCGGAAAACCTCAACAACCCAATAGCCTTAAACAATTACTTGAGGCTCCGGCGATTAAAAAGCGGTTTGAACAACTCTTAGACAAAAGAGCTCCGCAGTTCATCAGTAGCATAGTGAACCTGGTAAGCTCAGACACCAATCTCGCAAAATGTGATCCTCTAACCGTAATTGGATCATGCATGGTGGCGGCCACATTAAACCTTCCCATCGACAAGAACCTTGGATATGCGTGGATAGTTCCCTATGGAAACAAATCTACCATGCAAATTGGTTATAAGGGCTTTATCCAACTTGCACTACGGACAGGCCAGTACCGCTATATCAATGTGATTGAAGTGTATGAGGGTGAATTGGTGAAGTTTGATCGGTTAACTGAACACCTTGAATTCGATCAAGAAAAGCGCACTTCAGATGCGATCGTTGGCTATGCCGCTTATTTCGAATTGCTGAACGGTTTCAAAAAAACGGTGTACTGGTCAAAAGAGCAGATCATTCTTCACCGAGACCGATTCAGCAAGCAAGCAAACGGAAAAGTATGGCGCGATGATTTTGATGCGATGGCGATGAAGACGGTATTAAAAAACATGTTGTCAAAGTGGGGAATTCTCTCCATTGAAATGCAGCAAGCGGTCACGGGAGATGATCACGAATTTACGACAACGGAAGACGGTTCAGATGTGATTGATCTTACTCCGGGTGACTTCTACGAAGCAGATACGGTGTCGCCTAATAATCTTGGTGACCAAGGCAACATTTTGTAACCGTGAATAAGGGGAGGGGTCGGGAAACTGGCCCCAGCAATACATACGCGATCTCATGGGGAGGAAACGTCATATGTCGAATTTGATCGATGCCATCAAAGTGAATCCCAAGCTCTATAGACGACTAACTCCAAAAGAACGATGGGTCATTTATTTGTATCTACAGGGTGTGCCGATGTCCACAATCGCTCAAAAGATGAAAGTGCCGTTCAACCATGTGCAACAGATCTATCACCAAGTGTCGGAAAAAGTTGTGTGAAGGCTCAAATAGTGGTTTAGAGAGATTCATTCTTCTTACGAGGAGGGGAATCATCATGTCAACGGTATTGATCGATCGCTCAACAACGATTGCGCAGAAGTTTTGCCAGTACCATGAACAGAACCCGGAAGTCTATCAGACGTTGGTCAAACTGGCGAGGAAGATGAAAGCCAGAGGCTATCGACGAGTCGGGATCAAGATGCTCTTCGAGGTCGCGCGGTATCACTTGATGCTGCAAACCGCGGATCCGGATGGATACAAGCTCAACAACAATTACACGTCACGATATGCGCGGCTCATCATGGAGTCGGAACCGAACTTAAAGGGATTTTTCGAGCTTCGGGAGTTAAAGGGGTGCGTCAAACTGGCTCCTCTCCATGGGTTACAGAATCATTGAAGTAAGTTGAGTAATGGGAGGGATCAGCGGGATGGCTCGAAAGGCATTTGTCAGTAGTGATATGGCACATGACGAAAAACTTTATGATCTCGCTGAAGAGTATCCGGATGCCGTTTTGATGTGGCCTTGGATCGTCACATGGTTCGATGATTGGGGGCGTGCTTTGGCTTCTCCCAAACGAATTAAGAGTCAGTTATTTCCGAATCTCCCTCATATCTCGGTAGATACGGTCGAAGCTGCAATTCGTGCCTATTCAAACGTTGGACTCATCGAAGTATATGAAGACGAAAAACACAGATATATGGCCATCCCGATGGACAAATGGTACTCATGGCAAACCCATATTCGTGGAGAAAAACGTGACAAGGACAATAGTAAATATCCCCCATGTCCAACGGATAGCGCGCAAGTGCGCGCAGGTGACAGCGAAGTGCGCGCAGATGCGCGCAACCTCGCGCAGTTGACGGAGAAACGCACACCTTCTCTTTCACTTACTCTTTCAAGTACTGAGAGAGAGAAGGCGCGCGCGTGCAAGGGGGAGGGCAACGATCGCGAGGAGGAGATTGACGAATCCCTGATGACGGATGTTGAGGTTGCCGTGTCTAGACTCACCAGGTTTCACCTCGAACAGAATTTGAAACCCCCTATGACCGATCTCGTAAAGGACCGTATCGTCGCGATGTGCACGGAATATCCGCCTCCGTGGATTCTCGAAGCGATCGAAGAGGCAAAGCTACGAGGTGCAAAATCGCTAGGTTATCTCGATACCGTGCTTATCGGTTGGTCAAAAGACGGAAAATCCTCGAAAGAACGACGAGAGGAGGAACGAGCTAATGGACAGCGTCAGCGTGACCACACAACACCTACTCGAACGAATCCAGAACCTAAGGGCGAGTTTGCGGGACTCCGAAACGGCACATGGACACCTCCTGCAGACACTGGATAGCTTCGATTGCCCGATTTGTCGAGATGAGACCGGGTACCTGGTGCGCGGTGACGATGGTCTTGACTATTGGCGAATATGCGAATGCGCCGAACAGCGGAGGATGAATCGATTGTTTGCCTCCTCGAACATCACCGAAGCATTTCGCCGTATCCGGTTTGATGCGTTTACGCTCGATGGCCGACCATCTTGTGTGCGCAGTGCTTTCTTTGCCACCCAACACTATCTGGATCGCTTTGATTCGATTCGTGGCGGGAGTGACAACGGAATTACGCTACTCGGCAAACCAGGAAGTGGGAAGACGCACTTACTCATTGCAGCAGCGAATGAATTGATTTCTCGGGGCATTGGGGTTCTGTACTTCCCGTGGGCAGAAGGCAGCAACGAACTACGAAAACTATTGCAGGACAAAGAGGACGTCCAAAAACGCATTGATGCCATGAAAGCCGCGGAGGTGCTTTATATCGACGATTTGTTTAAAGGCCGCAAGGAACCCACCGACTTTCAGCGCGAGTTTTTGTTTGAGGTGGTGAATTACCGTTACCTGAACCACTTGCCGATCATGATGTCGAGCGAAAAATTCACGGATCAAATCATGGAAATCGACGAAGGGATCGGGCGACGAATTTACGAGCGCTCCCGGTCTCACAAAGTGGACATGGTGCTAAACGAGACGGAAGGAGATTTGTCACTCAATTACAGTATTCGAGGTGAGCGGCAGTGAGTTACATCGTGCTGGAAGATCTGGATTTTTTGTGGGACGAAGCAGCGATTCAACAGATCAAAGACTTATGGGCAATTGGGGTATCTCTTGCCAGTATGGCGAAAGTGGTCCATCGCCCGTCAGACGAGGTGGCCTTACTCATCATGGACCTCGCGCGGAATCACCAAATCACTTCCCGGCGTAGCGGCGTTTTCGGTCATGCGATTACTCACGAGCCGTCACCAATGTACCTCTATCGCTGCCGTTGTGGGATCACGTTTGGGGTTGCGGGACCGGAGTTAGCGCCAAGTAAGCGGATATGTCCGTCCTGTGGTCGGAAAACTCACCAGCGTATCTCCTTTCATGATGCCTTTGCTTCGCAACCTAAGGAGGGTCGACGATGAGGTATTCACAGGCGGATATTGAGGACTTAAAACGACTGTATCCGCGTGCCTCGTGGAATGAAATTGAGCAGCGATTTCCCGGGAAGACAAGGCGCGCCATTCATACGCTCGCCAGTAAACATCACATCTCGCGAGAAACGGTGGCCATTTTGGGGCAGAAAGAAGAGCGAAGGAACAACACTCGATATGTTCCACCAGCAACGGCAAACATGAAACGGTTTTATCGACTGTTAGTGGTGGCAGAGAGCAAGGCGAGGGAGACCGGCAAATCCTACAGCAAATTACGGCTGATTGAGCGCGCCATGAATTTGGTGAGAGAGGGGTCATTTCATGGCTGAACGAGGATGGTTTCAAGCGGTACCAGCAGCGGAAGGGAAAATGGCTAGCGGTATCTGCTTTATGTCTGATGACGAGCGTTACACAAGGATTTTATCAAGGCATAGGATTCTTACAGCGAACGCGCATTCGTCGAGTTTCTTCACATCCCTGCCGCCTGCAAACGGGAGAAACAGGTACCAGAAATACAGATGAATCAGTTCAAGGTTGAAGGACCAGAGCGAGCTTACGGTCTGGAAGACGACAAGCAAATGCACGAAGAGGTGCTAAAGTGATCGGGGAGTGACGAGCAAGGTATCCAATATGCGCGGAGATTAAATCGTTTAGTTCTATTCCTAACATCCTTTTCGATGGCCTGGAGGTGAGGTTGTGAATCGACTCATACTACCACTGCCGCCAAGCGTAAACGGGGCATATAAGAACATCCGCATCAACAAGCGTGTGAAGACGCACAAGGCCGTGGAGTTCATTGAGACTGCAGGATGGTTGGCAACTGAATGGAAACGAAAGACGGATTGGATCATGCCAGACCCACGGCAAAAAGTGATTATGCGCGTGTGGATTTGGTGGGGTAATACGAATCGGCGTGATCCGGATAATATATTCAAACTGCTTAACGATGCGATTAAGGGGGTTCTGGTAAAGGACGATGATGTGCTATTACCACGGGTGATGGATTTCGGGATTGATCGCCAAAACCCGCGGGTGGAACTGGAGCTAGAAGTGGTGAAAGGGGAGAACGGTAGTGAACGATCGGCAGGCATATCTGTTTAGTGCAATGTTGCTTCTCTTAGTCAGTTTAGCGATTGCAGCAGCGGGAATTCACTAATTGACCGTCATTGGTGAGAGGGGAGGGGTTGCGGTGTCGGTAGCAGTAGAGCGGTTGATCCCGGATTATTTAGCAACGCGAAGAGGGATCGTGCAAAAGATCGCAGAGCTTCGTGCGGAGCAGGAAATGATTCATCATCAATTGCGGCTGGGTTTTATGAAACAAATGCGGGACTTTCCCGAATGGTTACATGATGAGATTGAAAAATACATTGCGGCAGATGAAGGGACACGCCGCGACTTTTTGGACGTATTGGTGGAGCGCACGAGGTACATCACGGGTATACGGGCGGTGGAGCAGTTAAAAGTAGAGGCAGAAAGAGGAGCGCATCGTGAGGGACAAATTCGACTAGATTTAAGCACTTGGGTGAGCATGCGTAATAGCGTGTCCTTTGCCATCGATTCGATGATGAAATACACCACGGGAAATGTGGAGGATGTCGAAGCCATTCAGCGGGAAGCTAGATCTTATGAGAAAAATCGTATCAAGCCTATTGATTATATAGAAGATCTGGCGGCGCCGGAGTGGAATGAAGAGCACGAGTTGGCAGCCAATCTTCAAAGAACAATCATTAGTGAACCATCGGTAGAAGATAGTGGCGTCACCATCAGTATTTTGGACTTTTCGAAACGGCAGCAGGAGATTTTGCACCTTTGGATTGTCGAAGGGAAAAGCTACTCGCAGATCGCGGAAGAACTGGGGATTACGAAAGATAGTGTGGCACAGCACATCGACCAGGCGAGAAAGAAGGCCATGAAGCTAAAAAAGAAGCAGGGGATCCAACAGGCTTTTCGAGAAGTGATGGTCATGGCGGATATTGCGCCTGTTACTACGCAGGACAAGCTGAATATGGCAGTAGATGAGAAAAGTAAGGAAGCACAATGTGGTGAGCAGTTAACGATCGATGATGCGTAGAAGAGGGGAAAGGTCGACATGATCAATCTATGGACGTTTGACGCTGCCCTTTTCTTTTCGATCTTTGTGCATGAAGCGGGACATGCATTGATGGCAATGATGCTAGGGGTTCGGATCACACGATTCCGGTATGGATTCGGGCCCCTGCTGCTTCGCCTAGGTGTATTCGAATGGCGCCTAGTCCCGGTCAGCGGCGAGGTGCAGACGGATAAGGTGATGGCGCCATGGAAAGGGGTGCTGATCGCACTGGCAGGGGTAATCATGCAGTGGATCGTCATCGTGGTGGCGATGGTCTCGGGAATCACGCGGCTCGACGTGACGTTCTTTGCATGGGTATTAGGATTGGCGATGGTGGGGTTATTGAATCTAGTACCGGTGGGGAAGACAGATGGGGCCGTGGCATGGGGATGGTGGGAGAAAAATTAACTAAAATAATATCAATTGTAGAAATGTGTTTCATGAGTTAGAAAAAAGTATGATAATGGAAATAAATACAGAGGATATACGGTTGTATTATACTCTCAGTAATATTCTTGAT
>JAEHJW020001429.1_pt1 | contig 16847 bp, 23 predicted proteins | sample 9271431 | NCBI WGS metagenome assembly JAEHJW02 | reverse complement strand
GGATCTTCCCGCCGGGCGGCAGCGACGTGATCATGACGCGCCCCAGGCGGCATGCCTCTACGCGCCGCGCCAGGTCAAAGACCAGCGCATGCGCCTGCGGCAGCTGATACCAGGCCGGGAAATAGACGGTCTCCAACGTGCTCTGGACCGCAGCCACGTCAATTGCGTGCTGGAGTTCCTGGAAGCGCAGCAGGATGTCGCGCACCTGGGCATGCGGCGACCCAGGCATCTGCTGGCGCTGCGGATGCCGATCCCATAGGTCGGGCTGGCGCTGGATCGCGTGGCGCAGCGGCAGCACATCGACGCCGGCAGCGAGTAGTTCAAAGTGCTTCACGTCGGTACCCCGCTGATCAAAAGAGTAAGCGCGCCCGCCGTGGAGGCCGCGCCATAGAGAATCTCGCCCGCCGCAAGGATCTGCCCAGGCGTCGAGAGCAACGCCTGGAGCGCTACCGTCGAGTTGGGCGGGATGGACTGCGAAAGGACCTGATTGGCCGCGCCCGGGGACGCACCTAGCGGCACGAAGTACAACGACAACGTGACGGCGGTGGAGGTCGTGTTCGTGCAAGAGGCGGTGGTCAGGTTGATCGCGGCAGCCGCGCGGTAGAGCGGGGCTGGCGAGGTCGGGAGCAAGCTGGGCGCCACGATGCGAATAGGGGATTGCATGCTGCCTCCGAACACCTCAGACCACAAACGATTCCACTGCACCAGCCACGGGCGCGAGATCATCCCGTCCTTGTCCACCAGCGCCGTGTGCAGCATCCCGGCGCCGGGGCTGGGGGTCGCATTCGCGCTGGGTTGAATCGTGGCCATCTTACGAGTCCGCCGCGATGGTGCTGATCCATGCGCCGTTCAGCGCGGTTTGCAGCGACGTGGTCCAGAAGATCTCGAAAACCCGGTCACGGCCCATGCCCAGCCGGTTCCACTTGACCAGCTGATTGTACGCGCCCGGCTCCAGCGCCATGGGCAGCGGAGCGCCCCAGGTCTGGCCGCCGTCATCGCTCCAATGCAGGTTGATCTGGAGCGGGTAGGTGCCGAGATTGGAGGGCGCGATCGAGCTGCCCGTGACCAGTTCCGCGCCGAGGTAGACCTGACCGGTCAGGTCCTGCACATAGGTCGTGTCGTTGCCGGTCCATACCACTTCATTGTCAAACGCGATGGTGAAATTGCCCAGGTTGTCCAGCGTCGCGGTGACGTGGTGCAGCCCCTCCAATTCCTCCGTGTTGTAAGGCGCCTGCGCGGCTCCAAAGCTACCCCACTCCCCATTGGTCACCTTCAGCGTGTAAGCCGGCGGCTCGCCCACGCGCGAGTCCACACGCACGATGTAGCCGTTGGGGGTACCGGAGGTCCCAAGGCCGCCGAACAGCAGCACGTCCACGACGCTGCCCGCGACCAGTTCGACGTCAAAGATCACTTGCCCCGGCAGCCCAACGGATGCGCCCTGCTGGTAGTTCGCAAGAGGCGCCCCCGTCGTCAGCAGCGCAAAGATCAGCGTACTGGCCAGCACGGGGTAGATGCCCACGTTCAAGCCCTGCGCGTCGCTCACCGCGGGCGCTTGCCCCACTTCCATGTCGGCGATGAAGTGATTGTAGATGATCCGGCGCATCTCGTCCTTGATGTGCGGGAACCCGCGCACACGCATGACCGAGTTGCCCAGGTCGTTGTAGATCGTGGTGTCGTAGATCAGCAGGTCGCCGGTATCCCAGCGCTGCACCAGATTCATCCCGTAGGCGAACGCGGAGAAACCAGGCAGGTGGCGATGCAGCGTGCCATCCCCATCGACGGTCGCGCGCTGGTGCCACAGCTGGGTGGTCAAGTCGTAGACCCACGTGCGGTCCGCGGTCGGGAAGTTCAGCACGTAGAAAATATGGCCGCCCTGCTGATAGACAAACCCGACCGCATCGTCCAGCCGCGCGTACTGCTGGAGTTCCTGTTCGATAGCCGAGGTGCTGACCCGCACCGCGTTGTAGTTCAACCCTTGGAAGACCATCGCGCCGCCGTTCTGGTCGCGCCCGAGCCAGAGCGGCGACAGATCGCTCTTTGCGAGCGAGTACGGCGCCAGGATGCCGCGCTGGATGAACACGCCCTGTTCCAGTGCAAAGGGGAACAGGCTGCCGCCTGCGTCGGACCACACCTCGGTGGTCTGTCGCCCGAACAGCCAGACCTCGCGATGCACCACGATCAGCGCCAGAAGTTCATCAGCGAAGCCGGTCTTGGCTGCGATCGCCAGCGCGTTGAAGGCGTTCAAGTTGGAGAATTGGCTGACTGTGTAGGTGAAGCCGGCGGCCGGGGTCGGATTGATCACCTGCACCCGGAAAGTGGGCTGAAGCTGGATCGCCAGTTCGCCCGCTGCAACCGTGCCGAAGGCCAGATCCGGGGTCAGGACGTCGCCAGAGGTGTAGCCGCTGCCCGGCGTGGTCACGGTGAAGGAGATCACGACGCCGGACAAGCTGTAGATCGTATCGACAGGGGCGGGCGGCGCAAAGCCAGGGCCGTCGGTAATCGCATAGCCAGGCGCGCGCCGGAAGGCGTTTTCGCCGGTCAAGCGCGGCGGCGCGGTGGTCATGCCGCCCGGGACCGGCGTAGCGCCCACCACGATGGTCGCTAGGGCACCGCTGCCCGTGCCGCCGGCCAATGGGACGCCGGTGTAGGTGCCGGGCAGGAGGCCGGCGCCTCGACTCGCCAACGTGAGCTGCTGCACCCCGCCGGTGCTGCCTGCCGCGGGCAGCGCAGCGGACAGCACATCCCCTGCCTGGTAGCCGGTGCCTGCCGAGATCAAGCTCACCGCCGTGACTGCTCCAGCCGCGACCGTAATGTTGGCCGTCGCGCCAGAGCCGTTACCGCCTGTCAACGCTTGCGAGTTGTAGGTCCCGTCCGCGTAGCCGGCGCCCCCCGCGGTGATCGATGCGGTTTCAATCGGGCCGCTGTTGGTATCGATGAAAGTCAAGTTCGAGGTCGTGGCGTACCACAACTGGGTGCCCGGATAGTTCAGAACGAAGAAGGTGTCCAGGTAGTCGAGGTGCGTGGCGCCGTAGATATCCGCTGCGCCTACCTGCGCGAATTGCTGGGTGGCGAGGTTGACAATGTAGATACTCGGATTCAGCGCTTTGATCGGCGCGATCTGCGTGTTGGCCAAGGTGGTCGGGGTGCCGTACCACAGCTGCCCGGACAACGAGTAGGTCGTGTCCTGCGCTTGCGCAGCCAACAGGCCATCGATCCACAGGTAGATCTGGCCCACGGACCCGAACTGGGCCTGGATCGTGTGCACGCCCGTCGGAAGCGCGGCTGGATTGGGCGGTAGATTGAAGGTGCCGATGCTGGTCAACGCACCATTGACCACTTTGAAAATCTGCCCGCATTGCACGCCAGCCGCGTCAAAGAACCCGACCGCGTAACCGTAGGGATTGCCGCCCACCGAGGCGTAGGCGAGTGCCAGCACGTAGATCTGATTGCCGGTGGTACCCTGGGCCGTATTGATCGAGCACTCGATCAAGCCCGGGAGCTGCACCACATTGCCCACGCCCCAGTAGGTAATCGGCGGCTGCGGCCCCGCGTTGCTGGGCACCAGTTGTACCGAAGACACGGGCGATTGCGCGGCCTGGAGCGGCGTGGGGCCATCCGCGACCAGCAGCACGTTCCCGTTGTCCACCATAGCCACGGGCCCCGAGCGCGTGGCGAGCGTGCCAACGTAGGACCAGACGCCGCCACGGTTGACTGTGTAGAGGTTTTCGCCCACGACCGCGTAGAGAATGCCGCGCGTCGAGTAGTAGATCCCGCGCGCCTCGCCCGCAACGTTCGAGGGCGCGCTGGACCAAAGGGCGAGCCCGGGCGTCGGGTAATGCGTGGTCGGGAACGGAGCGTCCGGCGGATTAAGCTCCGGGTACAAGTTGATGCAGCGCTGCGCCTCGGCGATCAAACTGCGCGCCACGTAGGCGCCCTGGGTCAAAACCGACTTGACCGGGGTGCTGGCGCGGTAGCCGGTAATCGCGGGAAAGCGCATGCGTCACCCAGCCTGGTCGGTGTAGGGATTGTACACGCCGCCGCGAGTGAGGGTACCGGGCATGCGCAGCGTGCGAATCTGCGCGTTCTGCCCGCGGACCACGTTGAGACTTGCAGCCGCCAGAGCGGCCACGGTTGGATCCATCGGGAGCTGGTAGCTCGGGCGCAAGCGCGCAGCGAGGTTGTACAAGATCGCCGCGTAGTACTGCGGCGGCAGATTGATCTGCATGTCGGTGGACTGGATCGAATCGAGCGTGTCCTTGTACGAGATGAACAAGGTGTACAAGCCGCCCATCATCAGCGGCCACGGGTACAGGGTGCCGACGGGCCAGTCGCTGTCGTAGAACAGGTACTGGGGAAATGCGGTCAAGCTCTTTAGCCGCAACCGATTGTAGTCCTCGCGCGCCGCGACGATCTGCAAAGGGTAGTCCGGCGAGAGCGGCGTGATGTTGTTCTGGCGAAAGAAAGCCGATTCGATGTTGTTTGGGCGCAGCGGCACGTTGATGTCCGCACCGGGACCAATCGTGTAGGACTGCGCGCCGGTCGATGCGATGCTCTGGGTGATCAAGTGGTAGACCATCCAGCGCTGCGAGTTCCACTCCGCGAGCATCAAGTTGAGCTCGGCGAAGGCGTCGGTGATGTCATCCGCCAGCGGCGTCTGCCCAGCAGCCAGCACCCCGATCTTTTTCAGGGCGAGGTTGATCAGCTGCTGTGGCGTGGTCGCGAACACGATCAGCGCGCTTCAATCTTCCGCGGCGCGATGCCTGGCACGCCCGCATCCGAAGCGTGGACCGACTCCTCCAGCTTTTCAGTCACGGTCGCGGGAGGCGCAGCGGGCTCTACTGCGGGCGGAGCTTCGGTGACCGGGGGCGGCGGCGTGCGATGTAGCGCCTCCTCGATGGCGTCCTTGACGATGATCATCTCCTTTTTGATCTCGGAGTAGATCCACTTCGGGAACTCTTCGAACTTGTACATGGGCGTGCCTCCTGTTAGAAGATCAGTCGCCGATGCCCACGTTGAACAAAACAACGTTCCCCGTTGCAGCGGCGATGGCGGAAATCGTGGTCCCGTCGGGAAGCGTGAAGATGCGCTGTGCGTTCGGCGGCATCGGCACCGCGTTAGCCAGCGTGCCGGGCGTCGGGACCACTGCGGCTGGGTTGCCGGGACCCCACGCTAGGTAGACCGGGTTGGCGCCGAGGTTGGTCACGAGCACCTGCACGTTCCCGGATAACTGCCCGGAAGGCAGTACTGTGGGCAGGGTAGTCGACGCAGCCGTGGTGCCGACGGCCAGCGAGGCAGTTTGCGTGATGGGAGTGAAGGGTTGGATGTCGTTCATGGCGTCGCCTCGAAAAGGGCGCGCGAGGGGTTGCCTCGCGCGCAATCACCCACCTAGGAGATCAAAGCTGATCGAGGAGCGCGACGCACCACTCCGGACGCAGGACCGTGTAGCCGTACAGCACATCCAAGCGCGTGACCATCTGGTCCGTGGCCGGGATGTAGTCGGTGATGATACGAATGGACAGGTCGTCGTCCGTCACCCGGCTGGCCTCGTGCACCCCGCGCGGCATCTCGAGTTCCGCGAACGCCAGCGTAATCGCTTCCGCGGCGAAGCAGATGTTCCGGCGGACCGTTTCGTTGGCCGCCTGCGACGGGGTAATGGCTGCACTGTTCGCGGGCGAAGCTGTCACGGTCTGGAACTGATTGGCGTTGGCACCGGTCACCGGATTGTAGCCCGAAGCGCCCGGGATGATCGCCGGGTAGATGCTCAGGGCGCCGCTCGCGCTCGCAGCCAGCGTCAGCGGCGCAGTGGCCACGAACTGTTGGAGCTGCCCGGTCGACTGCTTGGTGACGCGGTTCACGCCATACACGCCCGCGATGGTGAAGATGTCGCCTTGATTGATCGTAGCGCCGCCCGCCGGTGCGGTGATCATCAGCGAGGTGCCAGTCTGGCTCGCGCCATCTACCACGCAGCTTGCATAGCTGCCTGCGGTGAACTTCAGAGTCGTCTGGTCGCGCATCCAATCGAGACCGAAAGCGCTCTTGACTGCACCGCTCTCGTACTGCTGGCTGATGCGTTGCGACGGATTGAACAAGCCGGTGAACGCCGACACAATGCGCGCATCGGAGATCGGATCCAGAACGCCCAACCGACGGCCCAGCGGAGCGGAGTTCAGATCCATGACCGCGCCGATCGAAGCGAGCTGGGAGATGCCGGGCGTGACGGTAGCACCAGAGGTGGTCGCGTTGATCATGCGGCAAGCTGCCAACGTGCCGGTCATCACATCCGCCGCGATAGCGCCCGCCAGGTTGTTGATCGCAGGCGCCAAGATACGCTTGCTGTAGTCCTGGATGTTCATGGTGCGGTCGGCGGTACTGAAGGACAGGTCGACACCCTTCTGCGTAGCGACAGTCAGCGTGGTGTTGACCTCGTTGGTGTTCTGCGTGGCGAGCGCGGGGCCGCTGCGGACGGTGTAGTCATTCGGCAGGCGGATGCGCAGGGTCTGGCCGATCTTCATACCGGAGCGAGCGAACTCCGAGTCGAACTGACGGTCCAGGTTCATCACGAAGGCGTTACTGTTGCGGAACAGCTCGACAGCTTCGCGGGTGATCATGTCGATGGTGAGCATCGAGTTAGCCATGGCACGGGTACCTCAAAGGAGAAGGGGATGGAAGGAGGAAACGCTTCAAGCCCGGTGCCAGAGAAAGCAGAACCGCATGCAGGCGCGACGGGGGCGAGGTGTTCGCGAGTCACCTCAGATCTGGCGCAAGCCTCTCGCATTGCGCGAGAGTACGCTGAGCATAGTGGAGAAGGTAGCCGGGCGCAAGGTGCTGCGCCCGGCTTTCGAGGGCTCAACGGCCGCGTTGCTGCTTCGCGCGCCAAGCCCGGTAGGCAGCTTGATCATTGAACCGGCCTTGATCATCCGGACCCGGCTCGGCCGACGCTGCATTGCCGCGGATCGGAACCGGCGGGGTCGGCGCAGCCGTCGCACGCGGCACTGGAGTTGTGATCCGCGCGCTGAGGCGCCCCAGTTCCATGGCGCGCACCGCAGGCGGCAACGACAGGATCCGTTCGGCCTCATCCAGATGCGTGCCCAGATGGTGCAGCACGCGATGACCATCGGGCACCGCGACCACGGCTTCGACCAGATCCGGGTAGCGCTGCAAGCCGCCGAACAGATCAAACCCTTTCAGCGCTTCCTGAAACCCGGGCGTGGTCGGATCCTCGACACCTTGCCGGTAGGTCGCATTGCAGCGCTCGGTGAAGGCCTGGGCTTGCGCAAGCTGACGCGCTCGAGCTTGGATCACTTGCTCCAAGGCCTCCGGATCAGGAGTCGGTACGGCGCTGGTAGGAGGTGCGGCGCTGGTAGGGGACTGCGCCGGCAGTGGCGCGTTCTCCGGCCGCAGTGCAGCCTGAGCGGCGCGCAAGTTGTTCAGTTCCTGCTCGAGTTCCTGCGCGCGGCGCCGCGCTTCCCATTTTTCGCGAGTGATCTGGTCCACGCGGCTACGCGGGACCATCTGATCAGTGCCCCCATCCGCAGATCCGCCTGTAGGTGCAGTACTGCCCGGATCTCCAGAAGCAGCAGATCCGCCTGTAGGGGGAGTGGCTGCTGGATCTCCAGAAGGAGCCGGATCCGAACCACTGACAGGTCGCTGGGGGATCTGTGCAGCAGGTGCTGCGCCTGCGTCCGCAGAGGCAGATCCAGAGGTTGGGTTGGTCAACGCATTATCTTGTTCAGCCATGGTGCATTCTCCAGCTTGTTGCGCCTCGCCGGCCGGGCGAGTACGGAGCGCGCCGCTCGCGCGCCATGAGATAGTTCATTGGAGGGGTCCGGGGCTGGTGCCTGGCGGCGAGCCCGGCTGCGGCTGCGCAGACGCTTGCGCAAGCGCCGCCTGGGTCGCATCGCTGCCTACCCCCTGGGGTAGGGTATGCGCGGGGCGTAGCGCCGCGTTGCCTTCGCCTGCGGGCACATTGGGCAATCGGGTTTGGAGTGTCTCGGTAACTGCCTGCTGCACGACAGCCGCAAGCTGCTCGGGCGCAAGGCCGCCCAGCAAGACCTTAAGGCGTTCGGTTTCGGCCCGGAACTCCTCGATGGCATGCTTGTCCAGACCATTGCCATTGTCGATCCTCTGCTCGGCTGCCTGTTGGATCAGCTGCGCGAGTGCTTGGCGCATCTGCTGCATCTGTTGAATCATCTGCTGCTCTTGCGGCGTCGGGCCTTGGCCGAGGACGTAGGGCGGAACTGTGCGGCGCAAGCGCTCGGCAAGCTCGTCGGCGAGCGGGAAGTCGGCCGACTGGAACAGTATGTCACCGATCAGCGGAATCAGCTGTGGGCTCGCCTGGAGGATCTGAGCCAACGCATTGAACGCCTCTTGGCGCCGTGTAGCAAAGGATGGGCCTGCCTCCACCACTACAGAATACTTGCCGAACCCTGGATTGAAGATAATTGATGCCTTCTGTTTCGCCTGCGCCTGCGCGGCTTGCTGCTGCGCCTGGTACTCTTGCTGCGCATCCGGATCAATGACCACTTGCGATTCTTCGCCAGCTTCGCCCAAGATCCGGATCACGCGCTTGGTGTCGTAGATGCGCGGAATCAGTTCAATCAGAATCTGGCCTGTGTAGGTCAATCCAACGGCAAGGTTCTCGATGAAGTGCTGAGTAGATAAGTTGGACTGGCGGACGCGCGCGTTAATCGCAATTCCGGACTGAGCGTTGGATTGCTGCCCCATGTCTTCCTGCCACTGCCCTGAGGCTGCGCGCAACTCCATCTGCGCGATCTGCATGCCTTGCAGGTACGACTGGGCCATGGTAGGCGGGATTACGCGCTGCGGCGGCGGGATCGGTTGTCCTTCATCGCTTATGTCGTTGAAGGGCAGCACGCTGTAGTTCTTGGTGTTGGCAGTGCCCCAGATCTCGGTGTAACCTTCGATGGCGCGCGCAGCCGCCACCCACGGGGTCTTGGTCTGGAGCGCGACTTGTTCAACGGCAGCGCTGGTCCAGTAGTTGTACATGCGGCCGGGGTCTTTGAGGAACCGGATGTGCCCGCGGCAGTCGTATTGTCCATCGATGATCGATTCCTCGCCTACGATGGCGATGACCGGGATGGTGGTGCCGGGCCAAAGATCACCGGTCGCTTTCGTGCGGCGGTCAACGATGGTGGAGCCGACGATCTTGTACCATTCGACTTCGTACGACTCGACCTCGCGCGTGCGCGCGCCGGGTTCGGCGATCAGCTTCTCCCATAGCTTCTTCGGCTGTTCATCGCTGCGGTAGGTTTTGATCTTGCGCGTCTGCGGATCGAGCACGGCAACCAGCTCAAACCGGATCGGCTTGCGCCGATAGTACTCCGCCACGCGTACATGTTTGTCATCACGCCAGGCCGTGCGGCCTGTCAGGCCGACCTGATCGGTCACGTGCTTGAAATCGGGGTAGCGTTTCTCGAACACGTCGCGCGGTACGTCCTCGTAGATGAAAGCGAACCGCATGTCGCTCTTGGACTTCTGGCGCGTGTCGGGGTCCAACAGCACGGTGAAAATGTCGGGGATCGGATCAATCGCCAGGTCCTGCTCCAGCGACCAGTCGCTTGAGTAGCGCGTCAACACACGCCAATAGCCAACGCCCGTTTGTACTTGGCTGAGGATCGCTTGATCGTAGGCGTTGGTCGCGTCCGATTGCGCCTCGATGTATTTGATGATCCCGCTCATCACCTGCGCGCCCTCGTAGGTCGCTTGGTCGGAGACGGGATCGATCTTGATGTCGCTCTTGTGCTGCCGCGCGTCGTTGACCACGTTGAGGGCGAACTGCCGGGCCATATTGACGGTCAGGGTCGGCGCAGCTTCCAGCTCACGGTTGCGGCGCACCTCGATGGGCCACTGGTAGCCGTTTTCACTATCGCCATAGTAGAACTTGAGGTCCTCGAGAGCGCGGGCGCGCGCCGTCGAGTAGTAGCCCGTCGCGTAATCGAACCGATCCTGGGCTTCCCGGATCAGCGTGTCGTCCGGATCAGAAGCCGCCGACTTTCGGGCCGTCGCCATGGGAGGCTCCTAGGGTGTTAGACAGATCGAGCGGGTAGGTTTCGAGTCCTGCACCTTCGGCATGCGCGCGAGCCTCGCGATCAAGCTCCTTACCGCGCGCGGCATGATCTTTGGCGTAGGCATCCTGGTGATCGCTTGCGCAGCGCGACGCGCGATCAAAGCAGAAGGCGGCTGCGGAGTGCTTTTCGCTCACGTGCCGGTGAGCCTCGACCTTGTCGTGGTGCAGGAGGATACTTTGCTCCTCAGCCTTCTGCGCATGCCAGCTAGCCCGATCGCGCTGCTCAGAGGCATCCTGATACCAGTCGGGGCGAGTAACGCTGATCGCGACGCGGAGATGCGGGTTCATGGGGGTATCTCCAGAATGATGAACAACTATCGCCCCATCCAACTATTGGACAGGTCCGGCCTGAATAGTTTAGCTTCTCCACGCAGTGCTTGCAGGATCGCCTGCGGCTTCGGTTGGTTGCGCTTGCTGACCTCGGCCGTGGCCAGATAGCGGAGGGCATCGGCATAGTGGGAGGCATCATCGTGGGCCGGCATCTTGCCATAGTTCCCGTGCGCATCAACCTCGTACCGGTAGTGGCGCAACGCCTGTAGTCCATCTGCGCAGCCCTCCGCATCGAAGTAGCAGGAGGGGAACAGGTTGCGGACTGCGTTGATACCGAGGAGCACTGCATTGTCCGTGCGCGGGATGACCTGGCAGGTCATGCCGGAATTGCGAGTTTGTACCGCTACGCTCAGGCCGGCAATTGAACCGGACTCCGCATCGTGCGGGAGGTAAATGCACTCGATGACGTAGCCCCGGCTCTGGATGTACTGTAAATAGTGCTGCCAGAGCTTGTGCCGGTTCTGGTAGCTGTGCAGCACGCGCCGTTCCATGCCGACGCGCTGCGCGAACCAGAGCGAGGTCATATCGCCCCAGCCGAGGTCCACGTACACGGACACGCCCTTGCTGGGGTCGTAGGGGACCCGGGTAATCCGGCCGTCAGCTTCGGCGGCGCGCAGCTCGGCGCCGTACACGGCGCCTTCGAGGTGACGGATCGTTGCGCCTTCCCACACGTGCAAGTAAGCGTCCGGATCCTGCTCTTGGAGATGTTTACGTTCTGCATCGAGCTCCAGGGAGAACCAGGGGTTGTCCCGATAGGTCAGCTTGACGACGACGGCATTAGGCGGCGGGTGTAAAACAAACCGCTGGTAAGTCGGATCGGATTCAAGTTCCGGGTTGAAGGAGACCCAGATCTCCGATCCGCTTTTGCGCACAGTGGGGATCAGCTTAGTCCAGGAATCGTCCGAGACTGTCTGCGCTTCCTCAACCCAAACGATGTCCGCGCCTTCGAGCGACTTGATGTTGTCGATGTTGTGGCGCAGCCCATGGAAGGTGAACGTGGTTCCGTTCTTCCCCCGGATCTCCGTCGCCAGCGCTTGGTAGAAGCTGCCGAGGCCTAGGGCTTTGATCTGGTCAACCAGCAACAGGTAGACGCTTTCGCGGATGCTCTTCTGGATTTCGCGGCAACAGATAATGCGCAGCGGGGCGCCTTTACCGCCCAGCAGCAGAAGCGCGCGGGCGAAGGACCACGACTTGGTGGCGCCTCGGCCGCCGTAAGCGACCTTGTAGCGCGCCGGGCTGAACAAGCATGCCAGCTTAGGCGGGAACTCCGCTACAGCAGCCGGCGGCCGGGGCGGGGAAACCGGACGAGGCCGCAGCATGCAAGCCTCAGCGGCTCTTTTCGCGCTTGGCTTCCTGGTACTTCGCTTCCTTGTGCGCGGTCCAGTTCCGGGTCTTGCCCTTGTCCACCGACTCGATCTTGCCCTTGAAGGCTGGCTTTTCGCCCAGCTTGCGATCGGCCTTGTCCACGATCTTTTTCTCCTCGGCCTTCGACAACTTACCCTTTTCCTCTTCAGTCTTGGCATAGCTCTTGGCCAGGATCGCGTGCTTGCGATCTTCCATGGGGTACTTGCCGGGCTTGCCGCCCTTGGGCGGAATGCCAAACTCTTTGGAGGGGATGCCCTTGCGTTGCTTGGTAGTCAGATCCACGATCCTACTCCTGCCAATGCTTCAAGCGAAACAACGAAGGCGCGCGCTACCCGGAGGCATCGGCGCGCGCAGCGATGGCGGCCAGGGGTACCGCACGTGGGGAGACGTCCGTACCGGGCCTAGGTAGCTTATAACATGCGCGCTCCAATGCAAGGGCCCTGCGGCCCTTGCATGGGAGAGCGCGCAGTTTATTCCGGACCGTGGCCGGTCGGAATGTTGGCAAGCGGGGGCGCGGGTTCGCCTACAGCGCCACCAGTACCGCCCAGGAACGACAACGGAGGACCGCGATCGGGCATCATGCCGCCGGCGTCGCGATCACCGCGATCGGAATCCGCGCGCTTGCTGCGCGAGTCATCCTTCCGGTCCTTTTTCCGATCATCGGCTTTGCGCATGCCGCGCGCTTCGGCTTCCCGGTGTGCGGGACGTTCGTTGCTGCGGCGGCCGGCTGCGGCTTCGTCGCGGCGATCTTTTGCGGTCTGTTTCATGGCACGGGCTCGTCTCAAGAGAGGGAATGCTCCGCCGGCAGGCGGGGCCCGCTCAGTATAGCAGCACTCCCTTGGATCGTCCGCGGCTCCGGGGGCGTAGCAAAGACTACTTGGATCGCCAACGGGGTCAGGCCATCGCCCTCCTCGGGGACCGGCTCAATACGCGTGGGGATCAACTTTTGCGCGTACAGCTTGTAGAAGTCACCTGGATGCTGCCGCGCCCAGCGCACCAGCGCCGGCACGCCGCCCAGCGCCTCAAACGCCTCCTGGAAACAAACGCGCGCGATCAGGTGGCGACGCGCGCGTGCGGGTGTGGCGGCCATCACGCTTTCTCCGCAGCCGCAGCCGGCCGGGTCGGGATGTGAGGAACTTCGACATCACGCTGGTAGATCACGCGTCCGGTCAGGCGCGCCCAGCGGATCACTTCCTCGGGGCGAAACCCAATGTTGCGGCCGCGCCATTTGTACGTGGGCATCCCGTGGTAACGCTGCCAAAGATAAATGGTCGGATAGCTGCGCCTGAACAACTTGCACACTTGCTGGTACGTCCACAGGTCGGTGGGGGGAGCGGGGAGGTTAGTCATGGCATCGTTCCTGGAATACATCGCCCGTATTATAGCGCAGCCGGAGGGGGGTCCCCCTTCAAGATTGCATCGAGCGCTTGAGCAATCTCGCGGAAGCCGCCAGACGCGGGAGGCACTGCAATCGCCTCCTCGAGCCGCGCCAAATGCTGCACGCGTGCGCACGCGTGCAGCATCTGAGCAATGCGCTGCGCTTGCCAGCGGCGCTCTAGGCGCAGCTCGGCCCCCTCATGGCTTAGCTTCATGTTCGCCTTGCGCAGCTCCTTATTCTCTGCGCTGATCTGATCCAGGCGCGCGCAGAATCCTTTCCACGCGGCTTCAAAGGACGTCGTTTTGGTGGTCATAACTACTACTCCGTCGAGGACACTTCACGTATGTGGACGGCGATGCGGATCGCGCGCACGCTTTTGTCATGGTGGCCCATCTGCGCTACCGCACCGTCGAGGGCGCTTTGTTCGGATCGGCACTTGCCGGTGACCGTGCGCCAGTTTCGACAGCCGATGCCGCGCACTTGGCCGATGTAGTGGCCTTGAACTCGCAAGAATGGCGTTCTCCTATTCCAGCGTTTCGCGGTGTCTGCCTTGGTCGTTGCGACGATCTCAGCAGCGCATCCCGGATTTCCGCATTGCGCAACCCAACTCGTGCACTCTCGATTGGATGGAAACGGGATCAGTGGGTCATTGTCCACGTCGGAACCACAGAAAGGACATGGCTTCAAAAGGAACCGCTTGTCTTTGGTCATGGCGTTTTCTCCTCGCGCACCTTCATCATCACGTTCCCCTCAGTTTCTTGATATACGCCGGAAAGTTCAGGCGCGATTGATCTGCGTATTTCTCCAGAATCGTCACGAGGTATTCGGGGTCGCTCGGTTTTGTCGGAAGGCGCCCTTGCAGCACAGACATTGCGAAAAGAGTTTCCATGTCGGCAGCGTGCTGGTTCGCGGCGCGTAGTGCAGTGTGCAATCCGTCTGTGAGTACGTGGATCACATCTCCCACGATGGATGGGTCCACCGTGGCGAGCGAGTGCAGTTCGGAAAGCAACTCGGATCGGTTCATCACGTTCTCCTCGCTTCCATCATCACGACGGGTTCGTAGTACCCAGCCATTTCAAGGTTCGGCATCAGTAGCGCCCGCGCGCGTTTGTCATCGCGCCCCATCTGCGCCACTGCACGTGCTAGAGCGGCTTGCGCAGATCGGCACTTTCCGGTGACCGTGCGCCAGTTTCGGCAGCCGATACCGCGCACTTGGCCGATGTAGTGACCTCGAACTCGCAAGATGTGCATCACGGGTTCTCCACTTGCGCAGCTTGATCATCGTGCTGCTGGATGTAGTCCACGAGGATGCGCAAGTTTCGCCCGATGTTTGCGTCCAAACGCGGCGCGAGCGCTATCAAAATGCAGTCGAACGCCTCTTTAACTTGAGCTTGTGTGACGGTCATGGCGTTTCCTCCACTTGAACCAGCGCACGATGCTTCGGAATCGGTCGCGCGTGCCACTCGCGCCGGATAGCCTCGCCGCGCTCGATCCGGTCCGTGTGCTCGCGGATGGTCAGCGCGTGCGTGTAGTGGTCGCGCAGGCGTTGCATGCGTGCCTCGTTGCGGTGGGCTTCGTAGGTCAGGATGTCGGTCACGGTGACTGCTCCAGTTCGGGCGGGATGTCGATGCCAAACATGCGCACTGGGCACTCTGCGCATCGGCGCATATCGGAATCGCAAGCACACGAGTCGCAGTAATCCTGCATTTGCTCGTTGTGCTCCATCACCAGCTTGCGCCATGCGTCGCGCTCGGCGGTCAGCCGCTTGATCTCTTCGGTTTGCTCGCTCACGCCACACCTCCCACGCTGCGCAGATATGGAATAGCTGATGGCATTTCATCCGGAAGTAATTGGAGCGCCACTAAGCCGCTTTTTGTAAATCCAACGTGGTGAAAGCCAGCCTTTCGATAGCAGCGTCCAGGATCGCGTTTGTGCTTTGTTTTCCGAGGGTCCACGAAAGTAATCATCCCTAATTCCGGCGTTTCTGGGTAGAAGTAGCGCGTTGCAGCTACGGCGTCCGTAATCAGCAGACTGCTCAAGTGCTCACCCTCATTCCGGAATGCCGAACAAACCCAAGCGCCTGCCCAAGCGTGTTTTACATACTGTGCAAACGGCCACGACGTGATCCAGAACGCGTCTACTGGCATCGTTTTCAAAACAAGGCACCTTCCGGGCGGCGCGAATTGCGGGGAGCCAATCTTCTGCCGGTTGTAGTGGCGATCAGCTAGCGGCAATACTTGCGGGTCTGCGCGATGTGACTTTACCCACAGCATCACTTGCCTCCCACGTTGCGCAGATACCGTTGTGTTTTCATGCGCGTTCTATCTTTTCGTCATCGGCCCAATCGATCAGCGCGAAGTGTGCATCAATGACATCCGCGAACAGCTCGTATTGATGCCGCGCAGGTGTGCCCTTAGCGTGCGTCTGCGCAATCTGCGCCCGGAACTCGGCCAGCGAACCACTGAAACAGCCGCAATGGATGCGCACGCCGATCTTTGCGTCTCGATGCGCTGTGGTGATGCGCCCAGAGCTGATCGCGGGGCCGAGGCACAGGTAATCGGATGTTTTTTCGATGCGACCGTCACCGGACAGATGCGCTGAGTCGTACACGCGCGCTGAGCCGAACACGCGCGCTGAGCCGCCCACATGCGCTGAGCCGAACACGCGCGCTGAGCCGAACACGCGCGCTGAGGCGCCCACATACGCTGAGCCGCCCACATGCGCTGAGCCGAACACGCGCGCTGAGGCGCCCACATACGCTGAGTCGTACACGCGCGCTGAGCCGCCCACATGCGCTGAGCCGACCACGCGCGCTGAGGCGCCCACATGCGCTGAGCCGACCACGCGCGCTGAGCCGGCCACAAGCGCTGAGTCGGCCACGCGTGCTGAGCCGGCCACAAGCGCTGAGTCGGCCACGCGTGCTGAGCCGGCCACAAGCGCTGAGTCGGCCACATGCGCATTTTCAGATATTTTGTGATTCACAGCACACCTCGGAGTGATTGCAGATAGCGCGTCCCGCGCGCCACGGCTTCGGCTGCACTCGATCCCGCGCGGTAGGCATTCACCGCACACTGCACGGCCACCTCGCGGTCGTAGTAATTGACGCCCAGGCGCTTGCCGGTCACGCGCACCGCCTGGCGGATGGCGACATAGCGGCGCTCGGGGAGCGGAAGCTGGGCGATGGTGAGTTCGCTCATGGCGTCACCTCGACCGGCTTGCCATTTTTCAGGACGTACCAGACATGCGGCTTGATCCCGTCGCGTCCGACAATGGCGGCCCACACTGCCACGATGTTGTAGTTGGTATCGCGCTCGACCAGGAATAGCGCGTTCCCGTCGGACCCCATGACGCGGCCCTCATAACCGGATGCCATGGCCGCGCCGTAGTGGCCGGTGCTGCTGGCCGCGCCGTAGTCGCCGGTGCTGCTGGCCGCGCCATAGTCGCCGGTGCTGCTGGCCGCGCCATAGTCGCCGGTGCTGCTGGCCGCGCCTTGGACGCCGGTGCTGCTGGCCGCGCCATAGTCGCCGGTGCTGCTGGCCGCGCCTTGGACGCCGGTGCTGCTGGCCGCGCCTCGGCGGCCGGTGCTGCTGGCCGCGCCTTGGACGCCGGTGCTGCTGGCCGCGCCATAGTCGCCGGTGCTGCTGGCCGCGCCTTGGAAGCCCGTGCTGCTGGCCGCGCCGTAGTCGC
>JAEHJW020005333.1_pt1 | contig 16857 bp, 21 predicted proteins | sample 9271431 | NCBI WGS metagenome assembly JAEHJW02 | reverse complement strand
TGATGCCCATCCGCACCGTCTGCTGGCCGGTATCCTGCGGCAGGCTGCCATAGCTGTTGGCATCGACCGGCCCGAGCTGGGTGATCGATCCCGGCGCCACCGTCACCGTCAGCGAGGCCGGCACGGTTGGCGTGCAGGCCAGCCCGTCCGCGACCATGCCGCCGCCGAGCATCGCGGCATTGAGCGCGCCGATCGCGACCATCACGTTGCGGTTGAGGTTCAGAATGTCCGTATCCAGCGGGATCGCCCCGGGATAGACGATGGTCCTGTCCATGAAGATGTCCTTGTCATGAGGCCGCGCGACGGCGCCCGCCGCATCAGGGCGGCGTCCGTCCGGCAGGAAGGAAAAGGCGCGGGATGGCCGGTCAGTTCAGCAACCGCGTCCAGGCGATGGCGTTCACCGGCAACACATCGGCGATCGTGGCGTAGATGTCGGCATCGGTAGCCAGCCCCACATCCTGCGCCAGATCGCTCCAGGCCAGCGGCGCGGTCGAATAGCCGCCCGGCCCGTAGCCGAACCCGCCGGAGGCGCCGCTGCCGGCCACGCGCGGACGATAGGCCGTCACGAAGCACTGATAGGGCAGAGCAAGGCTGCCATAGCCGCCACGCACGCCATACCCGAGCGTGCTGGCGCCATAGCCGCCGGTATCGCCGGTATTGGCCGGCTCGAAAATCATCGGCTCCCGCCCGGTCTCGGCGGCAATGGCCGCCACCAGCGCCGCCCGCGTTGCCTTCGGCGTCAGCAGATTGGCGCGGAGCCGCGCGCTAAACGCGGCATCCGTCTCGCCCGCCCGCCGCGTGAGGCGCCCGCCCAGATAATCCCGCGCGGCGATGTCCAGCATCGCCCCCGTCGCGGTCGCGATCCGGGTCTGCCGCCGCACGGTCCCGATCAGCGCGTAAAGCGCCGCCCACAGCGCGCCGAGGCCACCGAGAACCAGGTCGAGCACCGGTGTCGCATCGGCGAACCAGCCGGCCGGCAGCGCCATTTTCAGCCGCGCCGCCATGTCGGCCGCGCCGCCGGGGGGATTGGTCGCTCCGCTCATGGCTCAGCTCACGCCGATCGTGCCGGCCCGCACCACCCCGAAGGCGGGCGGCGCCAGATCGGCCGTGCCGCCGTTCAGCACGGCGTCGGTCACGTTCACCACCGCGTCGGACGCGTCATAGGCAAGCTGCAGCAGTTTCGAATAAGGCAGCGCGGCACCCACCGACAGCCCGCCGATATAAGCCGCGATCGCGTCCGTCACCGCAGCGGTCGCGGTCTGCGGCACCGTGCCGGGCGCGAGCACCAGCGTCATCGACACGTTCGCCGCCACCACGCTCGGCCCCTGCACCGCGAACCGCGTGCCCACCGGCCGCACCGCATCCACCGCCCGGCCCAGCGTCGCCAGCAGCGCGGCCGGCGGATGGCCGGTTCCGTCATCCACCGTGACGATGAAATTGCCCATGCTGACCGCGCCGGTCTGATCGACATTCTCGCTGACCGTCACCGAAAGCCCCTGCTGCACCCCGGCCACCGCCTCCTCGATCGCGCCGGTCGTCGCGCGCGAGAGGCTGGCGAGATAGTTGCCGAACCGCGCCTTGAACGCGGCGTCGCTCTCCGCATCCACACCGCCGCCCATCGGCGCCGCGTTGCTCACCGTATCGATCCCGGCGATCGCCGTGGTCAGCAGCGAGATGGCCCCCGCCATCACATTGCCCGCAGCCCCCGGCGCCACGGCACTCACCGGCAGATCGATCGCGGCGACACCCGCCGCCAGCGTGTATCCGCCTTGCGTCGCCGAAAAATCCGGGTTCGCCGGGTCGCCCGTCACCGCGAAACTCTGGCTGCCATCGGCCGTCATCGCCGTCGCGCCGACCGGCACGAAGGCCGACAGCACAGGGGCGAACCGCGCGAAGGTCACGCTGCCGGCCGCCGCCACCGCCGGCAGCCGGGCAAAGCCGAAATCCGCGCCGAAACTGTCGCAGTCGGCCCCGGTGCTGGTGGAAAGCCGCGTGGTCAGCAGCACCTGCACGATCATCCATTGCAGCCAGAGGCCGAGCGAGGCATTCGCCTCCAGCAGCGCCCGCAGGACCGACCCCACGGTCAGGTCCAGCGCCTGGCTCGCCGCCCCCTGCAGGGCGGCCGCCATCTGCTCCACCATGGCGGTGAAGCTTTGCAGCGATAATTGCATCGGAATTCCCTGTGATGATCAGACGGAACCCGGCAGCGCGAGTACGCGCGCCCGTCCCGTCGCGGCGTCCTGATAGGCAATGGTCATCGCCAGCCCGCCCGGATTGCCCTGGCTGAGCGTAATCTGCGGCGGCGGCGCACTCGCCACCCGCGCCTCGCCGCGCATCTGCGCGCGCGCCAGCGCGCCGGCCGCACCCGCCGCCCCCGCCGCGCCCACGAACTGGCCGAGCCCCGCGCCATAGGAAAGCTGCCAGACATACCCGCCCGGATTGGTCAGCAGCCGCCGCAGCACACGCTGCTCGGTCAGCGCCGCCGCCCCGGCCAGAGCGAGATCGCCGGAATTGCCGAATGCGAGATCGCCGCCAAAGGTCAACGCCAGATCCGCCATCACACCACCGCCGAGGGCGTGCCGGTCGAGCCGCCCTGCGGATCGGGATGGGTGTGCCCGTCATAGGCCTGCCGCAGCGTATCGAGACTGCCATGCGTCCCGCTCCGGTCCGAAACCTCGCCGCTCACCATCAGATCCCCCTCGATCGAAACCGTCGTCGCCTTCATCGCGATCGTCCCGTCATTGCGCAGCCGCAGGAACGAGCCGCTCTGATGCACGAGCCACAGCTCGCCCACCGCCGCCTGCGGCGCCGGATCGCGGTCGGACCACAACCGACCGAGCACCACCGCCTGTTCGGCGTCGCCCTCCTGGCCGAGCACCAGAACCTGATCGCCCGGCGACAGCGGCGCCGCCATGCCCCAGCCGGCGCCGACCCATCCCGCCAGCACCGGCAGCCAGCCCGAGAGCACGCCCTCCGGCTGCAACGTCACCCGCGCCGCGTAGGCGGCCGAATCGAAACTCGCGACCACGGCGAACCGCGCCTGCGCCGAAAGCCCGTCGAGCGCCGCCGCCCGGCCTTTCACCGCGTTCCAGAAATGCTCCATCATGCCGTCCGCATCGCCTCGAAATGCTGCAGAAACCCGATCCGCCCGTCGATGATCCGCTCCACGCCGCGCACCACATACGCGCCGTCGAGGGCCGTCTGCGTGCCCTGGAGCAGGATCGCGGTCCCCGGCGCCATCGACGTCTCGCCCGGCATGCTCGCCTGCAACCGCACCGCCTGCGCGGCCAGCGCCGCCTGCGCCGCCGCCGCAACCCGCTCCGCCTCGCCCTGGGTCAGGTTCGGGCGGATCAGCGTCGTCCCGCCGGAACCGCCAGCGCTCGAACTGAACGCCGCCTTGCTCTTCGGGTTCCAGCTCCGCACCGTCACTTTCGGCGCCGCCAGCGCCAGCGCGCGGTCGCAGCCCAGCGTCATCAGGTCCCGCCCATAGGTCAGCAGCATCGGCGCGCCCGCCGGCGGCGCCGTGAAATTCAGCGTCGTCCCGGTCACCGAAAGGCTGAACTGCTCGCGCATCGCGAGTGCGGCCAGCAGGTCCCACCGCGTCGCGTGCCGCGAATGCAGGCCAAGCCCGGTCTGCGCATGCGCCAGCTCGTAATACTGGCCGATCCGCGTCGTCGTCGCGTCCACATTCGCGGCAAGCCCAGCCTGGCCTGCAAACGCCGTCGCCACCTGGCTCGCGGTCAGGTTGGAAAAGGTCTGCTCCACCTCGGCGTCGATCAGCCGCGCGGCCAGATCCCGCCCGCTCAAAGTCGCGACGCCGAGATCGAACCGGATCGCGACATTGTCGATCTGCCCGGTGACCAGCACCGTCCCGCTGCCGGTGCCGGCGGTCACCACCCCGCCCTGCAATCCCGCGAACCAGGCAGCACCACCCGGCACCGCGCCGATCGCGAATTCGAGGGCGAAACACGCCGCCTCGAACGAGCCCGGCTGGCGGATTTCCAGCCGCTCCAGCCCCGGCAGCAGGGTTCCGTCGAGCGTCGCGAACGGCGCGATCGCCCGCACCGTCACCGCCTCAGACACGCGGCACCCCGCCGCCCGCATTCGGGTCCACCGGCGGCAGCAGCAGCGTCACCAGCCCGACCAGCACCGGATCGGACAGATCGTTGAGCTGCGCGATGCGGATCCACTGCGTCGCATCGCCCAGATGCCGCGCGGCGATCTCGTAGAGATTCCCCCCCGCGACCGTGATCGTCGTCGTCCCGCTCATGCCGCCCCCAATGAAGCATTGCCGGCGGCGCGGCCGAGATAGGCCGCGGCCCCGCCGAGCGCCGCGAGCGACAGGCTCGCCGTGCCCATCGCCTGCAGCGCCCACGTCGCCGTGGACGCGCCAGCGCTCGCGCCGAACGCGCCCTGCGCCGCCGCCAGCCCGTTTTCTGCTGCCCTCAGCGCGCCACCCACAACACCCTGCGCCGCGGCGATGCTCGCGGGCGCCGTCGCCGCCATCGAGCCGAGCGAAAGCCCCGCCAGCCCGGCCAGCCCGCCGGCGCTGACAAGGTCGAGCCCCGCCTGCGCCAGCGCGTCCGGCACCGCCGTCACCAGATTCTGTGCCTCGACCAGTTCGATCGAGAACGGAATCCACCAGGGTTTCTCGTAAACAGCGACGAAATCCGCGATCACCACCTCGAAGGCGAAGCCGCTCCAGGCCAGCGGCAGTATCGCCCCCGCCATCCGCGCCGCATCCAGCAATTGCGCCCGCGCCTCGGCATCAGGGCCGGAGAACGTGCCGCCGAAGCGGATGCTCCCCGCCGCCGCGCCAAGCGTGTCGATCACGCGGCCGCCGCCGACCAGCTCATGCACCGCCAGCCTCTGGCTGCCACCGAACTCGATCGCCTGCGGCACCTCGAAATCCCGGAAGGCGACGCCGCCCAGCATCACCATGATAGCCGCCATCTTCCGCCTCCCGTTGTCAGAATCCCGGCTTGCGGCCCGGGAACACAGGCGACATGCGCGTGTCGTATCCGGTCACGCCCGAAGGCGGCCGCCGCGCCTCGTCGCCGAACAATCCGCCGAGCCAGCGGCCAAGATCGATACGCTCCGGCGCCGCGAACCGCGCCTCCGGCCGCACCGACGCCGCAGCCGCAGCTGATCCCCCATGAACCGCCCGCTCCGGCACGATCGGCGCCACCGGCCGCGCCCACGATGCCGCCGAAGCACGCCCGCCGTTCCCGGCGCCTGGCCCGAAGCGACGTGAGGACACGTACGGAGCCATCCGCCGGCGCGAAGCCCCGAGCGCCGGATCACCGGCCCGCAGAGCGGTGCGGCTCGGCCGCGCCTCCCGCACCGGCGCATACCTGGCTCCCGCCGCCGGCGCCCGATGCGCGGGCAGATGCCCGCCCGCCCGCCGGATCTCCGGCGCGAAGCCATCCGCCACCCGCCGCCCCGTCACGGGCACCACCCGCACCACGGCGCGCGACGGCACGTCGCGCCACACACGCCACGCGAGCCGCATCCGGCCCGTCGAACGGCGCGCGGCATGTTGCCATCCACCGGGCCGTGCCGACGCCGCACCGCCACGAGGGCCGATTTTCGGCAACACCACCCGCGCCTCATGCAGGGCGGAGGTCACCGCTCGCCGCAGTCTCCGCGCCACTGTCCGCGGCCGCCGCGGCGCGATCCGCCCGAACCCGCCACGCACAAGCCCGGCGAACCGCGCCCCGGCGCCATCGCGCCATGTCACTCCTGCACCCACGCCATCGCCTTCCAGTCGAATGTCAGCCCGTCCAGCTCCCCGCACGCGACGACGAAGGCGATCCGCTCCGCCTCGCCGAGCGTGAAGGCCACCTCGAACGGCACCCCGCGCCCGACCAGGTAGAGACAGTCGATCAGCGCGGAGTGCCGGCTCAGTTTCCCGCGAGCACCTTCACCGTGTCGGCATCTTCCGGCTGCAATGCCGCCGCCGCCGCCTCGATGCCCGCCTCGCCCAGCCGCTCGACGGCGTTTTCCACCGCCGCCTCGCTCGCCGGAAACGGCAGCGGCACGCCATCGATCGCGCTGACCGACGCCGCCAGCGAGGCGACGCCGAGATACGCGTCGTTCATCGACAGTTCCGGCCCGAGCGCCTTGAACAGGCGCAGCCGGTCGAGCATCGTCAGCGGCCGCAGCGCGAGCACCCGCCCGCGCGCGTCCTCCACCGTGCCGCCGCTCATACGCGCCTGCGGGTCGAGGCGAAGAAGTCGAGCTTCTGCGCCACCGGCATGTCACCGCGATACACGCCCGCCGAGCTGAGCTTGAACACGACGCCCTCGAACTGGTAGGTCGAGGTCGATCCGTCAGTTTCATTCACATATTGATAGAGCGTTCCCGGCGGAATCGCCTGCCCCGACAGATAGGCCTGCTCGATCTGCGCCATGAAATCGTCGGCCGCCGAGGTGCCGCGGTCGAGCAGGAAACTTCCCTGCCAGCCCCGCGGCAGTTCGGCGCCGAGCTGCACCCCGTCGAGCCGGTCGACGCGCACGCTCTGCGTCACCTGGCTCACCTCGAATCCGGTCACATGCGCAAGGTCGACCCGGCCGAACGGCCCCATGACGACGAGCTGGCAATCATTGCCAACGGTAAACGTGTTATATGGCATCTGCTACCTCACACCGTGCCCTGGGGCAGGGTCTGCTGGCTGACCTGCACGGTCTGCCCGCCCTCGACATTGACGATGAACCGCTCGTTGATCGCCTGGTACTGCACCTGCACATCCGCCTGCACATACCCCAGCCCGGTGCGCGATGGCGGGTTGTTCGAGGCATCGCACACCACCGCGAAAGGCAGCGACCCGTTGGTGGTTCCCAGCATGCCCTGGCCGAGCATCGTGTTCAGGAAGGCCAGCAGCGTGCCGCGAATCCGGCGGAACAGCGTCTCGTTGACCAGTTGGCCGACATACTGACCCATCCCCGCCGACAGGGTGGCCGCGATGTAATTGGTCATGCGGGTGTAGTTGTCGCCGTTGGTGGCGCTGTCGGACGAGGCGTTGAACCCGCCGCGCACGCCCCAGAACGCCCCGCCCGGCTGCGGATTGGCGATCACGTCGATCCCGGCCGACATCAGTGCCGAAAGATCGGCCGAGGAATAGGTGCTTGTGGTCCCCGATACGGCGCGCCCCGATTTCTGGCTGCCGACGACGCCATAGAGCGGCTTGTTCAGCGAACTCTGCTCGGGCGAGAGATTGGCGAGCCGCCCGGCCGCAAAACCCTGCGGCGAGACCAGGCGGGTCAGTCCGTTCGCCTGATCGTACCACCAGATCCAGTCGCCGAACATCACCTTGGCGGCATAGGAATCGATCCCCGCCGCCTGTTTCGCCGCGACGGCATTGGCGATCGTGTCGCCCGGCGGACCGGCGAGGATCATGTAACAGCCTTCCTCAAGGCCGAAGGCGATCGTCGGGCTCCACTGCGTCGGATCGTCGAGATCGGCGAGCACCGCGAGTCCGCAACCCTGCCCGCGCAGCGCATACATCCCGCTCCGCGGCAGCGTGTCCTGGCCTACCAGCGACGCCGCGGTGAGCCCTCCCGCGCCATCGCTGCCCGGCGTGCCCGCCGAGAACGGATAGACACCGGGCGCCGGCGGGAACGACGACGTGCCCGCGCTCGCCACCACCAGCTCCGAGGCGCCGCGCAGCGGCCCCGTCCCCGCGTTCACCGCATTCGCCGCCGCCTGCCAGAACGCCGCCCCGGTGCCGGTGATGTTGTCGAACACTTCCGGCGTGCGCCCCGGCAGCGCCACGGTCAGCCGCCAACTATTGGCCGCCGCCCCGGCCGAAACCGTCACCGTGATCGCGTTGCCGAGCGATCCGGTATACAGCGCCGTCAGCGTCAGCGCGCCCAGAATGGAAACCGCGGCCGCGGTGTCGGTGCCGTCGCTGACCCGCACGCAGCGGAAATTCGACGCCCCCTGCTGCACCGCCACGGCCACCGCCGTGCCCATGTCGTATTGCCGCGCCATCACCGGCCCGAAGGACGCGGCATACTCGCCCATCGAACCGACAATCATCGGCTCGCCCACCGGCCCCCACGACGCCGAACCGACCACGCCAAGCACATCGGTCGGCACGCCGTTGAGCAGCAGCGTCTGCGGCGGCACGATCTGCACATAAAGGTCGGGGACGATCAGCGCCGTCGTGTTCAGCGCGCCCGCCTGCGATATCGGCATGCCTCAGCCCTCCGCCGCAACCCGCACGACCGACCCCGCCCGGGCGGACGCCAGCACGGCGGCGATCTTCGCCTCGTCGACAATCGTGTCGCCCCGCCTGAAGCCCTCGAACGGCTTCAGCACCACCAGTTTGATCTTCATCGTCTCTCCTTCAGCCGGTCATGCCGGCGATGAACGCGCCATCCGCCGCGATCCCGCCGACCCCGAACAGCATGGCCGGCGTCGTCATCGCCTCGGTCGTCGGATATTCCGCGTCGTAAATGAGGTCCCGCCGGTACAGCCCGGCATCGATCGACTTGTCCGTGGTATCGGCGCCCACGAAGCGCAGCCGCGCCGTCGCGCCATCGGCGAGGCCGATGAACTGCGGCGCCGCCAGCGCGGGGTCGATCACCACCGCCGCCGCATCCCGCGTCAGCGGGTCCGGGCACCACAACGAAATCCGGAACGGCTGCACCTGGCGCTTGATCTCCCGCAGCGCGACGCCCCCGGCCACGACGCGGCCGATCAACCCGCGCGCCGCCGGCACGCTCAGCGTCGTCCCCGCGTAATTCACCAGCCACCCCGCCGCGCGCAACAGGGCGGCGAGGTTGCTCGCCACACTCGCCGGCGTGTCGCGCGCCTGGACCGCATAGGGAAAGATCGCGCCATCGACAGCGATGCCGGCGAGCTGCCCCGCCACGCACTGCCCCGCGAACGTCGCCGTCATCCCCGCGACACTGACCGACAGCGTCGCCGGCACCGGCGCCACCTCGATCCATTCCCGCGGGTAGCGCGTCACGTTGCGCACACCCCCCGGCTCGGCGAACACGGTGGCGTGCATCACACCGCGCGCCAGATCCGCCTCCAGCGCCGGCGCGTTCGGCATGCCGCGATAGACCCGGCACGTCACCATCCCGTCCGGCCCCGCAATGGAAGACGCCGCCGCCGTCCCCGCCGGATAGGCAGCCGTCGCGATCAGCGCGACGATCGCGGTCTCGACATCCTGCTGCCCCGCCATCAGACGATGCTCGCCGAAAGCGCGAGCCGCCAGACCCCGCCGAACAGCTCCGCCTGCTCGATCACGAACTGCCGCCCGCGCGCATCGCGCACGATATCCGCCACCGCCGGCGCCAGCCCGCCGACCGCCGCAACGGCGGCGATGTAGCCCGGCGCGCGCGTATCGTCCGGCAACCCGGCCTCGCCATGCCTGCCGCCCCGCGCCGGCAGCAGCGCCGCCGGAAATCCGGCCAGCACGCCGCGCGCCCCGGCGCCGAGAACCGCCCCATAGGGGTTGATCCCCGGCGCCGCCGGCGCCGCCGGCCGCCAGACCGACAGCGTCTCGTTGCAGCGCGCCCCCAGCACTGGCGCCGGCGGCTCGTTGCTCACCACCAGGAACGTCCCGGCGGGCGCGACGACATAATCCCCGGCGCGCACATAGGCCTGGTCCAGCACCAGCTGCCGGTAGGGCAGGCCGAGCGGCGCCGGCCCACGCGCCGAGCCCGATACCGGCAGCACCATCACGCCAAGCCGTATCAATCGGTTCGCCGCGACGATCGGGCACGCCCCGTCGCGCGGCCGATAGGCGTCGCAGATCAGACCCGCCTTGCGCGCGGCCATGCCGCCGCCGAAGGCGATCCGGTCCGCCAGCCGCGTTCCATCCATGAAGACCTCAAACGATCAGGGTGATGCCATCCGAGGGGCCAAGCGCCAGCCCCGGCGGCAGGCCGAGAAACCCGCACAGCCGCCGCCGCCACTGGTCGAACAGCGCGGCGCGGTCGCGGACCTCGTTGGCGTTGTGCTGCCAGCCCGCGGCCGCCTCGGTGTCGAGATTGCCGCTCGCCTCCGGAATCGCGACCTCCAGCGCGGCGAGCGTGGCGAGGTAGTTCGCCACCACCGCCACCTCTGCCGGCGCCAGGTTGTTCATCCGGTATTCGAGCGTGCCGTAAGCCTGGAAGAACCGCCAGGACTGGAATCCCTCCGCCCCGGCGCCATAGGCCGGATAGCCGCAGAACCGCCGCACATCGACCTTCTGCGCCTCGCTCAGCGTGCCGGGCGCGCTCGAAACACTGCCCGACATGTCAGTAGACCGATCCGTCGCCGCGGGTGAAATAGACCGTGCCGGTGCCCGAGGCGAGCACGGCGCTCGCCTCGCTCACCAGCCGCCCGGCGTCGATCAGCATCCGCCCGCCCGGCGGCAGCGGCGTATCGGCCGTGCTTGCCGGGCTCATTCCCCCGGTGCCGAGCCGCACGAACGCGACCGCGCCCGCGGCGTTGTAGACGAGCAGGCTCGACCCGCCGCCGGCAAGCGGGGTCGAGGCCGCGCTGGTCGAGGCGGCGACGGCCGCGGTGCCCGATGGCCTGAAGGGAAGCGAGGACCCGATTGACATGTGCGCACCCTCCTCAGCCGATATGCTCGATCATCACCGCGCGCTTGAAGTTGGAATTGGTCGCGGTGGGCACGGTGTTCGGCGTCGTCGTGGTGTCGGACGGCGCGCAGAACCCGCCGATCCAGTACCAGGACTGGGCGATGATCTGCTGCAACCGGTCGATCGGCTCGCGCGTGACCATGGCGACACCGTCGATGATGTTCACCAGCGCATCCTTCGGCGCGACGTCTTCCGCGCCGATGCCGGCAAAATCCGCCTCGATCAGCGCACCCTTGCCGCAGACGATCGGCCGGCGGACATACAGCCCCGCCAGCGTGGGATGCGACTGCACATAGGCCTCGGTGGTGGTGATGAACCGCAACCCGAGAAAATCGTTGATCATGCCCTGGCGGAACACCGCGTTGCTCGACGTCGCCCCCTGGAACAACTGCCGGAAGTCAGGATCGGCGAACAGCTGCCGGGCCGAGACCGGATCGAGATAACAGTTGTAGACGCCATCGATTTCCGGCACCGCGTTCTGCCGCAGCGTCGCCACCGCATCGAGCAGGGCGGACATCGTCAGCGTGTCGGTCGCCTGCAGCGCGCTGGTCGTTGCCGCCCCCTGCGGCCGGACGATCGCGCTCGCCGTCGCGGCGCGCACCGCATTGCCGGCAGCACCGTCACTCACGCTGACATCGGCCGAAAACGTCAGGGTTCCCGAAATACCCCCCGGCGCTGACGACGCGTTATTCACATCCGGCGTCACGCCGATCAGTGAATACGTATTCGCCCCGACCGACACGGTCAGCGGATAGCTCGCCGAAACCGCCGTCTGTGCGCCGTTGACGAACACGGTGGTGAAGCCGCGAATATCATCGACATCGATGGTCGGCGCCGCACTCGCCAGCGTGGCGCACACCCGCGTGTTGCCACCGAAATACGGGGCGAACAGCGCGTTGCGCGCCAGCTCGTCAAGGCTGCGCGCCGCCTGCTCGCCATTGGTCGCGGCATTCTGCAGAAACTGCGAGGCGATGCCGACCCGGCTGGTGACCATGTTCAGGTCCTGCGTCGCGGCATAGAAATTCAGCGTCACGGTATACTGCTCGACACCCCAGCCCTGCGGCGTCAGCCCGTTGTCGAGATTGGTGTTTGTCGCGGCGGCCAGCGGCGTGGTGACCGAAGGCTTCAGCCCGGCGCGGGTCTTGGTCAGCGTCTCGCCGATGCCGACCGCGAAGTTCTCGCGATCAGCCACCATCCGGTAGCCGAGCCGCGAGCGCAGCGCCTGCTCGAATTCGCGCTCGAGGAAGCCCTGCTGGATGATCGGCTGCAGCGCGGCGGGAAAATTGGAAATACCCATGTCGTGTTCCTTCTGGATAACGCAATTCGCCGCACTCCGACGCGCGGAGCACGGTTGTCTGACAACGCGTTAATATTTTGAAAGCGGCTCGCGGCCGGCTCAGGCCCCGGCCCGGCGCAGCAGTTCGGCGCGCGCCGTGCGCCACTCGGCCTCGCTCAGCTCGGTCGCATGACGCGCCCGCGGCGGCTCCGCCCGCGGCACCGACGCCGTCGAGGATGACGACGGCGCGGCGAACAGCCAGGGCTTGTCCCGCTTCAGCTGTGCCATCAGCGCCGCCGCATCCGGCGCCACGCCGCCCTCGGCTGGCGTTACAACAGCCGGATCGATCAGTCTCAGCCCGTCAAGATCGATCATGCCGGCCCTCACCGCCTCGATCCTGAGTTCCGCCCGCCTCAGCCGCTCGGCGTGTTCGCGCCGCAGCGCCTCCATCGCCTGCTCGGCCGCCATCGCCCTGGCCTGCCAGTCCTCAGGCTCCGCCTGCGGCTCGTCCGGCGGCCCCTCATGCTCCGCGAATTCGTCGCTCATGCCTCGTTCCGTTCCAGTTGGTCCCCCTCATCGGCGATGCGCGCGAGTTCCGCCGCCGCATCCCCGATCACATGACTGGCGGCGAGACTCTTCACCGCCGTCTCGCGCGACATCTGACCCGCATTGACCAGCGTCGCGATCGCCTGCGCCTCCTTCAGCCGGTCATCGGCCGAGGCGGCATACCAGCGCGGCCAGCGCAGACTCAGCCGCAGGTCGGGATCGACCCGCGGCACCGTCCGGCCCATCACCCTCACATCGAACCGCGCCGCCGCCCGCAACGCCATCCGCAGCAGCGGCAGCAACCCACCCTCGCCATAGGCAATCCGCAGATTGTCGGCGAGCCAGATCAGTCCCTGGTTCATCAGCTCCAGCGCCCGACCCGATTGCGGCGCTGTCAGCCGATCGGCGCTGGCGCGATTGCCATGCACGCTCTCCAGCGCGAACTCGCGCAGCGTGCGGACATAATCGATCACTGCGGCCGAGGCGGTGCCACCGATCTCCAGCAGCTTCGCATCGCCCTTTTCCGAAACGATCAGCGCATTCCCCGCACCCTTGACCATCTCGCGGTCGGTCGTCGCCGGCTCCTTGATCAGCAGCGTCGGATCGGAGGCATATTTCAGCCCGCGCCCGGCCTGCGACAGCTGATAGTCGATCTCGATGGACGTCTCGATCGCGGCGCGGAACGTGCAGGCGCCGTCGACCCCCTCGCCACCCGGCAGGTTGCGGATCCACACGATCGGCACGAATCCGAGGCCATGCCGCACGCTCCGTGCCCGGTCCGGCTCGGCGGGCAGGCCGGCGCCCACCGGCACCGGCTCGAACCAGATCTCGGCTTGCGCGTCCCAGCGCCGCTGGAACCAGTAGGTCTGAGCGGGATCGACCCCCTCATAGCCCTGGCCGATCAGCTCGGCGCCGCGCACCTTGTAGAGTTCGGTCACCTGTTCGAGCGTGTCTGGCGCATCCTCCCGCCAGCGCGGCGTCAGGTATTGCGTCTCCATCACCGAGCAGAAGAACCGCCCCTTCAGCACCCGCAGCAAAATCGCCACCGAGCCGACCGAGCCGCGCAACGCCGCGTCGATCATCACCTCATTGAGCCGGCATTCACCCAGAATGTCGGCCAGCAGCGTCTCGGTCGCCGGGTCCGCGCACTCGACCGCAGGGAAATGCCCCGCGCTGAACAGCAGCGAAACCGAATCCTCCACCACGATCCGGCACAGGCCGTAGCGCACCGAAGGCCGCCGCGCCCGCAGCGGAACATACTCGCCCGCCCCGTTGCGCTCCTCCTGGAACGCGTAGGGCAGCGCGTCATAGATCGTCCCCTCCAGCACCCGGCGATAGATCTCCAGCCGCCGCGCCCGCGGCGCGAGGTGCGGATCGGCCGGAATCGTCTGGCAGATCGTCTCGAACATGAATTCAGCGTCCCATCATGGAAATCTTCGTCATCCGCGCCGCCGCTGGCGCCTGCCCGAGCATCGCCTCGGCGCGTGCCAGCGCATCCACCTGGTCGTCCTTCTCGCCGTTCGGAAAGGTCCGCAGCTCGGCCACGAAGGCGTCGGTCCAGGCGGCGCGCAGCACCCGCGTCCTGCCGGCGCCGATCCGCGCCGCCGCCGGCAAGGCCCGCGTCTGTTTCGATCCGGATTCCGGGCTCGCAATCACCGTGAACCCTTCCAGAACCCGGCGCAGATGCGCCACCTGCGCCACACCGGCCTGCCCCGGGTCCTGCGGCAGCGCGATCGCCGTCCCCGGCCCGTCCGCCTCGGCGGTCGCCCGCAACAAGGCCTCGACCGCCGCCGGCCCCGCCCGTACCCGCACCACATCCAGCACGACATGCGTGCCATCGGCGGCCAGCCCGAGCTTCAGCCCCACGGTCCAGTCCGGATTGCCGCCGGCGGATGCCGCCGTCGCCGCCAGGTCCCAGGCGCGCACGGCCCGCAGCATCGACGGCGCCGCATCGACGAAGCCGATCCGGTCAAGCTCGAACAACGACCCGCCATCGCGCATCGGCCGCTGCTGATACAGGGCGGCGAACACGCGCTCGCCCACCGTCGCCCGCCGCCGCGCGATCTCCCGCTCATCCTCCCAGTCGGGCCAGAGCGCCTCGCCCGGCGCCCGCCCGAGCGGATCGTCGGCCTCCGCCAGTGCCGGCAGCCGCAGCACCGTCCAGCCGCCATCCCTGGCCATCAGCCGCCCGGCAAGATCGTCCTCATGCCAGCGCGTCATCACCAGCACGACCCGCCCGCCCGGCTTCAGCCGCGAGAGCAGTTCGGCGCGGTACCAGTCATACAGCGCATCCCGCGCCGCCCGGCTGTCCGCCTCGGCCCAGGATTTCACAGGGTCGTCGATCAGGATCAGATCCGCCCGCCGCCCGGTGATCGGCCCGCGCACGCCGGCGGCGAAATACTGCGCGCCACCCTGCAACGAAAACCGCCCCGCCGCCCGGTTGGTCGGGTCGAGACACAGGCCGAACTCATCGCCCTGCTCGGCGATCAGCATGCGCAGGCGGCGGCCGAAATGCCCGGCGAGCGACGCCGTGTGACACGCCGCGATCACCTCGCTCGCCGGATGGCGGGTGAACCAGAATGCCGGAAACAGCACCGAGGCATAGGTCGATTTCGCCGCCCCCGGCGGCATCTGCACCATCAGCCGGTCCACCTCGCCGCTCGTGACGCGCTCCAGCGCGTCGATCAGCGCGAGGTGATGCCGTTCCGGCCGCTGCCCTCGCGGCGCCAGCATGGTCATGCAGAACCGCCGGAAATCCGAAGCCGGTTCCGCTTCCGCATCCGTCCCGCCGCCGCGCCTCATTCGCCGCGCCGCGCACAGAACCGCATCATGACCGCAGGGATAGCCCAAAGCGGGGCGGGTGGGAAAGAGATAAAAACGTTATGTTAGATTTTTTATTCCCAACGGCATTGCCAGCCGCGCCGCCGGCTTATCGGAAGCCGAACGTCACGCCCATTTCGCCGCGCGCGGCGAAGGTTCCGCTCGTCGGCTCGTACACCCCGTTGGACGGTTTCGACCCGGCATAGTTGAAATGCCGCATCTCCAGCCCGGCGAAAACGTGCCAGACATTGTCGAGCCGCCAGTCCGCGCCCAGCCGCACCTCTTCCTCGCCGCTGGTGCCGAACCCGCCCGAAAGGCCAAGCGCCGGCGCGGATACCCCGCCGCCCAGCACCGCCAGCCCCTCTGCCGCCGCCGAAAGCACCAGCCGCCCCGACGCCGCATAGTCGAGCTTTGCTCCAACCCCGGCCAGCACCGCGTGATAAAAACTGCCATACCCGCTGCCGCCGCCGACATTGCGCGACCAGCTCTGATACCCGATCGCGACGAAGGGCAGCACACTGATCGCCCGACCGAGCGGCACCGCCGCGCCGAGCTGCACCTCGACATGATTGAACCGCGCGCTGTCCGACTGGTCATAGGGTCGCGGCGCACCGGCGCCACCCTGCAGATATCCCTGATAGCCGAGCGCCCCGCCCGCGAAATCGTAGACGACGCCGGTATAGATGTCGGGCATCCCGAGCGCCGGCCCCAGCCGCGAGACACCGGCGCTGAAGCCGGGCAGCACGCCGCTTTCCCGGTCAACTCCGCCGCTCTCGCGATACGTATATCCGCTCGCCGTCACCCCGAGCGACACTCTTGTCTCGCTCGCCGCGATCGCGGGGTTCACGCCCTGGGCGCGGGCGACGGCGAATGGCGGCGCAACACCAAGCGCCACACCCAGCACGAGAAGGAATTGTCGCGTCACGCCCGCCATTTCAGTCACCCCTGCGCAATACATCTTATCGCATGGATGACTGAACGTATCCTTAACCGCGCCGCAGGGCTGCAATTCGGGTAAGTGTGTCACCTCGGCGCCACGCTCGCCGCCAGCCGCTCCCGCGCATCGCTCAGTGAAGCTGGAACATATGCGGGCTGCGCATCTCCCCTGGCGTGATCAGCGCGGCCGTGCCCACCCGCACCGAATGCAGCCTGCCCTCGATCTGCCTGCTCCAGAAATCGAGAAACCGGTGCAGCACCGGATAGCGCGGTGCGATGTCGAGATCCTGCCACACGTAACTCTGCAACACGCCCGGATGGTCGGGCAGGTGGTAGAGAATTTCGGCTGTCGTCAGCCGGTATCCTTCGAGCTGTCGGCTCATCATCATGGTCTGTCTCCGTCGCGCTGTCATCGGCGGGCCGTGCCAGTCCGCTCCTCCTGACCATGACGATGCCATGACACCCCCGGTGTTTGGCAAGAAAAATCTTTTTTATCAATACTTTAGCACTCGTCATCCGCAAGTGCTGCCGGGCTTGACATCCATGGCCCGCAACCTTATCCCTTTGGCACTCTCCCGGAGAGAGTGCTAGCAAGCATCCGGTGCCTATCGAGAGGGCCGGCGCTGCTGAGCCCGAAACTGTTGCAACAGACTTCTGAAGTCAGGAGCGAGCCAC